>Ga0209611_10010020_pt1 | contig 14091 bp, 7 predicted proteins | sample S1TSphgellanicum_3_FD_187693 | JGI IMG/M metagenome (GOLD analysis project Ga0209611, IMG submission 187693) | Host-associated microbial communities from peat moss isolated from Minnesota, USA - S1T2_Fc - Sphagnum magellanicum MG (SPAdes) (version 2) | ecosystem: Host-associated > Plants > Peat... | reverse complement strand
CCTCGTCGTCGTCGTCGTCGTCGTCACCACCACCGCTCCTGTCTTCTCTCTGTTGTAATTTCCCAGTAACAATAAGCTTGATCAGAGGGCGAAAGTCGTGCGTATTCTCTTAAATGTCGTCGTCGTGGTGCTCAGTGTGCAGTTGCTTTGGGCGTTGCTTTGAGGAAACCCCTCCCCACCTCTCGCTCTCTCTCTCTCTCTCATTCCTCCCCCTCCTCCTCCAAGCAAATTCCAGTGCGGAATGTGGTAGGTAGATTCCATTCACTGGAAAACGTTAGAGTCTCAAATGTCCAAAGAATTAGGAACTGCACACAAAAATTGTTTCTGCAAACAGAAAGTCAAGAAGGTTTTTTTGTGGAAAAACTTCAGAAAAATGAAGAAATAAAACAGAACTTATGAGCTACTGAACAAGTGTGACTCATTACTCATGACATAAGTAATTGCTATGTCCCCTCATGGCAAAGTTCAAATACGAAAATGTTCCACCAAGATCCCCCAAAAAAAATGAACTGAAACTTAGTTTGTAAGTAACTTTTCAAAAATTTCCTTTGTAATTTCAGTCACCTTCCACAACAAACTTTCCTTTTAAAGTGGAAAGCGGAGTTCTTTACACAAAAGGTAAGGAACAAGTTTTGGGCTCTTCCTGGGCTTGAGGGCTGACTGACTGGCCAGGGTAAACCAGCACCGACACTGGTACCTTCACCTTCTTTCGTGTATGGATTCATTTTGTTACCTTCTTTTGTGTATGGATTCATTTTGTTGGGCAATAGGAGTTCTTCATCATCTCAAATTAAGGTCTTTTAGAGGTTTTGGCATATTATTATGCTTCTCAATATTTCAACCATTTTCATGTTGGGTAACGCTCAAGGAGTGTGGGGCATACCCAAAATAAGCATCCTTTGAGGCAAAGTTGAGGTCAGGCATTTTGAAAAGTGGAAATGTCCATCGAAGCAGGTGTTTCATTTTTCAAAGTTCCCCTGGCTTTTTGCAAAGGAAGAATTTCATCTAGTAACATACCCTTCAAGTACACTAGAATTCTTTTGCTGGGTCTTTATATGCTCAATCTGATTACCGTTCACTTCTCCAACATAATAGCAAAACAGAAATGTACCTTGAAATTTCTCAGCTACCCAATCCTCTTGTTACTTTCTCAAACCCAAGTTTATATGACAATTTGTGTGTTTTCATTTTTGTGGCATACAGATGTATAATTTTTTTAATCTTCATATTGCAAGTCTTGAGTTTTCATAAAAGTAGATAATAATGATTTGGAGGTTTTTACACCTTAAGCAATTTGACCTTAAGATGTGTAAAAAGTTTCAATTCTCATTCTTATTTAATTGCATTACCCTTTGGTCAAAGTGTTGAATTAACTTATGCACATGGGAGCGGTGTCAAGTTTTTATTTTCTAGTTTTGGCACATGTTGGATCTTTAATATTTCAACATCTTGTACAAGAGACAAATCTTAAAAGCAAAAGTTTCTTGTTATTGATGATCATGACATGTGAAGGAGGAAGTTGAAACTACAAACTTAGGAGGAGCTTTTCCAAAATGATGAGACTGTAAGCTTAATGGCCAAATGTGTTGTGATTTAATACTTTTTGGTACTTAAAAGACTGTAAACTTTGGATCAAGTTACTTTCATAGTAAAATTTCTAAATGTTGTGTGTGTTCTGTCATATGAATTCAAAAGTTATTGTGTGACAATTATTGTGTTTTCACAGTTGCCAATCCTGAATTTTAAGCAAATTTAGCAATGTTGTCTTGTAATTTTTTCAACTTCCAACTTTTTTCCCTTCAAAATTCTGAAAAGTTTCAACATCTCAGTTTTCAAATAATTTCCATTGAATCTGACCACAGGGAAAGGTATGTCAAAACTGACAAAAGCATAGGGTATAACATAGTAACACCTGAAAAAGATTCATCAAAAATGTGGGATGAAGTGAAATCTACATAGTTCTGTCATCTTTCCCTTACAGGCCAAGAGCCAACAAATCAAATCAGGAATAGGTTTTAATTCCAATTCTGACAGCAGACCATCAAATTTTGATAGAATTGTTGATCATTTTCATAATAAAGTGTTGTTCAAATGCTTAAGAATCATGAACAGACCAACAAATGTTATGCAATTTAATTTTGTGCCAAGAGTGCATTTCACATCTTGCATCCATCAGTGATTAATTACAATGCATGGAAATTGTGAGAATTTTTTCAATTGTTAGAAACCACTTCATGGACATAATAAGTAGCCATCTGACATAGTCCACACAATTGACATGCATGCAGAACAATGCTCATGTGAAGCAACTTGGTACACATCAACAACCAAAAACCGGGCCATAAAAAAGTCCAGCACCCTCTGATCTACTACTACACATCAGCAATTGTAACCTCAACCTCCACACCAGGTTCAATGGTGATGGATGTTATCTGCTTTACAACTTCTGAGGGGCTGTGCAGATCAATCACCCGCTTGTGCACCCGCAATTCAAATCTATCCCATGTATTGGTACCTAAACACAAACAGCACAACATCATCAATGTTCTACACCAAAAAGCCAAATGAAAGTCCTGGGTGTGTGTCCTGGGTGCAGAAAAAAGCACCAACAAAGAGAAAATGAAGCCTCATATGTGGATAACAGATGTAACATGTGCAGACATTGCAGTACAGATAAAAGAACACCCTTCAACATCAACGACCACCACAGCTTCATCTGTTGAACGAAATTCCTCCGTGTGTAATCACAAAAAAGAAAAACCAGTTGCTTTTACCTTCTCCACAAGGAGACTTGCGAGTGGTTATGTGCAACACCTTGGTTGGCATCCGCACTGGTCCCTTCACTTTGAGCCGCTTATCCTTAGCACCCTTGATCAAGTCTGCACACACTGTCATAGGTTCCAGAGAAGAATCAATCGATCATGTTCTACATAGTGACAAAATGGTTGTCACTCCCACCCAATTCAATCCACACGTCTACCTATCACAGGTTTTTTTCCTGTTGAAACAGTTGTCAGTTTTCTTTTCAACCAGACAGCATCCTCTTTCAAACCACATTTTCATGCAGATACTGAGGCTTACTGGATGATAAGATGCATGAGAATGATAATTCATTGACCAAGCTCTCAGGTGTGTGTATTTAGGAGTAATTCAGAAGGGAATCATTTTTTATATAACAAATGGCGGTAGCTCACCTTTCTCTAGGTTCTTCACGTTCTTTGAAGAGAGAGTGATGCGAATGCGGTGAACAGTCTCAATCGCCTCCTCAACTCCCACTTTCCCAGGCTTCATTGGCACCGCCATTCTGTTCTTCTTCACGCATTAGCCACATCAAGTTCCCATCAGGCAGGGACGTACATAATACATACCCCAAAGGGAAAGAAAAAAATTATGAAAAAAAACCCACTAGGAGAAAATGTGTACCAAGACAAAGGGAACTCACGAATCAGAAAACTGGACACATGGAACATGGAACACAAGAAGAAGAAGACAACAGTACAGCAGCAGCAAATCGAATAAAAAAGGAGGGAGAAAAAAACGAAAATTTTCCTCAAAACATAAATATTTACGAGAAAGAAACAACCGTTCTCTCTCAAAGAGGATCCATCCGATGTGATAAAAAAAGCACGAGAAGAGAAAGGCAAATGAAGCAAAAAGAGAGTTGAAGCAATGATAATACCTGGCCGTATAGTTTCCGCCGATGCAGCGGCTCCCGAGACAGACGCCGGCTACACACCGACCGCTTGCTGAGGAGCTCGCGCACAAAGAAAATGCAACTCACCCAACCACAATAACAAGAACTCACAGACGCAACAACAATAATCGTCGCCAAGGCACAAACTCCTTAAACCCTAACCCTAACCCTAACCCTAATTGCAATAGACTAGCTTGAAAACCATTGACCCTAGGGCCTATTCTCAGTTGGGTTTTGGCCCATAATTCATTTTTGGCACATCTAGATAGGTTTATGTTTTTGTGTCAAGTTTGCTATTGTTCTTTGTGCATGGTTTGGATTGTGCTTAAGCATCTTATTATGATAATTCATAAGAGTTCTTAGCCTTGTTATAGTTACGCAAATGGAAGGTTGAAAATGAAATAATATGAAATAATGGCAAGGAAGAAGTAAAGTTGGTATATATGTCCTCATGATGTTTGTTTCATAACTTCAATTATTGAATTGTTTGCATTCATATCATTTCAAGTTGTCAAAGTTGTGACAATTGGGTATGTACAAAATTTATTAACATTTTGTGAAAGTTGACAATATTATTTATTTGGGCTTCGTTCTATCTATTGTGCATCACCCATGATAATCTAATTTATTTTATTTTGTTTCTTATGTTTTCTTATGGTTTTCAATAATAATTTATCATTATTTATGTCAATGTTAAATTTAACTTTTTTTTATATAAATTTCATGGACTCATAAATACACATGTTCATTTTTTTTTCATATTCACATTGGTGGGTAAAGAAAAGGAATGACGTCATTAGAAAGATGGAGATTTTTTTATTTTTTTTAATTGATATAATTAGGCTTAGAAATGAGATAGTTGTGTTTGGAAATGTTGAGAGATGAACATATTATGGTAGGAATTGTTTATGAAATTGTTCAAGGATGATTATACAAAAAAATTCCAAAAAATCGCCCATATACCACCACTTCCTATAAATTTCTAATCACTAGAATTACAAAAGCCATATTAAGTTGCCAAAAGGAAAAGTTGATCAACAAAATGTAGGTAGTTATCAACATTTGATATAAGATAACAACTAATTATATGGAACAATTGTAATAAAAAATTGACATGACATGCAAAAATGTTGGATGTTAAATTGTTGGTCTTGAAGGTACAATGAATCAAGTGTCCAAAACAAAGTTTAATAAACTTGTTCAAAAGGAAGTTTGATAAATTTAAAACAAAAACCTTGGAAAAAGTTTAATGAATGTGAAAATCTTGTACCCAAATTGTGATGAAGATATAAAGAAACACAAGAGATCTCTAGGAAATAAAAGCAACTCTTGGCACTTCCATTTTTATTCTTGGCACATCCATTTTCAAACTACCTTACTTTAATGTTCATTTCATCATTAAATAGTCTTTTAGATATTGAAATGATTTTTTCTGAAAATGTGAAGCTGAAGACCCAACCACACCTAGTGGTAATGTTGGTGTTATCCCAATGCTTAAGGTGTTAAAAATATAAGGGAGTACACACATGCATTGCTAACTAACAGCATGGATGATGTGGTAGGTGATGTGGCATTGTTGTTAATTTGGTGTTAATAGCTAGTGTTTTTTAACACTAAATCTAAAAAATATGAACATTTTAGATTTTTTTTTATGATGTTATGTATTGTGTCAAAAAAATCCGAATATCTCAATGTTAAGCCACCCCTCCTTTATCTCTCTCCCATCGTTCATCCCCCCTTTTTTTCTCTCCAAAGTCTATGGCTACCATTGCTTCTTGTAATTGAAGATGTCATTGTGTCTCCTACATTTCTTCATTTTAAAAAACAAGCTTTTACATCTACCTCTATGCATTGCATTTGTTTGTAGAGCTCTAAACCTACATTGTGGCACAATCAAAATGTTGCCGATCAATAGAGAGAAATTGAGTTTTCAAAGTTTTCAACACACGCTATTGCCAATTATCAACTTGTGTCAATTCAATGAAGAGCACAACAATTCTCAACAAACAACACCTTGGCTCCAACAACAAGCTTTATGGCTCCAACAACCAATGTCACTAGTGGGGCTTTAAAAAACCAATTCCATTCCCTACACCATTTCAATTTTTTCTATAAAAAATCACATAAACAACATCAGAATCTCCAATGTAAGGAAACAATACAGTGCAATTTGAAACAATTCAAGAACATGAAATAGAACTTTGAAATTTTAAAAAATGGGGAATGATGAGAGAATTTGATGTTACAGATGACATCATTATCACTGATGATAATGCCCGGTTCTTATGTCCATTTTGAAAAAATAAAAGGAAGAGGAAAGTTACAAATTCATTAAATCCTTTAAAAATCAAAACAAGGAAACCCAAACAAGCCAATTGGGGAGAATTATGAGATCATGGCACTTATCAATGCATAGAAAGTTGAGCATGAGGCCAACTTGGATGTTGTTGATTCCCAAGACAACATGGAAACGTTAGTAACAAAATGGAAGCAAGTTACAAAAGTTGTCATGGTCAATGGTCAATGGTCATTTGAGCATCACCACAATGGACCAACTTGCAAAGACAATTGGGGGCCCTATATGGAGAATACAAGAATATCCATGACTACATAAGTGATGTAATTCGATGTAGTTGGTCCATTGTGGTGATACAATAAGCAACAACCACTAAAGACATTTGGCACAATTGTAACATGCAAGTATGTCTTCTTTAAAATTTTTCTAAAAGTTTGCTTCATGATTCCAAATGCATTTTTTATGATTGACCTCCCCCTTTCATGTTTGTGGTTGTACAATAATTCCAAAATTGAATGATGTTCCTTTTTTTATGTGGGGTCATAAGCCAGGAAAGGAATGGGTAACCATTATCACCATGTAGATATGGAGGCACTCTATCTTGTGATCTAGTAGCCATGTTAAAGAGTCCCCCATGTTGTGTTCTTTGATACAACCCAAACTTTTTCAACACCTAGAATCATTCACACTCCCAGGTAATCCCACATATATATCTAGGAACCTTTTCTAACTGTTAACCACAGTCTCAGCCACAAATGTTGTAGCCTCCAATCTTGTGATAGTAGTAGTCTTCTCAAAAACCACTAATTAGTTTTGCTATACAAATATGTGTTCTATCTATGGCACCCATCACACTAGGCATGCCACACATTTTTTAAACCCATCATGATAGACTACATCTTATCACCCACATGCCAAGTGATCAATTTTTTAAACATTATATTGATTGTAATCACAACTTCATGAAACATAAGACCTATAGTAAAACACCCAATGGCAAATAACTCATTACAAGTTAAATATTTGCACCTTGTGCAAGTTTGTAGATCATGCATGAAATTCAAATCTCAATTGTGATTGTATTCTTATATACTTTGTATCTTGGTTTGAAATTAGAGGCCTCACCTAGTTACATATATCTTAAAAGGTGTCCTTTGACATCCAAAAATGTTGAATCCACCTATAATCATCATACTTAGTCAATAAAAAGTGACTAAAATAGGTAGTCGATTGTGGCTTCACCTAATTTCCTAACTCCTCACCAATTGCTAATAAGTTGTGTGATAATATGTAGTCATATATTATAGCAAATGTCAGCACAATATGTGATTTGAGCTATAGGTCTAATGGAGGCACCAAAGCAAAATAAATTGAAGTTGACAAAAATGGTTATAGTGTAAGAAAGTTGCAGGTTTGATGATTGGTGAAGAAAAAAAGGGATTGAAAGATTTCGAAAAAATATTAATAATACCTATAGTAGACCAAGTTGAAAAAATAGAAAACTTGGTTTGCAAAAGATGCAAGAGAGCTATAGGTTTGATGGTTGGTGAAAAAAAAATCTACAAGACCCATAGTAGATTGATTTGAAAAAAATTAAAATTTGGAAATGAAATTCATACCTATAAAGTATGAAGAAGGTTGATGGAAGGTAGTAGTTCTCTTATTTACTTGTTGAACCCTAAAACCAATGTATCAAAAAGTTGTAAACAATGTGTTTAAAAGCTAAAAGAACGAGCAGAAATAGTTTTGAAACAACCTATAAACAACATTCAAAAACATTTACAAAAAAAGAACTATTGTGAGTAGAAAAAGTTACAAAACAACCTAGAAAAAAAATCATAAAATTATTAGAAAGAGATAATTGTAGGGTCCAAGCATGGTAAAGTGGACCAAAAAGTGCGTTCACCCAAATCCAAATTTTAAATATGGTAGTTTTTCAACATAAAAGAGTAGGTTTAATTATTTTCAAAATATCATTATGGAAGCCTCCATGCTTCCATTGAGTTTCTATGAGTTGAATACAAAATTTGAAAAATTTTCATACAATAAAAATAGGTAACAAGTAGGAATGAAACTAATAGGTTACATATTGCACTTCATTCCTACTTCTATATTAAATGCTAAATATATTTTGATTCTACTATGAAAAATTTCAAACGACATTAATATATTTAGCATGCCATTGACTTAAAAATAAAATAGATCCAATATTTAATCCACTTGTGCTTGAATTTTAATCTACTTTGTAGCTTGTGACATCTACTTGATTTTGATGAATATATACAAACCTACTTTAAACATGTGTTTTTAAAATATAGGTGTAGCAAAGTCAAAGAACATCATATAATTAAACATTAAAGTAAATAATATTTTTCAAATCAATATACCAAGCCCTACTTGATGGCCACTTTCCATTTATGTTGCAAGGTAATTCTCTAGTCTACTTTATTATGTTTTCGCCTTGTAGAAAGAACTACAACAAAAGAAAGAAAAGAATCCATACCCATAAACTATTGAAGAATTTTGTTGAAGAATATCAATGGAGAGCTATCCAATTTCCTTGCCACACCTTGAAAAACCAAGGCACCAAATAATTGCAAATTGTGCACCCAAGAATTGCAAATAATGTGCATTTACAAGAAAACTACAAAAACATATGCACATTGCATAAGAGAGTTGTAAACAATGCGCAAAGTAATACGAAGACCTACGCGAAGACTTGCAAAGAATGAACAAACAAAAGAAATGAAAAAATGAAAAGATAAAGAAAGGTTTACCTCTTCCTTGTAGGTCTAAATATGCATGATTACTTCATAATGATAGGGCAATGGTATGTAGCAGTCGACATTTTAGTGTGGACATGTTATGTGACAACAATGTTCACACAATGATTTTAAATGTCAAAAGGTAAGCTTACTTGGCCCTAATTTGATGTTAGGGCAATGTAGGTATAGGACTTTAACATTAGGTGTGGTTGGGCCTTAATGTGTTGAAAACTATCATAATTATTGTATTCTACAATCTAAATATATTTTTTACTTGTTTGACAATATCTTAATACACTACTATAGATCATGAAAATAAAATAATATTAAATTTCTATAAATGAAATGGTTTTTTGAAAAAATTCAATTATTTATTTTGTTAATGTGAAAATGTTCCCCCATTTTCTTATATAAAAACTTTGAATCCTTGCTTTGGATTCAACCAAAATCGATTCTTGAAACAATTTTCTTATACAATTGAAATTGATTCCTTAGCCAATTTTGTTTTCATGTTATGCAAACACTCCAATGGAATTGAAGACTAATAACTTTCATAGAAGAATTCAAAGCTTTGAGGAATATTAACTGGAAATAAAAATGATTTTAAGGTTGTTATTCATCATGTTTCCTTTACAAATAACTACTTCCAAATTTCACATGTCATATAATGTAAAATTTGTCCCAATTAGACTTTTTTTCTTTAATTTTATGATGTACCATCAATCAATGAAAATTCCCAAAAACATTAACAATTATTAATACATGACTTAAAAGTTTTTGTCCAAATTGTAGCACTATTACAAATATGTGTTTTTAAGCTAGTTTTTTAAAAAAAGTTTAATCATATTTTAGTCACATCAAACAATGGACAAAAAATAACATCACAAAATATATAAACCCATATTTTGAACAAAAAAATGATTTTCAAAAATATCATTATTTGATTTAATTGATTTGGTGGGTTTATTATTACAATGAACTTTGTAATTTTTTTAATTCAAAAAATGTGTAAATTATATTTATTCTATGTACTCATTAATTAACTAATTCAAATGCATCGTTTGAAACTTTGAATTTAGTTATATATTCAAATATTAATTAAACACATCTAATTTATTTATTTTCATGAAACTTTATGAAAATTTTCCATTTCAAAATGTACAAAAACTAAGATGAATTTTAAATATTTTAAAAAATAATTCATATGTAATGTCTGAAATACAATTATTTAAAAAAAATATTTACTTTCATAAACACATTGAATTTTTTAATTATTTTAGTTTCAAACGTTAATTTTCTTTAAAATCACTTAATTTGAAAATTCATATATAATGTATTAAATCTTTGATTAAATTACAATCTATAACTATTTAGGTAAAAATAATTTACTATCAGAATCATATTGAACATTGTGATTCCTTTCAATTTCAAAACATATTCAATATTTGTTTCAAAAATTCAAGCAATGTTTTATTTTGCTTGGGTTAAAAATTTCATATATAACAATTTGGGTACATTTGGTTTCTTTACTTTCATCATTGGTTCCAATTCTATAATATTTTTAATCCAAATTTTTAAACATTCCAATAATTTACATATTTTGATTTATGCCACAAACTTTTCAAAAATTATTTTAAAAATAAAATATCTTTAAAATATCATAACAAAAAAAATTCACTTTTGAAATTATGGTATTAAAATTTGTATGCCTTGAATCTTATATCAATTTTTTAAATAAAAGTAAAAGAATTGAATTCAATGTTACAATGTTTTTGTAGTAACAATAGATTTTATTATAATTTTATAACTTAGTTATTTTTATTTTTAAATTTTAAATTTAATTGAGATGTACATTAGTTTTATTCTACTTTTTATTAAATTAAAAAAATTTACTTTATTTTATTATTCCATTTTATTCATTTCATTTTATCATAAATAAATAAATAGATGGTTTAATTTGGGCAAATTCAATTGGACATATATATGCATTCAATTGATTCATCACAAATACAAATAATTGAATCACGGAATTTGAATAACTCAAGATTAACATGCACATTTAATTAATTATTATGATTTAGTTTCTATAACTTTGATAAAGCAACAAATTTTAAATTAATACCCCATTTTTTCATTAGCTTTTTTTTCAAATTTTCTGCCTTGTAAATTATCTATTTATTTCAATAATTATGAATAATAATTGATATCATGAGAACTATATCTTTTGTCATTTTTTTGATAATGAAGTTTTAAAAATGAGAACATGATTTTTTTTTCATTTTATTAATACCACGTCATTTAAAATAACATTATAATCATGTGTGTCATATGTCATGACTAATTCTAGTCATGTTAGTTGTATTAGTCAACATAGACAAATCCATGTGGACACCCACATTTACCATGTGTGCAACATATTGTCTAATTTGATTATAATGCTAGAGTTTTTAGTCTTAATGGACATTGTTACTTTTGATCTTAGTCATGATGAACACATTTAATCACTTCAAATTACTATTATTTTAGATATTGACTATATAGTCATTTTAGACATGATGCTAGTAGTGTAAAAACTATGTTTTTATAATAGTGTAGAACAATGGTGAAATATTGCCCCAAAACAAAAAGTTGTGTCAAACAATGACAAAAGTTTTTTTAATTAAAAAAAAAACATCAGTGACTTAAAAAAAGAATATGTTACATCATGTTCATGTTTATTTATTTATTTAATTATTATTATTTGACAAGATGTGAAAACTTGTCACAAAAAATACTTTGGTGTGAGTAGGTTCATTATAGAAAAAAAGGAGAAAAGATGTTTGGCAAAAGTAATGTGATTGAGATTCACCTTCAATTGGAAACCTAAGTTTTGATCAAGTAAGTTCACCTTTTATTGAAGACACATAATATCATGGAATAACTTGGATGATCCCATAATAATTGTGCATTTAATCATACAAAAATTATATTAAATCGTAAAGTACTTCAATGAAATGGTGAGAAATTATGAAAAGTTCTAATCAATTATGTTGGGGTATCAAATGGGGGATATTTGTAGTGACATAATTATTTCTAGATTCAACACCAATTATAATATTTTTTTAATGTTGAATTTTCTAAAAGCTATTTGTTGAAAATGTCAAAAGTTGAGGTGATTATTTGTTCATCAATGCCAAGATTTTGAAAACTTGTGATAGTTATGTGAATTGTACTTAGGGTCCATTTTCTTTGTTTTTGTTAGTTAGATCCAATTCCAAAACCAGGTCTCAGTTTGATTCCAATTCCCAAATTGAATATGATTTAAAAATTCAATTTTAATTTTAGTTTTAAAAATAAAACTAGGTTATTCTAAAAACCAAAATTAGAATTAACAATTCTAATCAATGAAACCAAATAAACCACCCAACACTTGTAATTATCTTATATGGTTTAGCATTCATGTGCATGATTGAATTATTCTGTATTTCAAAAATCAAGTTTGGTGCAAGTAAAATGGAAAATTTTAAAAATTTTGACTTGATATGATGCCAAAATAAAAATATTCAGCAATGATTGTTAATAATGTTCATGAAAATATATGTTTCATCAAAAAGAAATAAATCTACATGATTTATTTTCATCATCACAATTCCTAAAATCTAGAAGGATTCTATTTTATCCAACAACTTACATGATTTGTATAAGACATTGAAGCTACAACATAGGTAGGTAAGTGATTAATATATCACTTACCTATTTAAATACAAACTAGGCCTCACACTTCCAAAAAAAAACCAATGATGGTTGTAGTTGTGACAAATACCCTATTTTTGTTGTTTACCACCATCTCTACCCTCTATAGCAATGTTTATTTCTGTGCAAGAGATATTTCTACAATTCCAAGTTATGTTCATTTACAACATGCTTCAAGTTTGTAAGTTATAAATCTTTTTCGAAATTATCATGTTATGTGGTTTATAACTTCCAACCTTGAACATGGATATCAAGCACTAGACAATTGTAAAACAAAAAAATTAATAGGGATCTAAAGTAGCTACATTCACAAAAACAAGAAGACGAAAATGATAAACATTTGATGAAGGCAACAGTAAAATTAAAAGGTGAAGAGGATCTAAATCACTAAAAATTCATAAGAGGTCAAGGATGATTTTCGACTTTCAACAATCTTGAATGCATGAAGTAGGTAAGAAAGTAAAGAATGTCACCTTCAAGATGAACTCCTCCTTGTGATGGTGATTGAAAACTGGACATAGGAGGGATCTTGCAAATCTTACATTGCCATCTCCAAAATGCGCATTCATAAACTAATGCCACTCTAAAAGGAACACTCATAAACCAAGATGCATCACAACCTTGATACAAGTAACTTGATACTAGAGTTTGAGTGAACACGTTGGGCTTTGGTATCATGTTGGTTTTCTAAAACCCTAAACCTACCTGTTTGGGTAAACCTTAATTTTTATCAAACCATAAACCAAAAATATGGTTTTCATGCATCATATGGGAACTTTGATAATTTACGAGTAGGATAATTGATACCCTAATGCATATTCGAGTTTATACCCAACGTTTTGTTGATACTAGAACAACACCGGTTCTTATGTACAATGTGTAAGAAGCTGAAAATCTGACAACTCTTCAGTACACGGAACATGTCATAACATCTTTTTCACACTTGTGATGTCCCATTTGGATTTCTTAAGTTGATGCTAGTAGATTTTTTCAAGCTTGGGCATCATCAACAACTCTAACTTCAAAATATTGCTATTTACCTGTCCTACAATATCTGCGGAACATGTGAAAGGGGTGAGTTCATACAAGGTGTGTGAACTAAGGCATCACAAACACATTGGCCTTGCGCCAATAGATAAGACTAGTTTGAACCCCATGCCTAATGCACAGGTGTGTGTGTATTTGATAGTACATATTACAAAATTACAATAACAAACTACATTTCCAAAACCTCTTTATATACGACATTTTGCATGTATCCATCGGGACCCTGGCCGCTGAAAATCTTGATGTTTGCATTGCTTGTGACCCGTGAGATAGCAACATATAGTTGACCATGGGAATAGACCACAGAGGACAAATATACCCCAACGTTGTTCAACTTGGAAGTAAGTAGTAAGTTACTTATTTAGTAGGTATCAATCTGTTGAAAATTATTTCTTTGTTTTTGTATGTTGATAAGTTCCAGTATCCAGACCCCCTCCCTGTTCATAATGGTTAGGGTTTCTGGTGCAGCCAATTTTCACATGCATCATAATAATACCTTTGGCATCCAGCATATTATTATTATTGGCAAAATTGTTTTTCTGGGCAATCTGATCATT
>Ga0209611_10010018_pt1 | contig 14092 bp, 13 predicted proteins | sample S1TSphgellanicum_3_FD_187693 | JGI IMG/M metagenome (GOLD analysis project Ga0209611, IMG submission 187693) | Host-associated microbial communities from peat moss isolated from Minnesota, USA - S1T2_Fc - Sphagnum magellanicum MG (SPAdes) (version 2) | ecosystem: Host-associated > Plants > Peat... | reverse complement strand
AAGATTAAAGGGAAATGGGGTTGTTGCTAATGGGAAGGCCCTCCTGGTTGCTTATGTCCTTCTAATTTTTCTTTTTATTTCTTCACGAACAAAACATCTCGTTGCATACTTTGGGTACAAAAGCCCCATTTGCCAAGGTTCATGTCTCTTGGGAATGTTATGAACACAAAATAAAATGAAGAACAATACCTCGCCACTTTGAACAAAAACTCTACTACAAAACACAAATTACAAAACCTAGTGCTTACAAAATTAAATTTAGTTACAACACAAAATTAAATATCATTTTTAATGATTAGAAAATATGTACTCACTTGCAACACACAAGAATCCAAGCCTAATCAAGATGTTCATAAAACTACAAGATGCATAAACACACAACCAAAAAAAAAAAAAACAAGAAACAAGGTGTTGAAATCTCAAATCATCAAATATGATTTGAGATTCACACCAAAAAGGTTTTGATTGCCACAAACAAAATAATTGAAATCTATTTGCCCCATAATTAGTTCCTTACTAATCAACACTAAACCAAACTATTGGAACCAAGCATTAACAACTTGTGTAATGTCCTATGGGCTTGGTAGGATATGATAGTTGTAACAACAATAGTGTGATTCATATTAATTACTTGTGGGTACATCATACATTTTTTTTCTTCACCCCTCTTAGCTTTTTCATTGGCCCAATGCCTAAAACATACAATCCAAGTTACGACACACTTGAAATATAAATTGTCTAGAAGACTTGTTGATTACAAAACTCATGCTTGCAAGTTCATCTTTTTTTTAAAAAATTATTTATAGAAGTCAAACTTCACACATGAATTTTTGTTTATGGAAACATTTAAAAAAGGGTGTTGGCAAGCTACAGTTTACACAAAAAACTATCACAATTTGATAGTTTTTAGTACCTATCCAAATTTCATGCATCATGGTGAAAATTTGGAAAATAATTTTCAATGAAATTTTGTAATAGATGATGGTTTATATCCCAATCTAGCATTATGTTATGAAATCAATGCACATATGAATGTATAATAGTCCAACAAAGTATTCTTTTGATTTGAAAAGCCTTGTCACATTTCTGCAATTCCAACAAAAGGACTCAAAAATATTACATTTAACAATGATTTTTCCATGAAATTTTACACATACATAAAAGAAACCATAAAAGAAAATCTTTCCCATCAAAGTTTTCAACTTTTCTTATAGTTATGGAATTTAAATCAGATGATTTTAAAATGTTCATTGGTACATTTGTCATGCTCGTACATGGCCTTATACATGATGGCCAGTTACGGGCATGCCCATGTGCGCTTTTAAGGTTAATGTATGATCTTAGGTGACTGTATGTTATTAGGTACTTAGGGTTTCAGTTTGTTGGCGAATATATAAAAGGCCAAGTCCTTCCTTTCTCTTTTTAGTTTTTTAAAAATTCTTTTGTCAGGAAAGTTTCCTCCATAATTAGATAAGATTTCTAAATGCTCACAACGACCATTGCACGACCACCATCTACATACATTACATCTTTTTCTTTCTTTGCAATTCAATTCTTTCATTCATTCAATTATAAAAAAACTCCACTTTTTATTGCTTCATGTTGAAAGCGGTAGACTTCTTTTGCCTGTGAGTTCTTGAATTATTGTTGCTACTACTAATGTTGTTATTGCTGGTGTTGTTACTACCGGAGGGTGTTGGTGCTACTGCTGCTAAAGGGAGTTGGTGTTGTTATAGGAAGGAGCTTGTGTTGTTACATTTATGCCAACCAATAGAACCAGGATCCTAGAGCAGGTTTCAAAGCTCTCTCTCCTTTCTCTCTTTCTCGCTCTCTTTTTCTCTCTTGAAATTGTCAAATAAAAAAAACCAAAAAACAAAAAACAAAAATTTCGACAGTGGCCATTGCCATCGCTGCAAAGTAATGTAGCATTGCTTACCATCGTTGCATAGCAATGCAGCGCCATCCGCCGTTGCCACGAACTCTAGCGCCACCTGCCATTGCTGCACAATGCGTTACCGTCCGTCGTTATTGTGAGTTCTAATGCCGTCATGACACGAGTTGTAGCCCATTGTGACACAAGCTACAGCCTGTCGTGACGTGAACACAACGTTGCCACAATGTGACCTGCAACACCATAGCGTTGTGACATGAACTGTAACACCGCTGCGACGCGAGCTTACAACACTTGCAACGTCGTGAGCTGCTGCTTCTATAGCACCACAATTTATATCGCTTGCACCGTTGCAAGCTACAATTCTTGTAGCATCGCAAGCTTGTAATGTTGTAGTGCTGCGAGCTTGGAATGTTATAACGTCGCGAGCTTGGAGTGCTGTAACGTCGCAAGCTTGCACCACTGCAACTCCACGTTGCCATTGACCATTGCCGTGAACCTCACGGGCACTCTGCGACATTATGACCTCCGATGTCACGTCGTCGATTTCTGTCCATAAACTTCCATCCCCAGACTTTCATTCACAGATTTCTGTCCATCCAGAAATTTCCGTCCGATTGTCTTCCTGCGTCCTAAGTCCTACCATCCTACATTTTAATGTCCTATGTCCTATGTTGTGTTGTCCTGCGTCCTACCATCCTTTGTTCTACCGTCCTGCATCTTGCATTCTACCATCCTACCTTTTCATTCGACATTCGTTTAACTTTCGTCCGACCTTCATCCGGCCTTTGTTCGATGTTTGTTTGACCTCCGTCCGATGTCCATTTGCCACCGGTCATTCCTGACGACACACTATATTCTTCAAACTGTACGTTGTGTTAGAACTTTGTAGCTAGTGCTTTGTATTGTTACAAAACTTTGGGCATGGGACAACACCATGTCCTCAGATGATGAAAGCACTACTACTCAACCAGAGCCCAGGTATTAGCTATGAAGTAACACACAATTCTTTGAGCCGATTTCTTTAAACTCACGACCTTCATGACAATACCATCAAGCATCTACAGCACCACTGTCATCCAGTACAACTCCTACTAGGAATTTAAGTTCATGTTACATTACATCAATTATACATCAAAGTCCATTTGGAAAGGCTCATCAGTGGGGTACACCTATTGCAACACCGACTTTCACACCATCACCGTATATTCCGCTGCAAGCTGTTACCTCTACACCCATATACACCATGGAGGTCAGTAGTTCCTCTAGGAAAATTGAAAAGTGTAGCGAAAGGCCATGTACTATTTTTTTGAAAAAGTTCAAAGCAACTTTCTCAACTGTGGTATGTGAATTGGAGCTCAAATATGGCGCTAATTACACCGAGGCATTTGCATTCAAACAATTCGCCCGTTATGTGCACTATGAGGCATTGGATGTCTACAAATAACATTCTGCAAAGATTTTGGGTGTCACCCAAATTCCCAAGCCATCACCATTGCCTCTCAAGTTGCATTACAAGCTATAATTGCACATCATGGGACTATGCCCAATAATCCAAGCCCGGTACCTATCTCAGTAAACCTTTCTCCTCAACAATTCATTGTTGCTACCGCAAACATTCTTCCTACCACTGATGCGCCAACTTTTACTGATCCATTGGGGGAATTTTTTCAAGCTTTTGAGCTGGAATTTCCAATCAAAAGTTCTGAAAAATTTTTGCAGCTCGCCACCTTCTCTTGGCAAAAGGATGAAACCCTCAAGATGTTCTATAGGAGGTTTCTCAAATTCAAAGAAGATACCCAAAGCATCATAGACCTAGAAATTGCCCACTGGTATCTTCATTTGTTGGAAGGTACTCCAACACTCCATGTGCAAGCTTTGTAACGGATTTTTGCAGAATTTAGAGACTCGTACACTTTGTTGGATGTGTACAACATTTTCGAAAAGTTGGAACTAGCTCATGCACACTATGAAGTTAGTACTATGAAGCCTCAGCCTTTAGCCTACACCAGCTGCGTCAACTAAATCATCACATTCTTCTTCAAGGGCTAAAGTGGTGCACTCAGCTACACCCATCCTACCTTCTTACAATTATTATGGCAATCCTGCCCACAAAGTTAATGAGTGCAACATTCCTTCCAAAGATCTCTTTTGTGATTATTGTGAGAAAGAGGGACATCAAGAAGTTATTTGTTTTGCCAAGTTCCCGGAATGGAAGCAACTTCGATTACCACAGCAAAATCTACCAGCATCTTCTGATGTCCCTCAACCAAAAACCAAAGCACCTCAGCCTTCCATTTAGGCTTCGCCCACCAAGGGTAATTCCAATAAAAATGCTAAAAAGAAAGAGCACAATGCTGAAAAGAGGGAGATGTTCAAGCCCATGCAATTCAAGTTCAGACTCTATAAAATGAACTCAAATCATTGAGGGCCCAACTTGCTAATCAAAAGGCAAGTCCTCCCAACCAGCTAGTCATGCCCAACCTATACAAGGTTCAAGATCACGAGAGGGACCTCCTAGGTCGTTCTATGGCCTCCCATTCGATGCCATGGTTGGGGAATATGTTCTTTCCACTGCACACAATTCTAGTCTCACACCAAAATTTGTTACTTCTTTTTGCCCTTCCTATGTCACGGCACAAAAGGCTAGTGTGGCACCCAAAGTTTCTGCCACTAGGCGAGTAATTCAGATTGATGGACTCGCAAATCCTATTACCAGGGTTAGAGGAGCTCGAACAGTCATGCCATAATCTTTTCGTCCTCTCAACACAGAAGAAGAACGCACCTTGTTGGCGAAGGGGGAGGAAACTACTACACCATAAGCTGTTATGGCATCAAACTCCCGTGTCCCAAGAATACATGTATATCAGGAAAACACACAATTTTCCACTAATCAGCTTATAGAATGCTAACTTCAAATGCATGAAGTGGCACAAAAGCTTATAAGTACACCATTGTTTAATTTTCAAGATTTGAAGTTAAACACCAGAAACATAATTGCAATATTAGAGGATACCCCGAACGCTACATCAAATCCTCTACCAATCCATGATCCACATGCTATAGAGGTCCCATCTAACACCTTGGAGAAACATTCGATTGGTTCACGTGTTGCAAATGGTGTTCGTAATCTAATCACTAGTTCTAGCATGGTTAAACTAATAGGCTTTCCTACCTCTGATTCTACATTCACATATCAGAAGGGAATTAAGAACACATCACTATTTGTTATTCAGCAAAGGTGTTGTGGATAGCCATTCTCTCCACAAAATCTTTCATTCATTTTCAAAGGTGGTGCCTAATGAAAGAACTTCCACTGCCATTGGAGTTGCCATTGTTGACAATATTGGGTCAATAATCCAAGTGGGAGGGCATACACCCAGAGTGGTACTTCTTGATACAGGTGCCCAACCAGTGATTCTTGGAGTTCAATTCACCAAGAAGATGGGCATGTTTGATTCCAAACTACGGAGTCCTATGTGACAAATTTACACCGTTACTGGGAGCGTAAAGGAGGTACTTGGGGAAAGTTCAGATTTGATTGCACTTAACTTCAATGAAAGTACATATCAAGAACTTAGTCACCAATGCCACCAATTATGATGTGCTCATTGGGCAAGAAGCCTTGTTTCCACCAGGTTTCACAATTGACAATTGGTTCGAGCATGCGTACTACCGAGTGGATTGGGAGACTAATGGCCACCACCTGGGATACATACCCCTTGATTTACATGGGAACCATAGTCCTATGGCTCACCATTGTATGCTCAAGGAAGCACACACCATTTCCTACATCTAACAAGCTAACCACGAATGGATAAAGGGAGATGAGGAGGAGATAGTTTATGTTCAAAATACTGAAAGCTTGAGGGTGGTTCCTACTGACATTCAACATGGACCAGAGGTTTTACAGAGGTTCAAAATAGCTCATAAGCCTTTGGTCAAAGCTTTGTCTAGTTTTGAAAGCATGGAGAGCCATGGCGAACTGATTAAGCCATTACTTTGTTAGCTAATCACCTAGACACCACCTAAAGAAGGGATTACATTACTAGAGCTCTTTGGTGATATTGGTATAGGTCTTGAAGCCCTACTATAGTCAGGGATGGTGGTTCGGAGGTATTTTTACATAGACATTGATCCTATTGCAAGGCAAGTGGCAACATCAAGAATGAAGGAATTCATAACTAGATTTCCACAACATTTTGTAACCACCGCATGGAAGGCTAGTTTCACATTTTTGCCCTCTGACATACAACTAATTCAAAAGAAGCATCTGGAATTACTTGGCCCCATCAACCTCATCATTTCAGGTTGGGAATGTCAAGGATTTTCAATGGCTGGATTTGGAGAAGGCTTGAGTGACACAAGATTTGGTCTCTCACGGACATGATACGATTGATCACCTGGGCTCAATCCATTTCTCCTATGCTTGGTTATGTAATTGAGAACACCCTTTCTCAGCTTGACCAGAGGGAGAAAGTCCAAGAGCACTACACATTGGTCAAGCATTACCTTGGAGAACCGTTCCTACTTTATGTGGCACAATGCGGTTCCTATGCGCACCAGTTGCACAACTAATGGACCAACCTGGCACCACTCTCAGTTCTGTAATTGGCTCTGAGATACACCATCAAAAACCCCAACCTGCAGGTTTTTCACATATTGGATGATCAGAGCTCTTGCCAACGAGTTACAAGGCAAGAGAAACCTCCTTGGTTTCCTGCGACACAATAGGAAAACTAAGAGGTGTTTGGCCCACCTTTGTCTCCTTCCCAGGAGCACATGCCTTTCAAGGAGATGGACCAAGCCTAAGGTATTGTCATGCTTCAACCACTTGGGATGAACCAAGCCTAGAAAAAAGAGAAAGGGCTATGGGGTTGTAAGCTGGCACTACTAATCACACTAAGGTGACTAAATTGGAATGTAACACTCTACTAGGGAGAAGCATGGACCTGAACTCCCTTACATGGTTGTTGGTAACCTATGTACTCTTTCAAATGTACACAACACCAACACTTATTCAATCAGCTTACAATTCTAGCGATGCAATCACATGCCACCCCGGCCAAATACACTTACCTATCTTCAACACTCTACATTTCACTCTTAATGTTGGGGGGGAAGAGGTACCATGTAATTTGATTCAAGTTGTGTCTAATACACCTAAAGGTACATCAACTTCTGGAGAAACAATTACAACCTTCTACGAATTTGTGTAGTTGGATAATGGAGAACCCAATACACCAAGTTCTTTAAACACACTTTCTAATTCCATTCCATGTGTTTCCAACTACCCTTTCATTATGGGGAACCAACTCACTAAAAAATAGAGAGACCAAGTCACAAACTTGCTAATTAAGTACAAGAATGTGTTCACATTTTCAATGAAAGACTTAGTTAGGTGCAAGACCATGCAGTTCTCTATAAACCTTACAAATGAGACACCCGTCTATCAAAGGAGGCATAGGTTGAACAAGCATGAGTGGGAACTGGTAGATGAAAGATGCAAAGAGCTCCATGAGGCTAGTTTCATTCAACCATCAAGTTCTAATTTCGTAGCTACTATAATAATGTTAACAAAGAAAAATTCAACTAGATTATGGACTAAGAAAATGATGTGCAAGGATTATAGGCCTTTGAACCTAGTTACAACTCAGGACAAGTACCCCATGCCCATCCCTGAAAAACTGTTTGATAGCATTGGAGATTCAAACATCTTCACAATTGTGGATCTGAGGCAAGGTTTCAACCAGATTATGCTCACTGCGAAGGATCACAAAAAAATGGCATTCCATGGAAGCAACAAGTTGTGGGAATGGCTTGTGATGCCTTTTGGATTGAAGAATGCACCTGTCTTCTTTCAGCGATTCATGGACCAAGTTCTCGAAAGGGCAAATTTCCTAAAGTGCTACATAAATGATGTCCTAGTGCATAGCAAGGGACTCCTGTAGCACTTGGCTCATCTTGAAAGGTTATTCAAAAGGCTCCACAAAATTAATATGAAGATCCATCCTAAAAAATGTGAATTTGTTGTCACCTCAATAGTCTACCTTGGACACAGAATTTTGCCAAATGGTATTATGGTTCATTGGGCCAAAGTAGTAGCCATTTTGGAAATGCCCAATCCTACTGATGTTACACGTTGAGGAGCTTCATCGGACTATGTAATTACTACATAACTTATGTCCAAGACTTCAATACTATTGTTCATCCTCTCTAAGCATTATTAAAAAAGGATGTTGCTTGGACATGGAGTGATGAAGCTCAAGAAGCTTTCAACACACTCAAGGAAAAGCTTTCAAAGTTCCCCATTCTGAAAAGATCTAATTTCAACAAGGTCTTCATTCTACACATTGACTGGAGTGCTCTTGGTATTGGAGCTATTCTTGGCCAACTTGATGAAGAAGGCAAGGAATATGTTATCGCCTATGCATCTCGAAGCAATAACAAGGTTTAGAGCAACTACTCTTCATACGAGGGGAAGTGCCTTGTTGTTGTATGGGCCGTCATACATTTTAGGCCCTATCTTTATGGCGCTAATTTCACTTTGTATACTGACCACCAGCCTATCAAGTGGTTGATGACCAACGATAAGCTTATTGGTAAGTTAACTCGTTAGGCGCTTATATTTCAAAAGTATGAGTTCAAGGTTATTCATCGACCTAGTATTAGACATCAGAATGTGGATACCATGTCGTGAAAACCCCTCACTACCTTTGAAGATTTCTTAAAAGCCAGGTAAGATTTTGACCAGATTCTAATAATACATGTATCTGTTACATTTAGTTATCTTGCACTATTGCAATTTAACCTGGTTGAGCATCCCATTATGGATATATGGGAGGACTTGGACACTCTGAGGTTTCTTCAACATGGAGAATACCCTCCCCAAATTACATCAAGTCAGCGGGATCACATACAATAGCGGTCCAAACGTTACTCATGGAAGGACAGTCACCTCGTCCGATGCTTACCACAAGGTGACAGAATGGTTCCACCACCACATGAATGGCCTGGTCTTATTCAAAAGGTACATTCGGAGCTTGGACACTTTGGAGTTAAGCATACTTATAGCCTTCTCGCTCCTCATTACCATTGGAAAGGTATGTATGCTCAAGTCCGAAACGTCGTTGCTAGGTGTGAACAATGTGATAGAGTGAGAAGTTCTTTTTCCTCTCGATAATTCACGCTTTTTCCACTCCCTATTCAACGCATATTCTGTCGTTGGTCATGTGATTTAGCTAGAGAATTACCACAAACCTCCAGGGGTAATGTTTACATCATGATTATGATTGAGCATTTTTCAAAGTGGGTTGATCTTGTTGCACTACTGGACAAATCATCACACAACACCAGCTAGGCTTTCTTACAACAGATTCTAAGTAGGTTTGGGGCTTACGCTAAGTGCTTTACTAATCAAGGATCAAAATTTAAGGGAGAATTCCAAAACCTACTTGACCATGCTCTCATTGACCATCGTTAGACTTTAAGAGATCATCCCCAAACTGATGGTTTAAACATGCAAGAAAGGACTTCAGAAATTTTGCCTCACTAAGAACAAAAAGGATTGGGACCTAGCCCTCCCTTACATCGCCATGGGTTACAGGATGTCCAAACACGCCTTTTTGTCTCATTTCTCTCCTTACTTTCTACTTTTTGGGAGGCATCCCATTCCACCTTCTTCCATTACTACTTAAATGGACCAGGTTATGGACTTGGACTCCCCAGCCACTTAAGCTAAGGTCATTGCAAAAAGGGTTACTCTATTTAGGAAGGTTATGCCCATGGCCATGGAGAACCTGTCCATTGCACAACATCGAGACACCTTACGGTATGCACACATACAAGGTGGCAATTACAAACCTAAAGTGAGACAATTTGATGTTGGTGATTTTGCGTATCTTTAACAACAACCCAATGATACTTTAGACACTTTTTCCAGTTGCACTATCTTAAAGATTAAGGTGATCAGGCCTTTAAGTGTGTTGGAATTACAAGGAGTTAACGAATGCACAACAATTTGGGATCATTCCAAAAATTGTGCACCCTACCACCTACCAAACTTGGATCCCACCATCATTACGTCAACTTGGATTCCTCCACTTGATTATCCATGTCAGGTATGTGAGAGGACAGATGATGCTGATTAGATGTTGTTTTGCGATAATTATAATGGTGGATACCATCTCTTCTGCCTCAAGCCGGAGCTCACTCAAGTTCCTGCCGGCAATTGGTACTGTTCATCATGTTCTCTTACAGCACTTTGATTCTTACTCAGACCATGCCACATTTTTCCCAGCTCAGGTCTGGGGGGGATACATGAGAATTTTATCTCAGCCTCCTCTTGTACATTATATATATATGCATGAATTTATTTTTGGTTGATTAGTTTATACCTTTGACTGGCTTTGGTCTTTTTGGTTTAGTAGAGTTTACTACGGATTTACACCTTTACGACATCGTACATCACGACATACACGTCATGACACATTATGGTATGACAATGTTGATAATTATGATTTTTTTAGGTTGAAAAATCTTCTTCCATTGAAGATTTACTTGGGTTAAATGTTTTTTTAATCATTTGACAAAAGTAAAATGAAGTTTTGAAATTTTTTTTAAACAAAAAACTATTTTCAAATAAAGATTTTTTTTAATATTTATTAAATTATTAGTGTACATTTATGCAAATGTACAATTATGTTTCAATTTCATATTCATAATACTTGTGATTTCCTTTAATTTTGAAGTCCAAATCATTTATATGTGATATTTAAAATTATGCAAAATGGGTGAAATCTTATGTGTTGATATTTTTGATAGTATATGTAGTTCCAAATTTGCCTCAAATTGTGTAGACCATAACTTGCCAACACCCAAAGCATGATTTGGAAACAAGTCTATAATTTAAATAGGGATGAACACAGTAGAATCTAAAAACTTGTTAAATGTACTTGTAAGATTTTGTTGCTCACATTCTAGAAATGACAACCTCCAAGTTTTTTATGACTCTTCAACAATGTCACAACCCTAACCTTGGGCTTGGGACCAAAACAAAGGGCTTGCAAGAGAGCGAGACAAGAGGGAGACTCGAGAGACACATTTTATATTCCTGGGAATGTAGGAGAGTGTGAGAGAATGAACCCTCACATTCCCAAGGCAACTCCCACTTGAGGAGTTGGAGTCCAAAAGGACTTACAAATCTTCAAAGAGTGATTACAGGGGTCAAAACCCATTAATTTGAAGAGTTTTTTATATCATTGAAAAGCTATTGAAACGTAGATGTCTAAAATGGGCTTGCATCACCCATTTGGACATCTGAAACACAAGTTATGGCCAAAATAAAGGTCGAGAGTCAAATTGGCAGTTTATCTCCCGACCATTAAAAGCCGGGAATCGACCCAATCTCCTTGTGTGTAGGTGACCTGCGACATATCCTTAGAAAGATCTCGATGAGGGCTACAACTTTGTTTCAAACTTCATCTCAATCGGAGGTCTACACACAAAGTTATGGGGCCCCAAAGTTGCGGGAGTCTTAACTTTAGCAATTTTGAAACTCCCATTTGGGAGTCCCGAGACAAAAAACCATTTGGATGTGGGCCTCATGGAGAGGCACAGAGCATATTATAAGGGGGAAGGTGGTCGCTTCCCCCAAGTCCGGGTTGTGGTGAGTTTTGTGAGTCTGAATTACCCATGTCCATCCTAACACCAAAAGTGTTCCAATTATGCACTAACCACCTTGTGTTGGTTTTGTGCAGGTCCATGTGAATAATTGATGCTTGTCACTTTTCCTAGTCCCATCCCAAAGCTCCAACACACCCCTCTACCCTTCAAAGTGTTGCGAGCCAAGGAACATGCCCCGCCTCCTTGCTTTTTCGTTGTCTTTAATTTGGACTTACATTTGGGTCCATTAAAGAGCTTGGGGCTACGTCAAACAAGTTGTGATCTTCCAATCTTTCTTAACCTAGAATGAAGATTTGTGTGCTCATAAAAACATTTGTAACATCATCCAACTCCACAGCTTGGGCCACATCATGAATTCCCATAAAGATTGTGACCTTAAATAACCCATCCCACTATTTTTTTATGGCAAACCTCACGATGCTATAAGGTAAAACAATCCAAACTTTAACATCTCCAAAAGCACATTTAGAAGAATACTACCAATTTTCTTCTTCACCTTTGTTTGCAAAAGGTTGCAACTCTCTCCATGATGTTGTGTCAAATAAACTTTATTTTTACAAAAGCAAACTCCATACTTGACATATTCATCAACTCCTTTTTGCATATGTTCCAAACTAACATTCTCACAACAAAATTGAAAGTGTTCTTCCCCTTGGTCTTTCAAACAATATCCAATCACATTAATGTATGTGTGCACGCCAACTCCTTTCAATGGTTTGTAGTGCATATGATGTCTTAGTGGAACAATTGTCATATCATCCAAACTAAAGTTTTGTTTATCAATTTGTTCAAAGCTATAATGTTGGAAATATAAATCTTACACACCATCTACAAGTGAACTCTTGAAAGACTCCCTTTTCTCTCCAAAGCACAATCCTAACACACATCTATTTTTTGACGAACTTTTCCATAATAGCCAACATCTTTGTGGGAATATAAAAACCCCTCGCACTAATTATGATGCTAACTTCCAAAAGTTTCTTGTCGTTTTTCAACTTCTTTTTGCCTTCCTCTCTTGTAGAAGTTTTTAAAAACACATGATTCTCAACAAAATCTTCAACCAAAGACAAGTAAAGATGAAAAGATCGAAATACCCAAGCAACAAAAAAAACCACCCATGAACTCCAAAAAAACAAAAAAAATTCATTAGTTGCATGAAATTTGTCTTTCCAAAATTGTTTGTTGCCATTTTTGGCTTGTGTTAATGGCAAAACTTTGGGGACATAGTGGGAACTTGGGGAATACATTGGGAACTTAGTGAGAACTCATTGGGAACTTGAAAGGAACATAGTGAGAACACATTGGGAACCAAGGAAACCCCCAAACTTAAAAGGAAAAAAATCAGGGCACCTTGAGTGCATGCTTGGGCCTTCCCATTGGCTGAATGAAATTTCTATTCCCAAAAGAGTTCAGCACCATTTTTGGCCTAGACTAATAAGACCCTTCCTAAAGAACACCCTAACCTATTGAACCAAGGTGTAGTAGAGCAAGAGCACTTTTTAGACTTTGATGGTGGTTGTAATGTGATGGAGTGAGAAATGGAAATTCATGGATCTTTTGTGATGTTGTTTTTTTATGTTCCTTCTTTCTTTATTGCAATATACAAAAAAAATTTAAAGGCATTTGTAGTCCATGTGGCCATTTCAAGCAATCCCATTTTTTTGTTTTCTCAATGTGAGTTGAGGCATTTGTAAGTACCCATGGACATTTGTAACAATTTGTCATTTCTACCTTTTTTGAATGTGGGTTGAGACTTGAGACATTTGTAGATTTGTAGTACCCATGAACATTTGTAGCAAATCTATCATTTCCACCTTTATGAATGTGGGGATGAAAATGAGGCATTTGTAGTCCCTCAAAGATTTGAAGCAACTTCTTATGCAATTGTTCCTTGCGAGTTCATTGAAAGAAAGATATAAGAGTGGTTACAACAAGACTTTTAAGTTGTTGCAAGTCTCTAATGTGTAGTGCAAAATTTAAATCATCACCCATAGATTTGTGTATAACTCACCAAGCAAAACCAATTAAAAGTTTTTTTTTGGTTAAGAACCATCTCATTTACCTCTCTCAAAACAACCCAACAGAGAAGCCCTTCCAAAGTTATCAAAACCCTTGTACCCAATCAGTTCTTAAATTTGCAAAAAATGAAATATCCAGACCCAACTGGTTCCTTTATGAAATGAAAGCCAAGTATCCAGAACCGGCGGTTGTTTAAAAAACCAAAGAACTCCCCAACACTGGTAAGGACCTCAAACCGGGCTCTACCAGGAATTCAGGTCCTATGCTCAGCTCCTCTACCTTGCATGTGGCCCTAATTCCCATCTAACAGCCCTATTCTCAGTCCTTACCTTACACTTCACACACCAGCAAACAAAGAGTGCCCAGCAACTCATCTAGACTGGGCATTTCTGATTGATGAGACAAGGGGAAAAGAGTCTTCTTGGAGGAGATGATGGTTTCAGCCTTGAACGCTGTAGCAAAGTGAAGCACCTTAGAGATTGATGGTCTGAAAGATCA
>Ga0209611_10010017_pt1 | contig 14092 bp, 5 predicted proteins | sample S1TSphgellanicum_3_FD_187693 | JGI IMG/M metagenome (GOLD analysis project Ga0209611, IMG submission 187693) | Host-associated microbial communities from peat moss isolated from Minnesota, USA - S1T2_Fc - Sphagnum magellanicum MG (SPAdes) (version 2) | ecosystem: Host-associated > Plants > Peat... | reverse complement strand
AAACATAATGAAATCATCTCCATAAAACCCTACACATTGAGCATTTTCCATCAATGCCAAAAGTGTGCCCCAATTTTTGCCTCAATTCAATACGTGTTTTTCCATGTTAAAATTCACTCCCTATCTCTCCATTCACATGTAGTGTGTGGCATGTGTGCCATTGGCTTGAGTGTGAATTTGTTGCCCACGTAATTAAATTTGAATTTTGAATTTTTATCAAATTTCCAATGATCAAAATTATTTGATACTCGATATCTCTTGCACCTTAGGTCTAAAAATCACTCCATAATATCCTTACTCATTGAGCACTTCTCTCATCGCTACCAAAAAGTGTGCCTTCAATTTGCCTCAATTTAGGCAAGTGTTCTTTTTGTGTTCAAATTCACTCCCTCTCCCTCTCCATTCATACTAATGTTCCATTTGTTGTTGGCTTGAGTGTGAACTCATTACCCAACTAATTGAAATTTGAATTTTAAAATTTTATTGAATTTTCAATGATAAAAGTTACTCAAAACTTAATATCTCTTATATCTCTTAAGTCTAAAAATTACGAAATCACTCTGTAAAATGGCAAAACTCCCTTGGAAAAAGGAGACCAGGGAATTATACCCATGTTGCACGGGTATATATATTTTGATATATCCGAGGGCAAGGGTTTATGAGAACCCAATTTTTTTCCCATCATGTTAGGCTCCGGGTATAAAACATTATAGCTTTGGGTAGATGGGTAGGGTGCGGGTAATTTAATCCCCCATCATATACCCAAAGTTGAGATAAGAACACGGGTATGTACTTTCAATTTATTTAGTTTTTATAAGAAAATGTTCACAACTTTGAAATTATTAGGATAGTTTTCAAATACAATAATGGAATTTACTCTTTTTTCTTCTTTTTTTAAAAACCTTAATTGTATGGATAGATCTTACATATACCCAATGATAAATCACTAGGATATAATTTTCTCAAAATTTGACACAATTTTTTTTAAGCTTTGAGACAGTTTTTTTTTCTCACCAATTAATTTTTTTTCAAAATTTTCCAGAGTTTTTTCTAAAAACTTGTCATTTTCCTAATACTAAATTTTTTTCATGGTGATTTGCACATAATGAATGCTACATCAGAAAACTGAAAAACCAAAATTTAAAAAAAATAAAAAATAAAAAATTGTAAGGTAATTCATGTTGGCACTAAAATGCATGCATACATACATACATACATATATATACATACATATAAAATACATACATACATACATACATACATTTATACATATACATGTTGCCTTAGTAGTAAAGCATTTAAGTTGACAGTAATAAAAGCATTGACACCAGACAACAACAATTACCCTAATATTCATTCATTCATTCATTATTCTCCCTCTCCTCAAACAAGGCTGACCCAGCACTTAAGACTCTTGTTCTCACTTTTCTCTCTCTCTCTCTCTAGCTCTGTTATATATATATTTTTTAATTTTTTTTTGGGGAAAATAAATTTATATGGAAAATTTTGAAGAAATTTTTTCCAAAAGATTTCTCAAATTTGTCCAGTTTACAATTAAACCCAAAAAAAAAAAAAAAATCCCAAATTTTTAATTATTATTATTATTATTTTGGGGTTTTCTCTCTCTCTTTGGGATCATTGTAAAGGACTATCCAATCCAGTAAAACAACTCTCCACCATCTAGAGCATCTCTCATCAGCAGTCAGCCCAGACAGAAAGAGAGCAGCAGCTCTGCTCTGCTCTGCTCTGCTGCAACAACAGCAACAGCAGCCTTCCACCCAACAAGTGGCAGCCTTTGGGCTTTGCTCTTTATGGTACTAAGGAGAGAGGAGAGGAGAGGAGAGGAGAGGAGAGGGGAGAAGAGAAGAGAAGAGAAGAGAAGAGAGGAAGACTAGCAATCACATTCCATTGCAAACAATTAGGAAAAAGCTCAAAGAAAATAAGGGTGAACTCTATTAGTCAGTGATGATGATGATGATGATGATGGTGATGATGATTTTGGGGGGTTTTGGAAGCTTTTTCTTTTTTTGTTTTCAGGTGGTGTCTGGAGTTTTTTTCTGGCAAACCCTAAAAAAAAACTAACTCTTCTCTTTGTTGTGTTTATGGATTGAGAAGGGGGGTTTTTAAGTGCTATTTTAGATGTATCCTGTTGGAGCCCATAGTTGGGTGCCATCCACAAGAAACCACAAATAATCAAGTAAGGCTAGAGAAGAGAAAAATTATACCTGGTTGGGAGTTTTTTGGAGAGTTGGGAGGGGAAGGGGAGAGAGAGAGAGAGAGAGAGAGAGAGGAGCCATGCATGCATTGAGAACCCTATTCATTTCATGTGTAAGAAAAGTAGGTGAATATAATAAGGAGTGTTTTCATTTTAAAAAATTCTGTCATTTAATAATCAATATTCAGTCAGAGAATGATGGATGGTTGGCCGGATGGATGGATGGATGGATGGATTGGATTGGATTGATTGGATGGATGGATTGGAATAATTGGATAGATGGATGGATTTTTCTTTCACCCCTTATTGGATGACAACTCTTTTGCAAATACAAATTGGGAGCAAATTGCAACATCATCAACCAAGTTATGACAAAAAAGGTGCCATGTTAGAATTACTTAGAGTTTTTGATGATTGTTGGAAAGCTTGGGTTTTAGGTTTTAGGGTTTAAGAGGCTTATTATCATGTAGTGGGAGGTGCATGTGTGATATGGGGATGGGTGATGTAAAACAAAAACAAAAGTTTACATTTGAATCAAAGCTTTGAGAATGTCCTTGTCCATAAATGCACAAGAGAAAAAGAGGAAGTTTGTGTGTGAATGTAAACTAGTATGGGTGGCCAAAAGAATGCAAAGCCAATAAGGGGAAGAAGGAAAAAAAAACCCTAACTCCAAAACCCTAGCTAGAAGGCTGCAAACCCAAAATAGGGAAGATAAAGAAACCCTAAACCCAAGCCAGAAGGGTGCAAAACCAACAAGGGAGAAAAAAAAAGAAGAAGAAGAAAGCAACCCTAAACCCTAACCCTAAAACACTAGCCAGAAGGATGCAAACCCGAGAGGGAGCGAGAAAGAAAGGAAGGAAGCCCTAAAACCCTAAACCCTAAAATGCAAGGGGAAGCAAGCACTGCTTCAATGCAGTGATAAGAAGGGAATGTGGTGCAGTGGAAAAAAAACTCAAAGGACGAAAGAAAAGAAAAGTTGCAGGCTGCAAGTGCAGGCAGACTTCCAGACTCCACAGAGAGAGAGAGAGAGAGAGAGAGAGCGCACCTCGGGAATGATGATGGTACCTGGAGCAAAACCAGGGAGTAGCAGGAGTAGAGTGATGGGTGGGGCCCCTGGAAGCTAAGCTTTAGGGATAGCTCACTTTGACCAGCTACTTGTTGCTGCTAGCAAAGTACACTACTAGTCCTCCGCCTCCCTCCTCCTCCTGTGATGTGCACGTCATGACCGGCACGGCAGTGAAGAGGCGTATCTTGGTGGGCTCTGTGCATATCTTGTACTCTGACACCAAGTCATCAATTGTGCTTGCCAATAACTCTTTAGCTTTTGGTTGGACCATTTTACTTACAGTGACCTCTCTCTCTCTCTCTCTCTCTCTCTCTCTCCCCTCTCCTCTTCCCTCCCCTTCCCCGGGGGGCCTTTCTTCTGACTCCCCACTCAATTGCAGCCTTGTGGGCAAACATTTTCATCAACACCACCTGCTCAGTGTGAGTGAGTGAGCCTGGTCCCCCCACTCCCCTTCTCTCTCTCTCTGCTCTCTCTCTATCTCTTTGTGTCTGCTCTCTGCTCTCTCTCTCTCTCTGTGTCTGCTCTCTTCTTCTCCTCTCTCTAGAGGATAATCTCTTTCTTGCTCAAATTTTGCACTGTAGTCTACACTCTTTATTGCACTCTTGACTGTTTTTGTCGTCGTCTCCTTAGGTCCTTTTGTCTGACTGCACTCTAATGCCATCAAGGGGGGATTGGGTAGGGTGGAGGGAGAGGAAAGCCAGGCAGGACAAAGCAAAGCCTGGTGTTTTGAAGCTGTAATACCAATAACCCAATTATTATAATAATCTCCCTTTCTCTCTCTCTCTCTCTCTCTCTCTCTCTCTCTCTCTCTCTTTCTTTTGTTGTTCTGCTGCCATCTCTCAAGCTTCATAGGAAAACCAAAGCTCACCCAAAGCTTGGCTGGTGAGGATGGTGGTGATGGCATCATCACTCCCAGTGTTGTGTTGGGTTGGATTGGATTCAATATTATTTTGAAAGGAATTTTTTATGCATCCAAAGTGATGATGATCATCCATAGGAAGATGTAGAAAAAGTGACAATCATCCCAAGGAAGGTTTAGCCAAATTTGGCTATAAATCAATCACATATGAAATACAAATCTTTAATTAGCCCTTTTTATATTTTTGTCTACATATTAAAAACCAATTATAGAAATAAAATGATTTTTTCTTCTTCTTCTTCTTCTTTTTCAATTTTTAACAAGTGAAACCCTCAAAAATCACTTCATTTTACCACCATAAAAACTTTTTGGCAAAATTTGCCAACAAAGAAAAGTTTAATTGGATTCCTTTGGTTTGGTTTCCCAAGCTTGTCTTGTCCAAAATTAAATGTGATGTTTATTGATGACATTGAAGATGATAAGCACATCTCCTCAATGTGCTAGCTATTGTTGAAAGGAGAACCAATTTGTCAAGGTATGCATTAGTATTGGTAGGTTCAAGTCTAGGTTCTAGGTTAGGTTTTTGGTGTACCTAGACCAAATGTTCAACATTTTGTTTAACTTGAATGTGGATTCAAACCATGAAATCGCCTCTTACCAAAATTGAAACCTAAACCTAGATCAAATTGTTGTAGCTTTTTAAACCATGTCTATGTTCTTTTAGCCTTACAACTACATGATCTTTTTAAATTGTAGTAACCAAGCCCTATCTTTTAAGTTGGGACAATTCAACTTTGGGCAAACCTTATGGGATAAATTGTGGTGGGGTTGGATGCATGTTTTATCACCCAAAAAAAAAAATTAAATTAAATTGTGTCAAGACGTTTTGGTATAGTCCCAAGATATAACTTAACTTATTTTGTAATTTTAATTCAATGAACTATTGACAAATTAATATTTAGGCATTTGCCAACCCACCATTTTGATCCTTAGTGAATGACTATTAATTCACTTGTGCACTCACTCCCAGAAAACAAACCAAACAAAATCAATCCTTCCCCTTAGCCTTCAAAGGGAAGAATAAATAAATAAATAAATGGGCATGTTTATTGTGTCATGGGTTATCAAGATTTTCTTCTATGACCATTTTTTTTCAATTTGTCTTACACCATTACCCCACTCCATGAACATGGATACATATACAAGGAAATAATTAATTTTAGTTGGGTGTAATGTAGATGGAACCAAACTGAGCTCCAAAGTTTTCAAGAAGTTTCCAAAACCTCCAAGTTAAAAAAATCATTTTGAATACCACATTGGAGATTATATCAAACCATAAATCAACATTTATTCTTTTAAAACCAAATTTGAAGTTGAAACTAGAGATTTGTTTTTAAATTAGGTTGTTATTTGGGGTTGAAATGGATATAGGATTGCAAAGAACTAATTGTCAAAAAGATTATAAAAACACAATAGAATGCCCAACCTAAATATAAGAACACTAAGTAATAACAACAATAAAAATCATCATGCAATGGTGTGACTTGGAAAAACTTGAAACAATTAAAACTACCCAATAGATGACAAAGGTAATGAACACAACAATGTTTTTTTTAAATTAATAGTTGTTGTGGTGATTGCAAATCATGAAGCTTGAAGAGATTAGGAAAATATGAAATCATCAAAGCAATAACACAACACTTCAAACTTGTTATCTTGTAAGAATTGCAAGACTTGACAAAATAGAATGGGGAATCTTATTCAAATTTGATCTAGAGGTTCAAGGTCTTAAATGTTTGACCATCTAGCAATAATTTCTAAGATCATATTTTGGTTTGGTTGTTTTTTTCACGAAGTTTTTTGAGAATGCTTAGAAGTGGACAAAGATAACCATACATTAGTTGATATGCCAAATTGAATTGTTATCAATTTTAAAATGTCAAGATGTGGTATTACAATTGAAAGGAATTATCTAAAGCTTGCAAAACCATCCTTAAAAATTGTGAAATTTTTTTCACAACTCAAATTACATCCCACAAAATGATTTAATGTTGAACTTCATATGCCCATGTTTGAACAACCCTAAGCCCCTCATGGACCTCTATTGCTTTCATTGTGTTAATTCAATTGTTGTAGCCTTGTTGGTGAGTCATTATTATGGTTATTGCTAAAGATAGTCCTTTCTTATGGTTTGTGTTGTATTGAATACATGAACCAAAGAGGTTTGTTTCAACCTTGCTTCATTTCTCAACTCTAATTTGAAATTTCATGATTTTGAATTCTATTTATCAAAGACTTAAGCAAAATTTGAACTAGGCTTTAACATTCTACAAATTAGCAAAGGCCCTTTAATTATGTGAACATGAATGAATGTCCTCCAAACTTCAACTTTCATCTTACATATTATGGAATTTGATTTTTTGATATATTTGTTGTTGTTACCAAACCAAGCTTAGTTATTAATTTTTCAAAAATTGTGTGAGTTAGAGGTTTAATTATAATATAAACTAGTTGTTTTGATGAAGAGACATGACAAACTTGAATTTCACTTTCTTTGACCTTTCCTTTGATAAAATGATGCTTCATGGCGATGTGTTTGGTCTAATGATGAAAAATAAGATTTTCTAGGAACGTAATTGTTTTGATTGTATATTTAAATAACTAAATTAGTCTTAGATTGATATTTGCTTGAATGTCTCCTAATAGCATTTTTAACCAATTGTTTCCTTGGTTGTACTTGTCATGGTTACATATTTCACTTCCATGGAAAAGAATGTTATGTAAAGTTGTTTTTTCTTCCCCATGTGATTGGGCTAAATCCAAGCAAGAAAACATATTTGGTTGCCAATTTTTAATCATCAACATCACCTACCCAATCTGCATCTAAAAAATAACCAATTCATCTACCTCCCTTCGATGGTAGTAAATATCTAATGTAATTCAACAAATGTTTGATTGCATCCAAATGAAAGGTCTACGGTTGATTTGAAAGTATATTCATTTGATTAACAAAAAATGATATGTCCAATCAAGTGGAGTGAAAAACTTCAATTTTTCAACTATTTTTTAATACATTTGAAAGTTCACTTGAGGGTTTGCATGTCAAAAATTAGCTTGAGTCTTAATATCATTGGTAATGCTACTAAATTGCAAGTTGCCAACCCAAATTCCTCAAACATTTTGGCTACATATTACCCCCACTAGGTCACCATAATCCCATCTACCTAAAAAAAAAATCTATTCCCAAAAGAAGGTTCAATAACTTCACATCTATCATTTCAAACCTTCTTTTGGTTTCAATTATAATCCATTGAATTTTTTCAATATGGTTTCCTATGAGGTACACATCATCAACATAAAACAATAGGAGGGCAACTTTCTCCCTTTCACAAAAAATGTATAAAATACCATCTTTAGTTTTTTTTTTCAAAGCCTTGGTTGTTTAGGCATTCATAAATTTTGGTATACCAAGCACAAGGTGCATGTTTCAACTTGTATATGGCCTTGAACAACTTGCATACTTTAACTTCTTTTCTTGGTTTTCAAAACCTCATGGCTATTGCAAATAGACCTCTTCAATAACTTCCATGTTCAAAAAAAATCATCTTTACATCATGGTGAAAATTTGACCACCCATGATGTCTAGTTATATTTGTTACTAGTCACAATGTGTTGTATTTGGCAAATAGAATAAACATGTTTTTGAAATCTTCTCCTTCACATTATTGACAACTTTGAATAACCAACCAAGCTTTCAATTTTGTGCTAATACTATTAACATGTGTCTTTAACTTGAAAACCCACTTGGTGGTGATGACTTTCCTGCCAAAAGGTAGATCATCTAAAAGCTAGGTGTAGTTCTTAACCAAGGTCAATTCATGTTTCATCATGTCAACTCATTCCGGCCTTTGAACTACTTGTGAAAATGTCTTGGGTTATATTTCATGTGTGTTTTGGAAAAATTAACCACAAAATTTTTAAAACATTAAAAGGTTTCACCATTTTACTTGCACGTGTTATTATTACTTACTTTTCATTTGGTGTGATTATTACCTCTATATTTTGCAAGTTGAGTCTAAATAAGACATTTGTGTTTGTTTCACTAATAAAGTTTGGAAGGAATGCATAGTTGTTTCCTTAAGAACTTAAATCAACTTTTTTGTGGTGATTTTTTTGCAATTTCAATTGTAGTTTATAACTCCCTTTTTAGTAGATGAACAAAGGTCAGGACAATATCTTTTGGATTTTTAGTTTTGGTTGGGGTAAATTTCATGTGGTTGTCATTAAAGATCATGTCTTTAGAAACAAGACCCTTTGTAGTTTCTAGGCACAAAAACACCTATAGCTTTTAATGATGGTGTCATATTAAATGGAAGAACACAACTTTTGGCTTGGGAGACCATTTTGATCTTGCTCAATTGATATGAACAAAAAATTATCACCAAATGATTTTTAAATGCTTGACATTAAGGACCAAACAATAGAGTTTTTGAAAAGGAGTGACTCTAAAAAATGTTACATACCCCATTCCAATGATTATATGAAATTTCCCCCTATTGTTTTCATTGTAACAGTCCCATCTTCTTTCTTGAATTTTATCATCATGTCACCATTCCTACTAACCTAGTGGATAACACCACTATTAAGGTACAATTTTTTTTGTTGTGCCCAAAATGGTTAAACTCAAGACTGTCCACAATGAACTTTGGAGTTAAATTAAAACGCTTTTGGAAGTCGTCAACTTTAACATCTATTTCACTCTCCAACATTTTGATGAGAACCTTATAATGTGTCTACTCCCAATCATGTTTTGATGCATGTCACTTGATTTCATTTGACGACACAATACAAATGCGCATCTAGTGATTTAGGTTGGCACAAAAGTTATAGTTCCTTTGGGTAACATGGTAGGGTGGATCAAAAAATGATAAGAAACCCTTAATCTGAAAGTTCATTTTCTTTGTTTCTTTTTACCTCCAATTTTTTTTTGTAAAGTTAGAACAATTGATTCCAAGAATTTTTTTTCCATTAAAATGTTTACCCTTGTAAAGCTCATTGATTAAGACATGTGTGCAAAATTTCAACTCAATTCATGTGTTTTCAAGATGAAATGGATTTTTGAAAAATATTTGCATTTCTTTCACTAGATAAAAGTTCATGAATAATAAATTACATTGTAAATGATTTAAAACCTTTCAATCTTGCTTTCAATATTACATTTTCTAACTAAAACCAAGACTTTTAACAAGTTTTGAAATCCATCATGGAATCAAACCTAAGTGTTATTGGTGTTACAAACCTTGATTTTCAATTTTAAAAATCCATAGCTTTTATAATTTTATGAATTTTCATACCAATCAATTGCATTATGTACATATTGAAGCCTATAACCTCCAAATGAGTTTCATTTAACAAATACATGTACAAAACAATGTAGCAAATAAATTAACACCTAGATAACAAAAAAATGGATTGTGTTATTTCCAAATTAGTCCACCATACCATGCATCCACCCTTTGAATTGGTTCCTATTTGACACATGATCGTTTTTTATTGTTTTCTTTGAATTGGTTGAATTTTGACTTGATGAACATGGCCTTGTGATTTGTTTTTTTCCGACATATTTCCTTATTGGCTTCATCATGAAGCAAAATTTTAACTAATTCATTTAAATCCACTAGTTTGGCATGATAAATTAATGTGTTTGCTGAAGCTTCATAATTTTCAAAAAGCTAAACCAAAATGTGTTCAACAAGCTCATCTTCACATACTTTTTCTATAGGATCACTAATTGATTCAAGAGTTTTTTTAACTACTTGAAAAACTTAACACTTGAACTCCTTTTTCTCCAAGCAGAACTTTTTTCAACTTGATCTCCAATAGCAACCACCATGTGCTTTTGTGGTGTTTGAACAAGTCTTTGAAAGTTTACCACACTTGTGCCAAATCTATGATTTCAATTATATGCATTATGAAATATGATCTCATTTCTAATAAGCAACTCAATTATGGCTAATGTTTTTTTCTTCCAACGGTCAAGCTTAAGTTTAAACTCCCCTTCTTTGGGCAAGATAACTCCTCAAATTTTGGTTTGACAACATTTAAAAGTTCATTTTTTTCCAACAAGCTAGACATGTGGAATTTCTAAATGATATAATTGGTTTATCCTTCCAATTTGGAACTCTTTGACATGTACTACTCTCCCCATTTATAAAACTATGGCTAAAAAATAAAATGACTATGACCTTAGTGCTTTAGTTTTCTACACCATTGGATTGTAGTTACCTTGCTTTGATATTATGAAGTGGATTTAGGATTGTAAATAATTAATTGTTAGAAAGCTGAAAAAAGGTGAAAGGACAAACCTAAATATAAAAGCATTAAACAACCACCACCATGGAAAGTTATCATGCAATGGTGTGATTTTAACAAACTTGAAAAAAATTAAATTAATATCCAATAGATGATAGAAAAAATGAACATGATAATGTTTTGTGTAAATGACAATATTTCTTATGACAATTGTCATCCAAGTGTTAACCATATAAGGAAAATAAAAAATCATCATAACAACAATAGGGAATAGTGTGACAAAATGTTATACACACCCACTGAACTTTGCAAGCATCAATGCACCACCATGTGCAATTGTAAGCATGTAGTTGTTCAACAAAGAAAAACACATGTTTATAGTCTATTGCATGACCAATAAAACCATTAATTATGTTATATCGTAAAGAGAAAAATTCAAACATAGCACCATGTTAATACAATAATTATTTACTAGTGCCTTGTTCCAAACAACTTATTGCAAGACTTTTTTTTTTAAAAAAAACCTCCACTAACATTTGGCCAACCTTATAACAAAATAATGCAAACACCAGACATGGATGTGCTTGGACCCTTTGTAGTTTGATGGGGGGTGTTTAGCATATTGCAATAGTGTGAAGTTGGTTCATTGATTGTGCACCTAATCAAAGACTTAGGGTGAAAATTATATCATTTGTAATTATACATTTTTATGCCATGTCTATGCCCAAAGCTTGAAGAGGATAAAAGGTCCTTCGATTTTTTTAATAACAAGCTTGGATCCAAAGTTGAACTCACTCCCTATGGTCACCATGAAAATAACCATTCAAGGCTAGTCCATCCTCCCAAAAAAAAGCCTAGTCCAACCCTAAATTACAAATAAATACATCACATGTCAACTATGAACCTCATAGTTACATGCTTTCTAGTGCACATGAATACATAGAAGCTCAATGAGCCATATGCAAAAGGACACTATTCTTTTCTCTTGAATTTTTTTTCTATCTTTTCCTTTTGTTGGAGAAAAAGGCTTGACATAGAGCCCCTCCCCCCCTAATTTTTCACAAATGGAAACTAGATTAGGATCATTCCCTTGTCACCTTGACCAAAAGGAAAACACAAAAATACGCCATGATTTTCATGAATGTGTGTTTGAGTCCCACATGCACATGAACCACACCTAAAACATGCAATGTATGTATATGTATGTACAATGTATACATGCATACATTGATACCCATTTTTGGATTCATGTCCCCCCTCCTCCCCCTCCCTCAAGCCAACACAAAAATGGAAAAATAGATTATTTCTAAACTACATTTTGGTGAAAGAAGCATGCACACATACATTGAAAATTCGATTAAAGTTCATATAAGGATTTGGGTTCATGTTTTGCCAATATTGACATTGGCATGTATCCAATTGGCAAACTCACATAGTCTACCACCTATTGATACAATATTAGTATAAATTTTTTATAGATTTTTCAATATTAAAAAAAACCCTACTTAACATCAAAGTAATTTCCTTTTTATTACAATAAACACCTTTTGAATTTTTTTCTAAAAATCACACCAAATCCAAGACTAGTCAGAATCCTTAAATCTTTTTCTTTTTCTTTTTCTTTTATTTTCTTTCCTTCTAATTGTTATAACTATACCATCCATAGACTAAAATGAGGGTTTGAAAAATGTAAATTCAATAATTTCCCAAGTTGGATATATAGCCCACTAAAAGGCCTCATTCAAGAAGATGAAGAAGGTACCCATTGTATGTATGTTAGTCCCCCCAACATGGGTGAATCTAGGGTTAGCATGGAAGATCATGCAAGCATTAGGAACTTTTTTGCATGAGTCTTTTCACTACCCTATTCTACTAGGCCAAAAAAGCAAGGCACATGAAATAGCTAACTTCCTAAAGAAAGTGCAACATTGGTTAACCCAAAGCTCAATACAAACAAATAAAGCCAAATTCATATATGGTCCACTAACTATTTAAATCTTGAAACTAATCTTTTTGGGGGTACAATAAACAGTAGAGATATACATCAATGAGAACTTAGGTGGGTGAAGTAGGAGCCAAAATTTTACCAAAAAAAAAAAAATTAAATTGAAAATTAAATTAAATTAGATTACAATAAAATAAAATAAAATAAAGTAAAGTAAAGTTCATGGGTGGCCTAAAAATTTTTTAAAAACTTCCCACCTTAAGGAATCACAATTATAGAAAATAGAGTGTTTACTAGAACCAAAACCTATAACACCACAACACAACACAACACAACACAAAACTCACAACTAAAAAAAGCCTTTGAGAATTGGGTTAAGTTATATCTCCCACACATTTGATTCAAACTAAAAGGGTATAATAACCATGGAAGATTTGTGTACTCTAAACCCTAAAACCCTAAGCATAAATCCCCCCCCCTCCCCCCTCCCCAATCCATTTGTGCTATAGAGCTTCTTTTTTCTTTTGGTTCAAATGGAAGCAAAATGTTATGAATACCATTGGGGGTGGTAGTTGTTAAAGAGGTGCAAACATAGTTCCTTCTTGAGCATGCGATTAATTATGTACTTTTCTTACACAACCCATTATAATATTAATACAATTATAATGTTCATATTAATATGATTTTTTAATTTATATAATAATAATAATAATATTATTATTATTATTATATAAATAAACCAAAGCTTTTGTTCCAGTTGTGTTCCTAAACAAACAACAACAAAGACAAAGTGCCAGTTGTGATCTTCAATAAATAGCAACAACAAAGCTACTACATAACAGCTAGAAATGGGCCTTTTTCTTTTCCCCCTCTTTGGGTTTGATAATTTAATGCTATCCTAAAAGTCTCTCTTCTTCTAAGTTACCTTGGAAAAAGGCAAAGGGAACAATTCAAGGGAACAACCTAAGGGAACACACATACATACATGCCTATTATAAAAGTCTCTCTTCTTCTTCTAAGTTACCTTGGAAAAGGCATGGCTACCATGGCAAAGGGAACAATTCAAGGGAACAACAACCTAAGGGAACACACATACATGCCTATTATAAAAGTCTCTCTTCTTCTAAGTTACATTGGAAAAGACATGGGCCACCAAGGCAAAGGGAACAACCTAAGGGAACACACATACATGGCTATTAAGAAAAGTCTCTCTTCTAAGTTACCTTGGAAAAGCCATGGCCACCAAGGCAAAGGGAACAACCCAAGGGAACATACATGGCTATTATTAAAAGTCCCTCTTCTAAGTTACCTTGGAAAAGACATGGCCATCAAGGCAAAGGGAACAACCCAAGGGAACAACAACCTAAGGGAACACACATACATGCCTATTAATAAAAGTCCCTCTTCTAAGTTACCTTGGAAAAGACATGGCCATCAAGGCAAAGGGAACAACCCAAGGGAACAACAACCTAAGGGAACACACATACATGCCTATTAATAAAAGTCTCCCTTCTAAGTTACCTTGGAAAAAGATATGGCCATCAAGGCAAAGGGAACAACCCAAGGGAACGCCAACCTAAGGGAACGCACATACATGCCTATTATTATAATAATAGTGTTCACATTAGGTGGGGAGGAGATTTGAATATTAAAAAATTCTAAGCTACCCATACTCGGATATCCCCACCCCCCACT
>Ga0209611_10010016_pt1 | contig 14093 bp, 8 predicted proteins | sample S1TSphgellanicum_3_FD_187693 | JGI IMG/M metagenome (GOLD analysis project Ga0209611, IMG submission 187693) | Host-associated microbial communities from peat moss isolated from Minnesota, USA - S1T2_Fc - Sphagnum magellanicum MG (SPAdes) (version 2) | ecosystem: Host-associated > Plants > Peat... | reverse complement strand
AAAAAAAAAAATCACTAGTGGGAAGTCTTCATGATGCTTTATGATTTTAGCTTACTTTTGGGAAAAAAAACTCCCCACAACCTCCTTTCCAATCTTTGTGATCATCTCCTCCAATAAAGTCCTGAACTCCTTTTCCTTCAAGCTCTGAAAGCTCTTGGATGATGCTCCTCTTGCTCCTCTTGCTTGTGCTTCTTAGCAATGTACTTGTTTCAAGCGGTGATGTTTCTTTTACTTTGTGTTGCTTGGCAATCTAGTTGCTCCAAAGCCATGATGCTTCTCTTATTCTTCCTTCTTGGTAGTTCAATTGTTTCGAAGCCTTGATGTTCATACTTCTCATGCTTTTCAAGATGCTCCTCTTGCTTGTATTTTCCTTGATGCTCTTATTGCTTGTGATTCTTGTCATGCCCCCTCTTGTTTTTGATTTTATGTGATGTTCATGCTCCTCTTAGTGGCAATTTAATGTTTCCAAGCTATGATGCTCTTCTTGCTTCTACTTCCTAACAGTTTAGTTGCTTTAAGTTATGATGCTCCTCTTGTTTTTGCTTCTTGGTAGCTTAGTTGCTCTAAGTTCTGATGTTCCTCTTGTTTGTGATTTTTATCATGTGCTGCTTACTTTTGTTTTTATGTGTTGCTCATACTCCTCTTATTGGTAGTCTAATGGCTCCAAGCCATGATGCTCTTTTGCATGTGCTTCCTAGTAGCCCCGTTACTCTAAGTTGTGATGCTCTTCTTGCTTTTGCTTTTATGTGATGTTCATGTTCTTCTTTTTAATAGTCATGTGGCTCCAAGCCACGATGCTCCTCTTGCTTGTGCTTCTTGGTAGCCCAATTGTTCTAAGTTGTGTTGTTCCTTTTGCTTGTGATTTTTGTCATGCTCTTCTTGCTTTTGCTTTTATGTGATTTTCATGCTCCTCTTTTTAGCAGTCTAGTGGCTCCAAGCCATGATGCTCCTTTTGCTCATGCTTCATGGTGGTCTATTTGTTCCAAGCTATGATGTTCCTCTTATTCACGCCTCCTAAAGGTCTAGTTGCTCCAAGCCATGATGCTTCTTTTGCTCATGCTTCATGGTGGTCTAGTTGTTCCAAGCTATGATGTTTTTCTTACTCATGCCTAAAGGTCCAGTTGTTCCAAGTCATGATGCTCCTTTTGCTACTATTTCATAATAGTTTAGTTGTTATAAACTTGTGATATTCATGCTCTTATTTCCATGATGCACTTCTTTCTCATGTTTTTCATGCGATATTCTTACTTGCGTTTTCTTGCCTATCAAAGTCATAACAGTTGTGATCCTCTCTTGCTACTTCATGTTCATTTAATTACGAGCTTGGTGGGTGTAAATGTGCTAAAACATGCCCATTGGCTTGTTGCCTTGCCATTATTGCATGTCTAAAATTCATTACACCTTTGTTGTGAATCCAAGGTTCACACCCTGATATCAAAATGGGTGTGCACACTAGCCCATTTGGAGTTTTTTGTGGAAAGTATTTCTTGCATTTTTTATTGTTGTTGTAGTCCAAGTTGCATCAAATTGGGCCTTTGCATGCTAATGGTTATTCACTCTACGGCTCGCTATGTTGCAACCACTGTCTCTCTTGTTTTTCTAGCTTTATTTTCCTCCCTCTCCCTTCACTTTGTTTTACTATGCTCTTCTGTTGATTCTTTGTCAATTTTTTTTTTACAGGGCTCCCAAATACTTAGTAGAGGTCATTACGTGTGATTTAGAGTAATCCACGAATGGTTATTTGCCTTGTGTAGGTCTTAGATGTAAACAAGGTAAAGCTAACACGTTATACAATTACATTACCCTTTGAGTGAGGTTCGTTGAAGTGGGAACATCTTCCTATTGAGTTGCTTCAACTATGCTAACTACTCTTTCAACTACTTATTTGATTAGACTTCAAGGTCTTTACACGTAATATCAATGGTCCCCTTGTTGTGTAGTTATAGGATCATTAGTAGCCTTTATTGAAGAGCCCCAATTTGTTATGTTAAGGAGTTCTTCAACAACTCTCTATTCTTGTTCATCTTGACCAACTTGGTCACCTAATACATAATCCTTTTCACCTTCACCTTTTTCATTTGCTAATGATGTTGCTGATGTTGCTACACTAAATGGTTGAAAGTGCTATTTGATTGTCCATTGTTCTAGGGTTAAAGTGGCCATATTCTAATAACCCTAAAACCAGACCTAATGTTCTGTGGTGTCAATGATTAGTCCAAGGCTTTATCCACCCAACCAACAAGTGTAATTTTGTTTGGTTCTTGGTATTTATTTCTAGCCATAGTCGCATTTTTTTTTTAATGTAGTTTTGAATGGCTTAAAACATGAAACATTAAGGGGTTGGAATGCATGTGAAGTGTGTGAGGGTAAGGTTATCATGTTTAAACCAAAGGTCATTGCTTGTTTTAGGGCTTTTAATGTAACATGTGATCCATGACCATCTAGAACTAATAAATGATGATTGGTTTGGGAAATCCCACTTGGAATAGAATCTTTGAAAATGAAAGGAATTCTTTGAACAAAAAACTTGTCATCCATGCCTTTGTTTGCATTGCCATACATGTTCTTGGTTTGCATTGTTGGATGTAATCGTCGTGTAATCGTTTTCCTTTGAATATGTAGAATCCCAATAAAACTGACCCAACAACATTAACAACATAATTTATCGTTACTTATTTGGTGGTAAAGGGTTGCCAAGTTGGAGTAAAAGGATTTGTAGGAGTCAATAATGAATCCTTGTGCTCTTAAGACTTTTAATCCTTCTATTTGTCTAATGCTTATGTTAGGTTGCCTTTTTTGGAACCATTTCCACCAAGAATTTCTTGGAACAACATCCTTGAATGGTGCTGGTTTTGTTTGTGTGATTTCTACAACCTTCAATTTGAATTGTTGTATGGTGATGGACAACCCCCATTCTTGCATAGCTAATGCCCATTCAACTATGGTTTTGTCTTCTTCCTTTGTTAACAAACATGTTGGTCCCATGTTACGATTCCTTGTTTTATCATTCAGATGATTGGATAAGGAAGTAAGTGGTGTCTCCCATGATTTGCACAAACAACACATTATGGGATATTTGATTTGTGAAAGAAATGACTACTGTCTTTTTTTACTACAATTGTAATTACTTAGTCATAAAAATCACTATGTAGTTATAAAGGTCATTGAGATGTCATGTGATGTCATGGTTTTGTAACTATAGTTAGTATGATGACTAATGGGTTTTTTTGGATAAATATATTATTATTCTTGAAATCATAATAATATGCTTTAAATAAATTAAAATTAGTTGATTAAAAATACCCTAACTTTTGTGATTAAAATAACAACTTCTAATCTCACAATATGATGTGGCATTCCATGTGTACATTTGATTATTAATCAACATGATGATTCATACATTATGTTGAATAAAATGATGCATTTATTGGTCAGTCACTATGTTAGAAATGATGTCCAATCCTTCAATGTAGTTCTTTGTGTCAATATACAAGTCCAAAAACTTTACCCTCACTACAATAAATCTTGTCTTTTGAACCAAACACAAAAATGACTATTATTTTTTCAATTACATTTATAACTATTTTGACATAAAAATCACTAAGTAATGCAAAAAAACATCAACATGCCACATGGCATCATGGTTTTGCAATTGTAGTCAATATGACAACTTGTTGATTTTTTTGGTAAATTATCATATTATTTCTACATTTTTGTTCATTAATTAATTAGTTGCAAGAACCATCCACCTTTGCAATTAATAACTACTCAATCTCCCATAATGATGACATGGCATGCTATATGCCAACAAGATGATGTGGTCCTATTTGTTGACATCATGATTCATGTCATTGATTTGGTGAATTAATCTCATTTATTAGCTAGTTGAGAATATTATTGTCCTCTCCGATTAATAACGAATCAGTCTTCCATGTGACAATGACATGACATGTCATTTGGCAACATGGTGTCATAAATTTGCATGGTAATCCATGATTTTTTGTTACACCATAAATTTTTTTGTGTATTGAATTCACATCACCAATATTTATCATGACATGCCATTATTTTCTATGTGCCATGAAGTTTTTGAAGTCATGAATTCACATGCATGTGTATGTGTATTAAACAATATATTGTTAACTTGTAATTATGATTACAATATTAATAATCATTTTGAAAAAGGTGACACATAACTCCTTGACTTTTTAACTATTTTACACACTAGCTTAGGTTAACATAACTATTAAGTTAACCTATGTATGTAGGCTACTTAGTAAGAATCTACTTCATAATATAGGTTACCTTGTAAGTTACTTAACCATACATAAGAAATTTATTACATCTAATATGGTTAAATATACCTAGAATAGGTTACCCTACTAATAGGTTAACCTAGGTAGATTTGCCTAGGTTCCTAGCTTTGGGTTTTTTGCCAAGTCAACTTAGGTAGCCTCATTACAAGATATTTGATCAAATTTATAACCACCTCAAGGTTGTGTGACTATATGTGACTATATGCAACATAATTATCTTAAGTTAATTTAGTTTTTAACCTAAGAATGACTAGGTTAACCTAAGTTAGGTTAGTAAGTAATATAGGTTAACAAACTAGTTCATCTTAAATCAACCTAGTGAGGTTTAGTTCTAAACTAGGTTGGTAGGTAGTAGGTGGGTTGATCTAGGTCAACCTAAGGTGGGCAAGGTTAATTCAAGGTTATAAATTTTGAATTTTATAATTTTGTGTTAAATATAATTAATATTAAAAAATGTGGTAGTGTAATGGATGAGGATTTGAACCCTAAAGTGAAGGTGATGAAGGGTTCAAGTCCTCATTCTTGCAACCTATGATATTTAGGCCACTTGCTTTAGGTTAGGTAGCCTAGTTTAGCCATTTAGCCTAGGTTGCTTAACATAGGTAGCTAATCTAGTTAGGTTAAGCTAGGTTGACTTTTGGTTAGGCAAGTTAGGCTAGGTTGTTTAGCCTAGCTAGGTTAGGTTAGGTTGCCTTTTGGCTACATTAGCTACATGGGCTAAATTAGGTTTATTTTTGGTTATGTGCAATGACTCATAATGTATTTATAGATTTTTGACACATATCATCCATCCATCAAGGCATCTTTTGTAACACTTAATTGAATAAAACAATTAAATTGAGATGGTTTGCATTTTACACATCATACCAAGGTTAATGATGACATGGAATTTCATTATTATAAGAAAATTTAAAAATCTTAGTTGTTAAACAACTAGGCTTTGTAACTAAACATCCCTTGCGATTAAATGGGTGAAATGACATCGGTTTAGCAACTCGCCAATCATTAGTTGCATATGTCCTTCCTAATTAGTATGTAGTTATAAATGCTAGTTGCAAAACCCAAAATGTGTTGTTGTGCTATTTGTTTTTCATTGAGAGTGGGTCCCTATTTCAATATCCAATACTTCTTTAAAAATTTGATCAATCCATGTTCATCTCTTTGTTCATGGTGGGTGTTTTTTCTTGATTCAACATTATGTGTGTGGTGTGTTTGATGTAGGTGTTGTTTGTCATATCTTTGTAACAAAGATAGGTGTAGTTGGTGTAATAGGTGTAACGGGTACAATTTATGGCAATTGGTTTTCCTTATCCTCTGGTTGGCCCAGGAAAATGGATCAATGCCTTTGAGGTACAACATACATCACTTTGAACTAGCCCTTCCTAGACCAAGCCTCCACCTAAAAAGGCCTATGCAATCCTTTCCCACTAAAAGTACGCCTTTATTATTCCTATAATCACCCCAAGATCACACAAAGTTCATTAACTCAGGGTAGGTTTCAAAAACATATGCTTCAACTTCACCCCCTAAGATCATGAATTCATAGAACCCTAAAAAATCTTCCCACACTAAATCCTTGTTTTCAATTTCTGTGTAGGCTATTCGAATAAACCTATATGTGTGATTCAACCATGCAATCTGGTATCTTGGCTTCTTAGGTCTCAAATATTTAACATCAGACCTAATGGACTTTTGTATCCACTGATAATACAAACATTTAGAAAACTTCTTTTGTAAAATCTATCAAAGGTCTAAAAATTTCTTTCTAGTGGATCTAAAATTGAAATGTGTAAGTGTTCTTTTACTTCCTCCCTTGCCTCATGCTTCTTTTTCTTTTTTTCTACTTTGATTATTGGCATTTTAAACAAAAAACGAGTAAATAGTGAAAGTTATTGGTCCACCTTTCCTTTCACCCATATATTTAATTGAGATACATGTTGCTCTACCTTGATTGATGAAAATTGAACTCTAGATGGTAATTCTTGATTGTCTTCTTTTGCTTTCACCTTTGTCTTTTCTTAATCTACACTAAGATCTACTTTGTTGGCTAGAATTTGAGGTTTTCATGGTAATATTTGGAATTCAAACTCAACTTTCACCCTATCCTTTCCCTGACCTAATATGATCCCATAACTTGAACATAAACCCTTTGATCCTTGTCTCAAAAATATTGCATTAAGACAAAAAAACTTTAAGAAATGTTGCAATTCCTTTTCCACATTGCTTGGTAGCTTTGACATTCTTAGTTTAGAATGAGTTTGGTGAGAATGAAAGAAATGGAATGAAAATGAAACTTTCAATCCTAAACCTTGTTCCAAATTTATTTTTTGTTTTGGAGCCAAGTTTGTATGGGGTGCCAAAGTGTGCCCTTTGATGGGTGTAAATCACCATAATGTGCTAGGGGTGTTTTGACAAAATTTAATTGTTTTGGGAACATGTGCATTGGAACACTAAACCCTAATTTAACAACTGTTGGTTCTTTCCATTATTTTTAAACTACAAACCCTAAATAACCTTATAACCAAACGTAACATTCCTTGTGATGGTCCATTATTGAAACCCCAAAAACCCCACCCTTTCTCAAAAGTAAACATTTTTTAAAAAAAAATTGGGCACAAATAACACCCATATTTGAACACAACAAAATTTCCAAACACAAAAAAAAAAAAAATGGACACAAAGTTATGTTTTGTGGGCATAGGGTGTAAATGTCTAAACACAAAAGTTTATGGGCAAGTGTTTGGTTGTAGGAAAAAAATTGAACACTAAAAGGATTAGGGTTCCATTGGTCATGGGTTGTTTCTTGAACATAATGGGCATTCACTTATAGGCATATGTTCGCCCATAGGTGTGTTTACCCTAGTGTTTTCCTTTTCAAGAAAGTTGGAAATAAAATGAACTCTAATTTTCCCAACTTCTTTAGGTGCATCCAATGTCCATCCAACTTTCCAAACGAACTCCATTTTCATCCATCCATCATGTTTTAAAACATTTCACACAAGTTAGCATTTAAAAAATTTGATTGTCGAAACCCCACTTTGAGGGAAGTGTGAGGTCGCCACTCACACTCTCGAAAATGGGACTTGGGAGTCCTCTGGGACTCCCAAAAATTTAGAGCGCGATTGCAGGGGTCAAAACACCTCGAATTGAAGTGTTTTTTATACCGTTGAAAAGTTCTTGAAGTGTAGATGTCCAAAATGGCCTTGCATGAGCCATTTGGACATCTACAGCACAAGTTATGGTCGAAAGAAGGGCTAGGAGTCAAATTGGCAATTTGACTCCCGACCACTAAAAGTTGGGAATCAACCCAACTAGTGTGTGTAGGTGAAGTGCGACACATTGTTGGAAAGCTCTCGAGGAGAGCTACAACTTTGCTTCAAACCTTGTCCCGATCTGAGCTTGGGGCGAAAAGTTACGAACACCCAAAGTCTCAAGAGTCCAAACTGGGACAGTTTCGGGACTCCACTTTGGGAGTCCTGGGAAAAAGAGCCATTTGGATGCAAGTGTGGCGGAGAGCTGCAGATAATACTATATGGGGGAAGGTGGTGGCTTCCCTTGAGTCCAGGCCATGGTGAGTCAAGTGAGTCCAAGGTCGCCCGTGGCTTGTCCCAACATTGAAAATGTGCAAAATGAGTTTTAACCAACTTGTTGGTTGGATTTGGATGCAGGACCGAATAGATTGAAGTTCCTAGTCTAATCTCGGAGCTTTCAACACGCCCCTCTCACCCCCTTTAGTGCTGGAAGTTGGGAGCGTGCTCCGAATCCCAGAAATTCCGCAACTTGAATGACTTAGCCCCAACTTAGGGCTAACTAGGGACTTGGGAGCGCGTCATTGACCACCAAAAGGAAGATGAATAAGTATTATAGTTGTTTACATCATTTTTGAATACCTATTGGTCCTACCTTTGGAAGGATAATCTTAAATTGATCCACCTCATGACCATAGTTGAAAAACATCCAATTCAAACATAGCTACTAGAATTCCTTGGTAACTTTGACATCAATCATATTATTTGTTTGCAAACTGTTAGAATTTTCAAAACATTTTTTTTTTCAAAGAGCATAATTTTTTGAAGGAAAAAAAAGAATTATTTGGAATATTCAACAACAATTTAATTTAAACATGTGATTTTTTTAATTAATTAATTTTGCAACAAGTATGTGTTGAGCCTAGCCTGTACAACAATAAGTAAGGTAGAGATACTTAATAACATTAATGCACCCTAAACTATAGGCTACACTGGCCTTTATAACTATTCAAATCTTTTGGGAATCCAAAATTATAGTCTAGAGTGGTTTATGGATGTTTTAAAAACTACACAATAGGATTGAAATTGAGATTTAGAAACTGGAATCTCTTGGTTTGGGATGTCTTAGATTGTGATTTTAGATGACAACTTCTTTACTTAAGGTGCCTTTGAGAATTGGTTTAAAAAAATAAGTACCTAATTCTTAAGGCTTGCTTTCCCCCTTCCCAAACACTTTTCAAATTAAACTCATTTAATATCTCACTTTGAGCACATGTGACCTTGATTTTAGAATCCTTCTTTAAACATATTAAAAATTCTCTTTTGAAAATATTAGGACCTTTGTTGAACAACATTAAAATGCTCATTTGAAAATTTTGGGGTATTACACACCATTCAAAAAGGAGTCTACCCATTATTTAAGAAGACGCTACAATTGTTTTTCAAAAATTTATAGCTAATTATAAATAAGTCCAAAAATTTCAATTCAACTTGGGTTAAGTTTCAAATTATCTTTTCATTACAAGAAAAATATGTGTAAAAAGAAATGGAAGTCTGATTTACTCAGATTGCCTTATTCTGACAATTCTAAGTGCCTCTACCATATTAAGAAATTAATCAAAATGTAAAATATTGAAATAAAATTATAAAAAATTGCTTGGTTCTTGAACACTATTCAACTTGGCATTCATTACATGTTTTTATTGCTTGCCACTGAAAAGGTGGATAAGATTCAGGAATCCCAATTGAATAGGAAAACCACTTAACAATGCAAATGGTTTACAACATTGCAACCAGTAGTAGAACCTAAGGCCCATGTAATATGTTTTTATCTATCCAGAAGGAGAAAATTTGAACACATTCGAACAAATTTGAACATGTGTACATCCATCCAGCTTTAATTTTTGGATGAGAACCTCTCACCTAAGTTATTGCTATTTTTCAAATTTGACGAAAACTTGTCATTTAGTTTGGAGCTCAATTCTTCACATTCTTAAACTTTCAATTTGCGTCTCTCCTCAGAAACATCCCAAAGTAAAGGATGTCCAAAAGTAAATATGGTTATAATGAAGCAGGTCTAGTTCCAACTACCCAATTGGAGATTATAGGTACCAATGTTGTAAAAGTGATAAAAAGTTAACCACCTTAATGTGAAGTACAACATACCTGCGACCTTCTCAAAAAAACAATATCATCTAGATGCCCAAAAAACACTATAAAAATTATTATTTACTTATATAGAAGCTGAAACCAACATATATAAAGATTGCATTCAAGTCCCCCTTCCATTTAGGTTTGAGCACAAGGCCGGTGATAGGTCCAAATCTAGCTCTAATTTTTGACACAATTCCATTTGTCCAAACTATAGGACTTACAAATTATAAAACCAAAAATAGGGCCATGAACCAGCAACCACCAATGCACTAGTTCAGGATGAGGCTGTTTAAGCCGTTTTGGGAATGAACCAAAAACACATCCACTTCCCCTGGTCAGGGATTATTTAGCCCCCTTCTCTACCCCAAAATTTTCACCTCCTACCTACCTCCCCCCCTTCTACCTCTTTCACCTCATTTCCCTCTCACTCCATCTCCAAAGCTTGGGAGAGCACCCGAGCTTGACTAGCACAAAGCTTCAAAAAGACGTGAGACACAAAACTTGAAGAAGGTGTAGAGCTCAAAATTGAAGGAACATGGAAAGGAGAAGACAAGAGGAGCACTTCATCCCAAATGTAGAAACGAGAGAAGAAAGGTAAGCTCCTTCCCTTCTCTACATTTTTTTTTCCTCTATGGTTTTTTTTTTCTTTATGTTTTTTTTTCTTTTCTTCTACTTGAGAAGAAAAAGACGCCATCATCTTCTTCTTTCATTTTTTTGTTTTTGTTTAAAGCAAAGAAAGCGATGACACAAATGTGTCGTTGCCTTTTTTTTTCCTTCTGTTTTTTGTTGTGAACAAGGTGACAACAACAAGCTTGCTGTTGTCACTCGATTTTTCCTTCTTTCTACTTGAAGCAAAGAAGACGATGGTAGCAAGCTTGTTGTCATCACATTTTATTTTTCTTTTGTTGTTATTGTGAGCAAGGCAACAACAACAAGTTTATTGATGGTCGCCCATTTTTTTTTCTTTTTGCTTGAAGTGAAAATGGGCAATGGCAACAAGCTTGTTGTCATTGCCTTTTTTTTGTGAGTGTTGTTGCAAAGAAGGCGACAATAGTTGCTGTCACCTTTTTCAAGTGTTTTGCTGCAAAGAAAACGATAGTAGTTGGCGTTGCCTTTTTCAAGTGTTTTGTTGCAAAGAAAACGATAGTAGTTGGCGTTGCCTTTTTCAAGTGTTTTGCTGCAAAGAAGGCGATGGCTTGCTAAATCCTAAACCCTTCTTTCTTTTTTTCTTTTTTTTTAGTTTGTTTTTTTTTCCCCCCTTCTTCTCTAGTCCTTTTGTTGCAAAGAATTATTAATTGATCATTAGAATTAACAATTAATAATGAGATGGTGGTTTTTTTAAATGTTTAAAGTTATAATGGTTAAAGGAAGGAAATTGAAAAAAGTTGGTGGTGATTTGGAAGTTTATAAGCAAAATGATATTTCATCAAAACCAATAATTAGGGAGCAAAATGTTACTCCATCGAAACCAGAAGTTGATGAATCAAACAATCCATGTGGCTTAAAGTTGGCAATGGTGGTTATTTGCAATTCAAATGATGAACCTTTCCAAGACATATTGGGAATTTGGATTGAAAAATGGTGGGTTAGATTATTTTAGAATCTACATACATTGATCAAATGCAGAAAAAAATTATACAAAAAGATTTAAATTTAATTATACTTGCACCTATCATTTGATGGAAGGTGTACGATTTTATTTTTCAAATTCTTTTTATTGCAATACTTGAAAGAGGTTAGAGTTTGTAGTAGTTGCATTTGATTATATGATTTTATGTTTTGCAATACCTACATTCTATTATGTGATTTTTTGATGTTTAAAGTTTTTGGGTTAAGCTTTTTTTAATACAAAGTAGGCACCCAAATGTCATTTTGTCTTAGGACTCCCAAGTTGGAGTTCGGAAATTTTTGAAATTGAAACTTTCGCGACTTTGGAAGCCCATAACTTTGTGTGCAGACCTTTGATTGTGCAGAACTTTGATTGAGGTGATGTCTTAAGCAAAGTTGTAGCCTCATTGAGAGCTTTTCAATGGTCTGTGGCATGCCACTTGCACATAAAGAAATCAAAGCAATTCCTAACTTTTAGTGGTCAAAACTCCTGACCCTTCTTTTGGCCATAACTTATGTTTTAATTGGCCAAATGGATCATGCAAGCCCATTTTAAACATCTACGTTCTAGGAGCTTTCTAACAAAATAAGGAATTTTTTAATCCAATGAGTTTTGACCCCTGCAATCGCCTTTTAAAAATTCGGGAGTCCATCGAGACTCCAATTTCCAAGGTGGGAGCTCATTTGGGAGTGTGGGGGTTCATTCCTTCACACTTTCCTACATTCTTGGGAACATGAAATGTGACTCTCGGGCTTCACTTTTGGCGCACACCTTTGCCAGCCCTTGCCTTGGTCGTAAGCCCAAGGCTAAGGTTGCAACATGTAGCATCATGGATGGAGAAGGATGAAAATTTATAAAATATGATCCGATCCACCCATTTTAGATATACATGACAATTGAAAATGGCATGGGATGTCAAAAATTAAGATTGAGAATCTACTAAAGCAAGTTAAACACAAGAGTTGGCAATTGTATTGAATTTCCATGAATCTAAAATGATTCATGGAAGGTAAGAAAAATAATAATCAATGTTTGTTGTTCTTTTATAATTTTCTTTCATCCAAGGTGTGTTAGTGTTTAATTTGGTGGTTTTTGGGTGTTTATAAGGTCGAGGGGAAAACAAAAGAGGAGTTTGTTACAAATGCAATTCATGTTGAAATGCAATGCCACCATTTGTACATTGTTTGTCATGCAATGAGGGCTACAAATGTGACAATTGCTTATTATCTTAAACACAACATTTTAGATAATGATATGGTTTTAAGTTTCCATTTCATATAATTAGCTAGTTCATTTTTTGGACTACCCACTTTTTAAAATTTGGTCCTTTGATATATTATAAAAAACCTATTTTTTTCATTGGGTTTTTTAGCATTTTTTAATCCACCCATTTTTGTACATTTTTTATCAATATAATATTTTTTCTAGTCATACTTGTTTTACAGGTATATAATTAATCATATATGTCTTCTTTTTTATCATCTTTTTAGTGTTTTAGATGTAATAATCAAAACTTAAATAATCCCATATGCACATTTTGTAATTAATTTGTGTAAGGTTTATAAAGATCAAAATGAACATTGTGCAATACCTACATTTAATGTATTAGGACTCACATCACTTAAAGATTTTTTTTAAAATACCCACATTGTAATTAATTTATTAGCATTGTCATGCAACCAAACATGCAATACCTACATCCTTTCTATTTTAATTTCCATAAGGCCATTTCAAATATGTAATGCCCGCATATAGGTTTTATAAATAATTACTAGTTTTTTAGATCCATTGCAATACCCGCATATAAGTTTTGTAAATAATAGCTGATTTTTTTACATCCATTACAATACCCACATATAGGTCTATAAATACTTGTTGATTTTTAACATCTTTTGTAATATTTGCACATAGGTTTCCATTGCAATATTTACGAAATTCATATAACATAATAATATAATATAAATATCAACAAATAATGTCATAATTAAATAATTACTAAAAAATATTTAAAATAATGTAAATGATTGATTATCATATTTAAAAAATCATTTATTTCATAATATTAATTAATTGATTATTTGTTTGAACCTTAATTATTTAGATAATTAAAATTTGGATCTAAAAATCAAATTGATAATTTGATATTTAATTTATTATTTTAATTAGATTTTTTATGTTGATAAGTTATTCAAATAATTATTTTAAATAATTATTCATGATAATTAATTGTCATAAAATTAATTTAGGTATATAAAAAGACATATTTTGGGTACCCAAACCGCTTATTGGTTATTTTGAAATGACCATACATGTGGGTATTGCATTTAAGGTTGATTCTTCATTTAAAGTTGCTTAAATCACTTATGGATTATTTAATTATTTCATAATGAACTTGCATGTAGGTATTGCATATAGGCTTTGGTTTTCATTCAAAGGCCACCCAAACTACATATTAGTTGTTTTGTAATGACCCTACATGTGAGCATTATGTTTAAAGTTGAGTTTGCAACTCAAGTTATTTGAATCACCTATGGGTTATATCAAAACGAACTTAAATATGGATATTACATTTAAGTTTAAGTATTCATATAATTTTGCAATACATGCACATGTATTTATTTTCACCAATTATAAATTTGACCTTTTTTTAAAAAATAATTAAATAAAATTTGTAACAAAACATAAAAGAAAATATGTCTCTTACCATTTGGTAATATCTCCAAGCTGAGTTCTTTCACTTATATATATATATATATATATAATGAC
>Ga0209611_10010014_pt1 | contig 14093 bp, 15 predicted proteins | sample S1TSphgellanicum_3_FD_187693 | JGI IMG/M metagenome (GOLD analysis project Ga0209611, IMG submission 187693) | Host-associated microbial communities from peat moss isolated from Minnesota, USA - S1T2_Fc - Sphagnum magellanicum MG (SPAdes) (version 2) | ecosystem: Host-associated > Plants > Peat... | reverse complement strand
AGCGCCCGCGTGGCGGAATTGGGTCCGGTGCTCGGTGCGTACCACCCGGTCATCGCCTACAACGTGACCCGCCTCAAGGAAATCTCCGGCCTCGACGAAGTCTCGTTCCATATGTCCGGCACCGAGGCCGTCATGCAGGCCGTCCGGCTCGCTCGTTATCATACGCAGCGCTCGCATCTCGTGCGCTTCTGTGGCGCTTATCATGGCTGGTGGGGCGACGTGCAGCCGGGAGTGGGGAATCCCGTCGCCGCCCGTGAGACCTACACGCTCGACGACCTCAGCGAGTCGGCGCTGCGCGTGTTGTGGACCCGCAAGGACATCGCCTGCGTGCTCGTGAACCCCCTGCAGGCGCTGCACCCGAACGCGAGCGCCCCGGGGGACTCGACGCTGGTCGACAGCGGCCGCACGGCGCACTTCGATCGGGCCCGATACACCGCGTGGCTCGAGCAGCTGCGCGCCGTGTGCACCGAGCGCGGCATCGTGTTGATCTTCGACGAGATCTTCGTCGGGTTTCGGCTGGCCCTCGGGGGTGCCCAGGAATACTTCGGCGTGCGCGCGGACATGGTGACGTACGGCAAGACGATCGCCGGCGGACTTCCGGTCGGCGTGCTGTGCGGCCGGGCGCGCTTCATGAAGCGCTTTCGCGAAGACCGGCCGGCCGACATCTGCTTCGCGCGCGGGACCTTCAATGCCCATCCGTATGTCATGGGCTCGATGCACGAATTCCTGCAGCGGCTGGAAACCGCGCCGCTGCGCGCCGTGTACAAGGACCTCGATGCACTGTGGAACGGCCGGGCGCAGGCGCTCAACGCGCGCCTGCAGGAAGCCGGCCTGCCCGTGCAGGTCCGAAACCTCTCGTCGATCTGGACGATCGTCTATACCCAGCCGTCGCCCTACAACTGGATGCTGCAGTACTATCTCAGGGCGGCGGGCCTCGCCTTGAGCTGGGTGGGCACCGGGCGCCTGATTTTCAGCTTGAATTATTCGGATCAGGACGTGGACGCGGTCGCCGCGCGTATCGTGTCGGCAGTGCGGGCGATGCACGGTGACGGCTGGTGGTGGTCGCCGCCGGTCCTCACCAACGAGGCCATCCGGCGGCGCCTGCTCAAAGAGATGATTCAGGCGCGCTGTTCGCCGATCATGGGATCGATGAGTTCGCCGCGCAGCAAGTAAAGCGGCGCCTTGCAGTACTGCTTGACGTCGTAGAACGGGTCCGTGAGGATCTTGGTGAACCAGACGAGACCGGTCCGCACGTCGCGCAGGAAGAACAGCTGAACCGTGCGGAACAGCAGGCCGCCCACCCCGAGGGTCAGCCAGATCTGCCCCACGTGCCGGACGAACTCCCCGGTGTTGGCGGGGGCACGGAACAGCCCGAGAAGCTCAGGATCCGCCCACAGCACGACCGGCACCAGCGCCCAGATGACGTGCAGCACGACCTTGCGGCGCAGGTTGTAGCCGACTTTTACCTTCTCCTTGTATTCGTGGGTCGCGTGATTGACCTCGTCATAACCCTTCGGCTCGAAGAAAAAATGCCCGGACTGGCGGCTCACCATGGCGATCAGCCAGGCGATCAGCGCGGCCTTGACCGGATCCTTGAAGAGCATGAGATAGGCGACGATGAACGAGAGCGCGCTCACGAGGTGCAGCGACTGATTGATCCGGCTGTGGTGATAGTAACGGTGATCGTCGAAGCGCTGGGTTTCGAGTGCTTCCCAAAAGCCTTGCATGGTGATACCTCGAGGTTCAATGGATCCACCATGAAACAAATAGAGCATTTCCGTTGCAAGCGCGTTACAGGAGCGGCCCGATGGTCGAACGGTAGCCGAACTGTCAGAAAACCTTGTCCTGCCTTTCATCGAACCGTCATTCGCGGGTGCGAACGTCGTCTGCGCTATGAGGATCATGATCGTCAGCGACGCTTGGCATCCGCAAACCAACGGGGTCGTGAGCACGCTCACCCAGACGGCGGAGTGGCTCGGGCGATTCGGACACGAGGTGCGCATGCTCACCCCGACCGAGTTCCGCAGCATGCCCTGTCCGACCTATCCCGAGATCCGGCTGGCGCTGTTCCCCTACCCCCGGGTGCGGCGCACGATCCAGGCGTTCTGCCCGCAGGCGGTCCACATCGCGACGGAAGGGCCGCTCGGGCTGGCCGCCCGGCGCTTTTGCGTGCGGCACGGGCTGCGCTTCACGACGTCCTATCACACCCAGTTCCCGCAGTACCTGCGCGCACGCTGGCCGGTGCCGCTGTCCGCATCCTATCGTCTGCTGCGCCGGTTTCATGGCGCGGCGGTGCGTTGCATGGTGAGCACTGGATCGGTGCGCCGGGAATTGGCTGCCCATGGATTCGCCAATCTCGCGACCTGGCGCCGCGGCGTCGATACGCAACTGTTCAAGCCGCGCGACAAGGGCCTGCTCGCCCTGCCCCGACCGATTGCGGTTTACGTCGGCCGGGTCGCCATCGAAAAGAACGTCGCGGCATTTCTCGGCATGGCGTGGAGCGGCAGCAAGGTCGTGATCGGCGACGGTCCCGAACGCGCCCGCTTGCAGGCCCTGCATCCCGATGCGCACTTTCTCGGCTTCCGCTACCGCGAGGAGCTGGCCGCCCACCTCGCCGCCGCCGACGTCATGGTGTTTCCGAGCCGCACCGACACCTTCGGACTGGTCAACCTCGAGGCGATGGCCTGCGGCGTGCCGGTGGCGGCCTACCCGGTCACCGGCCCGATCGACGTCATCGACGACGGCGTGACCGGTGCGCTCGACGAGGACCTGGGTGCGGCCGCGCGGCGGGCGCTCGTCATCGACCCCAACGCCTGCCGCGCACGCGCCGTACGCTCCGGCTGGGACGTCTGCAGCCGCGAATTCGAGAGCAATCTGACGCCGTGCATGGCCGGACGCGCCGGCGCGCCGGCGGCTCTCGTGAATCAGGCGGGCAACCTGTCGGATCTATCCCCGTGAGCCGAGTCCGCTCCTAGCCGAAATTGATCTTGGCCTCGAGGTTGGAGCGCGAATCGGCGCTCGCCAGGGCCTCCTCCATCTCGATCCGGCCCTCGCGCACGAGATTGTAGAGCGAGCTGTCGTAGCTTTGCATGCCGCGCTCCGTTCCGGTCCGGATCGCCTCCTTGACGCCGATCACGTCGCCATTCTTGATGAGCTCGCCGATGTGCGGTGTGTTGACCATGACCTCCGAGGCGGCGACCCGGGTGCCGGTCTTTGCCTGGACCAGGCGCTGCGAGATGATGGCACGCAGATATTGCGACAGATCGAGATAGATCTGGTTGTGCTGGTCGCGCGGAAACATGTTGATGATCCGGTCCAGGGTTTCCGCGCAGTTGTTGGCGTGCAGCGTGGCGATGCAGAGGTGCCCGCTGCCCGCCAGGGCGAGCACCGCATCCATGGTTTCGCGATCGCGGATCTCCCCGATCATGATCACGTCGGGTGCGGCGCGCACCGCGCCGCGCAGCGCACGCGCGAAGGACCTGGTGTCGATGCCGACCTCGCGCTGGTTGACGATGGATTGCTTGTTCGTGTGCAAGAACTCGATCGGATCCTCGATCGTGAGTATGTGGTCCGAGGACGTCTCGTTGCGGAAATTGATCATCGCCGCGAGCGTGGTCGACTTGCCGGCCCCGGCGGCGCCGACCATCAGAATGAGGCCGCGCTTCTGCATGACGAGCTCCTTGTAGATCTCGGGCATGCCGAGATCCTCGAGTCTCGGCATCTCGGCCGTGATGTAGCGCAGGACCATGGCCGGATACCCGCGCTGATAGAACGCGTTCACCCGGAACCGGCCGAGGCCGCCTTCCGAGATCGCGAAATCGATTTCGAGCTCCTCGTTGAAATGTTCGATCTGTGCCTGGTTCATGAGGCCGAGCGCCGCCTGCCGGACCGTCTCGGGGGAGAGGATCTGCTTGTTGACCGGGAAGATCCTGCCCTCGATCTTGATCTTCACGGGAGAGTTGCAGGTGAAAAAAAGATCCGAGGCCTTCTTCTCGACCATCAGCTTGAACAAGGGCCGGGTGTTCATGCCCGGAAAATGTGAGGTGGCGGGCATCGGGAGCCTAGAAGACCTGCCCTTCTTGTTCCTGCACGATCTGCAGAGGCTGGCCGGAATCCTCGGGCACACGCAGCTGGCGCTTGCTCTCGAGCTTCACGCGCAGCCGCAGTTCGTTCTTCGAGTCGGCGTTGCGCAGCGCGTCCTCGTACGAGACCAGGCCGACCTCGTAGAGCTCGAACAGCGACTGGTCGAAGGTCTTCATGCCGAGCCGGTTCGACCGTGCCATGACCTCCTTGATCTTCGCCACCTCGCCCTTGAAGATCAAATCCGAGATCAGCGGCGATGCCAGCATGATTTCCATGGCCGCGATGCGGCCGCTGCCGGATTCGCGCGGGAGCAGGCGCTGCGAGATGAGGGCGCGGATGTTCAGGGACAGGTCCATGAGCAGCTGCTCGCGCCGCTCCTCGGGGAAGAAGTTGATGATGCGGTCGAGCGCCTGGTTCGAGCTGTTCGCGTGCAGGGTCGCGAGCACGAGGTGCCCGGTCTCGGCGAATTGAATGCCGTACTCCATGGTCTCCCGGTCGCGTATTTCGCCGATCAGAATCACGTCGGGCGCCTGGCGCAGCGTGTTCTTGAGCGCAACGTGCCAGCTTTCGCAGTCCACGCCGACCTCCCGATGAGTGACGACGCAACCCCTGTGGGCATGGACGTATTCGACCGGATCCTCGATCGTGACGATGTGGCCTCGGGTCTTTTCGTTGCGGTAGCCGACCATGGCCGCCATCGAGGTCGACTTGCCCGACCCCGTGCCGCCGACCAGAATCACGAACCCGCGCTTCGAGAGCACGACGTCTTTCAGCACCGGCGGGAGCTCGAGCTCGTCGATCGTGGGAATCTTCGCGTTGATCGTCCGCACGACGGCGCCCGTGTACCCCTGCTGCACGAATGCGCTCACGCGGAAGCGCCCGATGCCGGGCGGCGCGATCGCGAAGTTGCATTCCTTGGTCGCGTCGAAATCCCGCGTCTGGCGGTCGTTCATGATGGCGCGCACGAGGCCGCCGCTCTGCTCCGGCGTCAATGAGCGCTCGGACTGCGGGCGGATCTCGCCGTCCACCTTGATGGCCGGCGGAAACCCGGCGGTAATGAACAAATCGGAACCCTTCTTCTCGACCATCCTTCTGAGCAGATCCTGCATCAAGCGGATGCTCTGTTCCCGATCCATCAGAAGCTGTCCTTGTTCTGCGCCTTGAAGCGGGCTTCTTCGCGGCTCACCACGCCTTTTTGCACGAGCTCCTGCAGGCACTGGTCGAGGGTCTGCATACCCTGGCCCTGACCCGTCTGGATCGCGGAGTACATCTGGGCGATCTTGCCCTCGCGGATCAGGTTGCGGATCGCGGGCGTGCCGATCATGATCTCATGCGCCGCGATGCGTCCGCCCCCCACCTTCTTCATGAGCGTCTGGGAAACGACGGCGCGCAGGCTCTCCGACAGCATCGACCGCACCATGTCCTTCTCCGCCGCCGGGAACACGTCGACGATACGGTCGATCGTTTTGGCCGCCGAACTCGTGTGCAGGGTGCCGAACACGAGATGACCGGTTTCGGCCGCCGTGAGCGCCAGGCGGATCGTCTCGAGGTCGCGCATTTCGCCGACCAGCACGACGTCGGGGTCCTCGCGCAGCGCGGAGCGCAGCGCCTCGGTGAATCCCAGCGTATCGCGATGGACTTCGCGCTGATTGACGAGACAGCGCTTGCTCTCGTGCACGAACTCGATCGGATCCTCGATGGTTATAATGTGGTCCGGGCGGTTGTCGTTGCAGTGATTGACCATGCCGGCCAGCGTGGTCGACTTGCCGGATCCGGTCGGCCCGGTGACCAGCACGAGGCCCCGCGGCAGCATGCACAGGTCGCGGAACGTCTTGGGCGCGTTCAGCTCGTCGAGCGAGAGGATGGTCGCCGGGATGCTGCGGAACACGGCGCCGGCGCCGCGGTTCTGGTTGAAGGCGTTGACGCGGAAGCGCGCGAGCTTGGGGATCTCGAATGAAAAATCGGTCTCGAAAAATTCCTCGAACGCCTTGCGCTGCTTGTCGTTCATGATGTCGTACACCATGCTGTGCACTTCTTTGTGGACGAGCGCGGGCATGTTGATCCGCTTCATGTCCCCGTCCACGCGGATCATCGGCGGCACGCCGGCGGACAGATGCAGATCGGATGCGTTGTTCTTGACCGCAAAGGCGAGAAGCTGCGCGATATCAACCGCCATTGACGGCTCCTAATGGGCTCATGTGAGCCGGCTGCAGTATAATAATTGGGTATAGCCACCCAATATGTTAATTGGTCCGCAAAATCTGGCGGTTTGTGTGACCGAGATCCGATCTCGGATCGACCACGCGGCCCGGTGCGCAGGCAGAGATCCCGCCGATGTCGCACTGATCGCGGTCAGCAAGTCACAGCCTGCCGAAAGGGTCCGGGAGGCCGCGAGGGTGGGCGTCACGGATTTCGGCGAAAACTACCTGAGGGAGGCGCTCGCCAAGATCGCGGAGCTCGAGTCCCTCGCGCTGCGCTGGCATTTCATCGGCCGGATCCAGGCCAACAAGACGCGCCTCATCGCGCAACACTTCGACTGGGTGCACAGCGTGGATCGCTTCGACGTCGCGCGGCGCCTCTCGGAGCAGCGGCCATACCATGCGCCGCCCTTGAACGTGTGCCTGCAGGTGGCCCTCGTGCCCGAGGCGACCAAGGGCGGCCTCGATCCGGCCGGGCTCGCCGAGGTCGCGGCGCGCGCGGCCGGGCTGCCGCGGCTCCGGCTGCGGGGTTTGATGTGCATTCCACCGCCGCTGCTCGACGTCGCGCAGCAGCGTGCGGCGTTCGCGCGCCTGCGCGGCCTGCTCGAGGACTTGAATGCGGCCGGCATGAACCTCGATACACTGTCGATGGGCATGAGCGGCGACTTCGAGGCGGCGATCGCCGAGGGTGCCACCTGCGTGCGCATCGGCACGGCGCTGTTCGGCCCGCGCTGAGATTCAACGAGGGACACCGGCATGCACATCGGCAGATTGAGCTTCATCGGGGGCGGAAACATGGCTGCGGCGCTGATCGCCGGGCTCGTCAAACGCGGCATGCCCGCGGAGCGCATCACCGTCGCCGACCCGAGCGCAGAGCGGCGGCGGCGCCTTGCGGCCGAATACGGCGTGCAAGCGCTCGCCGACAATGCCGCGGCGGTGCGCGATGCCGAGGTCATCGTCCTTGCGGTCAAGCCGCAGCACATGGGCGCGGTGGCGGCGGGGCTCGCGCCATCGGTGGCGGCGCAGACCTTGATCCTGTCGGTGGCGGCAGGGATCTCCCATCGCAGTCTCACGCGCTGGTTCGGCGCCGAGGCCGCGGTCGTCCGCACGATGCCGAACCGCCCCGCATTCGACGGCAACGGTGCGACGGGGCTGTATGCGCCCGCGAGTGTCGGGCCGGCCGCGCGCGCGCGCGCCGAGGCGGTCATGGGCGCGGTGGGCGTCACCGTGTGGGTCGACCAGGAAACGCAGATGGACACCGTGACGGCCGTATCGGGAAGCGGTCCGGCGTATTTCTTCCTGTTCATCGAAGCGCTCGAAGCGGCGGGGCGCACGCGCGGACTGCCGGCCGAAGCGGCCCACCGTCTCGCACTCGAGACCGCGTTTGGCGCGGCATTCATGGCCCGATCGACCGCGTCGGTCGAATCGCTGGCGCAGTTGCGCGATCAGGTGACATCGAAGGGCGGCACGACGGCGGCGGCACTGGCGGTGTTCGAGGCCTCGGGCCTCCGTGCCATCGTCGCGCGGGCCGTGGCGGCCGCCGACGTGCGATCGGCGGAACTCGCCGCGCAATTCGGAGGCGCCGCATCGGACGCCGACGGTGAGCGGTCTTGAGGACCATGGAAGCGGTCAAATTCATCGTCGATACCCTGTTATGGCTGCTGACGCTCGCCTTCGTGCTGCGCTTCCTGTTCCAGCTCGTGCGTGCGGACTTCCGCGATCCGATGGCCGATGCGATCGTCCGTATGACGAACTGGCTGATCCTGCCGCTGCGCCGGGTCTTGCCGCCGGTCGCCAAGATCGACACCGCGACCGTCCTGGCCGTGATCTTGATCGCCGCGATCCACACCACGACGCTGCTCGCCCTCGGCGGCTATGGATACACCGATCCGCTGCTGATCGCGCGCATCACCGGCATCGATCTCATCGACATGGTTCTGCGCATCTACCTGTTCGCGTTGCTGCTCTACGGGCTCACGAGTTTCGTATCGCCGGGCGGTTACGCGCCGGGAATACGCCTGCTCGCACAGCTTTGCGAACCGGCGCTGCGCCCGATACGCCGCGTGATTCCACCGATCGGGCAGATCGACTTTTCGATCCTATGGCTGTCCATTGCGCTCGTTGCCGTGCTGATCCTGCTGCGCTGAACAGCTGCCCCTCACGGGCGGCAAGCGTGCGCCGGCGGCCGCGAGGGCTGCGCGACGCGCTCGTGTGCGCGATGCCGTGCACGCATGCCGGGGTTCGCCCGGCATGCGCGAATCCTTGAAAAACCAGCCTCGCGCGCTCCATGCGTGCGGTTTTTTTTTCGCGTTTGCGCTAAACATCGGCTTTTTTCTATGTTATTTTCGGCGCCGAGTTGAATTTGTGGGCATTCTAAGCCCATGCGCACACACAATCAGGAGATTGCAAATGGCGAAAAAGAATGCAGCGCCGACCAAGTCTGAAATTCTCACCAGCATATCCAAGGAAACCGAACTCTCCAAGAAACAAGTCGGGGCCGTGTTTGATTCATTGTCCGCCTCGATCAAGAAGAGCCTGCGCAGCCATGGACTGTTCACCCTTCCCGGGCTTCTCAAGATGAGGGTCGTGAAGAAGCCGGCCACGAAGGCGCGCGAGGGCATCAATCCGTTCAACGGCGAAAAGATGATCTTCAAGGCGAAGCCGGCGAGCAAGAAGGTTCGCATTGCCGCACTCAAGAATCTCAAGGAATTCGTGAACTAGGGGTTGAAGGCCTCTCGTCCGGAGCGGTCTGCTGAGGCCACCCTGGGTGGCACGGGCTCAGCCGTTCCGGATCTCGTTGACGACGGCCTCACGCAGCTCGTTGAGGTGGCCGTGAAAAAAATGCCCCACTCCGGGCATGACGATGAGCCTGGGCTTGGGGACCAAAGCGTTCGCCCAGTCGGCGACCGCGAGCACGTCGACGACATCGTCAGCATCCCCCTGAACGATGAGCCAGGGAATGGCCGGCGTCGGGAGTTCGCCGAGCCCAAAGCGTTGGACCGGCGGCGCGACCATGATGAGGCGGCTCACGGAGCGCAGCCCGTTCAGTCGCAAGGCAACCGCCGCACCGAAGGAAAACCCCGCCGCGATCAGCCGGCGGCCCGGGAAGCGGTCTGCTCCCCAGGCCGCCACCGCATCTGCATCGGCGCTCTCGCCGCGGCCCTCGTCGTAGGAGCCGGCACTTCCCATGACGCCCCGATAATTGAAGCGCAGACTCGGGATGCCGCACAGATTCATGGCGCGCGCGAGCGTCACGACCACCTTGTTGTCCATCGTACCGCCGAACAACGGATGCGGATGGCAGACCACCGCATAAGAGCCGCCCTCATCCGCGGCGCCGGGGTCGTCGAGGATCGTCTCGAGCACTCCAACGGGCCCTTCGATCTCGAGGCGGCGGCTCCTGCCCGCTGGGCTCATTCGACGCCGACGAGCTCGACGTCGAAGACCAAGGTGGCGCCCGGCGGGATCACACCGCCGGCGCCGCTGTCGCCATAGCCGAGAGCCGGAGGAATCGTGAGGCGCCGGGCGGCGCCGACTTGCATGCCGGCCACGCCCTCATCCCAGCCGCGGATCACCTGTCCGGCGCCGAGCTTGAAGCGAAAGGGCATGCCCGTCCCGACGGAGCTGTCGAACTGTTTGCCTTTGTGATCCGGCGCCGAAGCTTCATAGAGCCAGCCGGTATAGTTGACGACCGCGGTCTGGCCTGCTGCGATCGGTGCACCACTGCCCGGCTTCAGGTCGACCGATTCAAGCTGGGTGGCACCCGGGGTCGCGGAGGGAGCAGGTGGGGTCTGTCCGCTGCAGGCGGACAGGAACGCGATCAGTGAGGCGAGGAAAATCCGGCGCATGAGGCCGATAGATTCTCATGGCACGTCGGTCGGCGTAAACCGCCGGGGTCTCGAAACGGCGGGGCGCACCCCCATCCACCAATGCGCAATGGTTGCCGCGGCATCGTCGATTTCGTCCCAAACCTTCAGCATCCATTCCATGACGTGGGAGAGTACGCCGAACCGGAGCGAACCGCTGTGCCTCGTCTCACACGCGGCGCCACCAGGCGGGCCTCGAGGGCCGGCTATTTCTCGTCTTCGAAGTTGCCCCGCATCTTGTCGGCCCAGGTCTTGTAGCTGTGCAGACTGTACAGCGAATTCGTGATCGCGGCGTGGCGTCCTCCGATCTTCTCGCTGCGCTTCAACAGGTCCGGCTGTGGCTCCACGGCCGGTACGCGAGGTCCGGCAGGTTCGACCGCGACGGCCGGCGTGCGCATGCCGCGCCGATCGAAGCCTCTGTGTCGAGTGGGATTGTTGCTGTCGGTCATCGCCTTTGCCTGTTGCCTTGCGGACCACAGTAAGTCCCACCTCAGGGACAGGGCAGGAACTGTGTCACAGGCGTGCCGGGGTCCGACGACCCCGACCGCGAGCGTTGCGATGCGCTTCTCACCAACCGTCGCGGAAAGTCAAATCACGTCAAGCGGGGAAAACCGTCGTCCTCGGCGTCGACCCGACTCGAAGCCGGGCGCGGACCCAGCAGCCCGCGTCCAACGCATGGCGGATCAAAGCATCGCCGGTCATGCGACCAGCCGGTAACAAGGCGCATATTCACCGCCTGCGATCGTCATGCGGCGTTGCGCGACGAACGAGCGCAGCAGGGCGTCGAGAGGTTCCATGATGGATCGATCGCCGGACAGTTCAAACGGTCCGAAGCGCTCGATCGCATTGACCGCAGCCTCCTTGATGTTGCCCGCAACGATGCCTGAAAACGCCCGCCGCAGCTCCGCTGCCCGCTCATGCACGGGCCGGTCGTGTGCCAGGCGCAGCGCGCGCATCGATTCGTGGGTAACCTCGAAGGGCCGCTGGAATTCGAACGGGATCTTCAGCAGCCAGTTGAACGCGAACGAGTCGCTGGCCTGGCGCCGATAATCGCGCACCTGGGCCAGGCCCTGCACCATGGTGCGTGCGACGGCCGCCGGATCGTCGAGGATGATCTGGTATTTCGCCTGGGCGCTCGCACCCAGGGTCGCGCCGACGAAGGCGTGGATCTGCGCGAAGTATTCGGCGCTGTCCGCCGGTCCCGTGAACACGACGGGAAACGGCAGGTCGCGATTCTTGGGATCGAGCAGGATGCCGAGCAGGTAGAGGATCTCCTCGGCGGTACCGGCTCCGCCGGGAAAGATCACGATACCGTGGCCGAGACGCACGAAGGCTTCGAGCCGCTTTTCGATGTCCGGCATGATCACGAGCTGGCTCACGATCGGGTTCGGGGGCTCGGCGGCGATGATGCCCGGCTCCGTGAGCCCGACGCAGCGGCCGTTCAATATGCGCTGTTTCGAATGCCCGATCGTGGCGCCCTTCATCGGACCCTTCATCGCGCCGGGGCCGCAGCCCGTGCAGACGTCGAGACCGCGAAGTCCGATCTCGTACCCGACCTTCTTCGTGTAGTCGTATTCCGTGCGCGGGATGGAGTGGCCGCCCCAGCAGACCACGAGATTGGGGCGCGCCTGGAATTCGAGGATGCGCGCATTGCGCAGGATATGAAAGACCGCGTTGGTGATGCTGGCCGAGGATTTGAGGTCGAAACGGTCGCTCTCGATGATCTCGTTCGAGATGAAGACCACGTCGCGCAGCACGGCGAACAGATGCTCCTTCAAACCGCGGATCATGACGCCGTCGACGAAGGCCGCCGCCGGGGCGTTCCTGATCTCGAGCTTGATGCCCCAGGCCTGGGGAACGATGCGCAGGTCGAAATCCCGGTACTTTTCGAATATGAGCCGCGAATCGTCGACCGTGCTGCCGGAGTTGAGCACGGCGAGCGAACATTTCCGGAACAGCGGATACAGCCCGCCCTGGCCCGAGTCGAGCAGCTTGGCGATCTCTTGCTGTGACAGATGCTCGAGGCTGCCCTTCGGGCCGACCCGCGCATCGACCATGTCAGAGGAAAGGATTTCGGTTTCCACGGCGCGCCAATCTCTTCAGGGAAGAATGTCGATCGGCGTGTTCGGCTCCGTGCGCATCCAGACCTCGACCATGTCGGAGTTCGACAAGGCAATGCAGCCGTCGGTCCAATCGTTCGTCGCGTAGTATGCCGGAGGATGCCGCAGCGCGTTCGGCAATCCATGAATCATGATTGCGCCGCCCGGCTCCCAACCTTTCTTGCGCGCCCGCAGTTCGTCCTCCTTGTTCGGGTAGGAGACTTGGATCGACAGGAAGTAGTCGCTGCGAGTGTTGCGCCGCGCGAGCAGGTAGCGACCCTCGGGGGTGCGAAAGTCGTGCTCGCGCTCCTTCTGCCCGGTCGGATTGAGCCCGAAATGTACGCGATACTCCCCGAGCAGCCGGTCCTCCCGGTACAGGTAGAGCTTGTGCTCGGACTTGCGCACGACGACGCGATCGGCGGTCTGCAGATCGGCCGCCGGTGCAGCGAGCGACGCAAAAGCCGACGCGGCGAGCAGGCAGGCGGCGGCGAGTCTGCGCAAATTCGATCGATGCCGTCGGTTCATGGCGTCAATTATAGCGTGGAGTGTCGCTGTCATAATCGGGAGTGGCTCACGTCTCGGATATACTCGATTGTATGCGAATCATTTTGTTCACGGCCCTCGCCGCCGTCATCGCCGCCTGTGCCGGCCAAGCCGCGCGCCAGCCGGTCGACCTGTTGGACGACCGCACCGGCATGACCGTGTCCGTCCTGCCCCGACCGATCGAATTCGTCGAACGCGGGCTCATTCAATCCGGCAAACGCGCGAGTTTCGCCTACCTCGGCCCGATCGAATGGGACAGCATGGGCGACATCGTCGACGGGCTGTGGCTGCACGTCGCGCCGGGGACGGACCAGCAGGTTGGGGACATCAGGGCTTCCCGCGCCGTCACCCTGGTGCTCGATGACGGCCCCCTCGTCCTCGCGCCGATCGACCCCCCGAAGCTCGGCCGCGAACCCTATGCGCCGTTGGTTTCCTGGGGTCAGACGGCCTATTTTGGATTGAGCAAGGAGGCGCTCGCCAGAGTGGCGGCCAGCTCCCGGGTCGTATTGCAATTCCGCGGCGCCGGTGACGCCGACGTGCAGTTCGAGGCCGGCGCGAACGTTCATGCGACGTTCCTGGACTACATGAAATCCCGGGGAATCAGCGCCGATTGATCGCATCGACCTTGGGCAGCGTGAGAGCGGTGCCCGGCCGGACAGCGCCGAAGTCGACGTCGGGATTGTACTCGGCCACCAGCCAGATGGGCAGATCGCCGTGCTGCTGGGAAATGGTCCAGATCGATTCGCCCCGCCGCACCGCGTAAGTTTCCGTGGAGGCTATCCGGTGCGTCTGAAAGTAATTGTCCTGCAGCTGGCGATGGTAGGCCCGTCGCGCTGCCGTGAACTGCTCGGCGTCGACGTGCCCGAGGTCGAGCGTGAGCTTGCGGCCCATACCCACCAGGGCGCGCTTGTTGATCCGATTGAGCGCGCGCAGCGCGTCCGGCGACGATTGCGACCACTCGGCGAGATGTCCGAGCGTCTCGTCGGCGCGCACGATGACCGTATTACCCGCTCCCACCGAGTAGTCGGTCGTATCCGAATTGCTCGTGGGGGTCGCGGCGGGCAACAAGGCGGTGCTTTCGGCTTGCCGCTCGGACACCGGCTCGCTCGGCCGCGGCATGACGGGCAGGGCGGGCCCCGGCGGCGGCGGGGCCTCGGCCTGCGTCGGCCGAATGGGGGTCAGAGAGGCAACCAGCACGGCAGTAGCCTTGTCAGCCCGCGTCGGGGGCAGAGGGATGCGCAAGATCTGGCCGCGATCGAGTGCCGGCGCGCTGGACCATCCATTCGCCGCCAGCAGCCGCGCCA
>Ga0209611_10010012_pt1 | contig 14099 bp, 8 predicted proteins | sample S1TSphgellanicum_3_FD_187693 | JGI IMG/M metagenome (GOLD analysis project Ga0209611, IMG submission 187693) | Host-associated microbial communities from peat moss isolated from Minnesota, USA - S1T2_Fc - Sphagnum magellanicum MG (SPAdes) (version 2) | ecosystem: Host-associated > Plants > Peat... | reverse complement strand
TATGAGGGAAGTGGAATTGGCTACACAAATAAATTTCAATTTAACTAGACGGGGGACATTTGTGGAATGTCCAAACTACACAAAGAAATGGAAGACATAGACCACACCTTTCACCACTTAAATTATGAGCCTTATAAAAAGAATGACAAATTTTAAGGATTCTTGACTTGACAAGATCTAAAACCTCAAATGTACCTGTTGGAGAATTAGGTTTAAAGAAATTGAAAAAACAGCAAAAAATAAATAAATCATGACACATATCCATGTGAGTTTAAAAAAAAAGGGAATGTTAAGAACTCTTAAGGAATAGAAACAAAAATTGAGGAAAGGATTAAAACATGGAGAAATAACAAGTCCTTTTCTAAACACACAAAAGAACTTCAGTTGTCCATCCATTGAAGATCCCTTTTAACTCCTAGAAGCTCTTCTTGTTTATCAACAAACTTTTTGAGACCTTTCTCAATAGCTTCTTCAATTCAATAAGTGAGAAAGGAAAGCCCTTTTAAGCATGGCCAACGTGATACCGATATCACAAGGAAGAATTTAGAAAGAAACTGAAACATAAGAGCAAAATTCTTGATTTTAAACTTAGAGAGAAAAACAATAGAGAACTTACCTTGAGACATAAGAGGAGAACGAAAAACAAGTCTTCTTTTGTGAAAAACCTTAAAACTCAAGTTAACGAAAATTGTGGCTGGAAGCAGACAAGCCGATGCCTCAAACAACGCACAGTGCATGTGTGCGTTGTGAGTAAGTTGTGACCCCCACCAGAGTACAGCTGCTCACACTGAGACTCCAAAATGAGATATTCTGTGCAAATGCTTTCTTTCTTTATAACAGAGAGACTCACACACTTGTATCGAGCTCAACAAGACCACGACTAAAACCTTAGTTCTTCGCCAGGCCATAGTGAAGACTCTTCAAATTCAACTTCAAATCTTCTAAACAAAATTCGCAGAAGAACCCTTCTTGACCCAAAAAAAACTCCATCACAACTGCCCAAAAGTCTGAGCTTTTATCAACCCAAGAGCTCGACCCACAAATTGACCATCACCTCTCAAAAAAAACAAAACATTCAGAGGAGCACCATCATCAACCTCCAGTCACAAATCAATGCAAAGAACAAGTTCCCAATGATGACCCATGAGCAACACACAACCAAAAACAACACTAAAAATAAAGCAGAAAAGCAACCAAGCAGAACAGATGTTAGATACCCACTACCCAGGCTCTTAAAGAAGGGGTATTATCAGCCCACGCCAAATATGATATGACAAAGAGTTTAGAACAAAATTTTCATGCATCCAATGAGACAGCTCAACATGGATCAAACTTAGGGCCCGTCTTTTTTCCATCAAATTATTAATTTATTTTGATATTACCACCATGTTCCTCATGGTGTTTCCACAGATTCCCAATGACGTTCCCATCATGTTTCTCAAGTTCCCAATGCGGTTCCCAAAATGCTCCCAATAGCCCCACACGTTTCCTTCCATACTTTGGCTCAGAAAGTTGAACTTTTAGAATATTTAAAGTTGGGCCAAAGGGAAAAACCTCTAAACTTTTATATATATATATATATAATTGTATTATTATTATTATTATTATTTGGGGCATGCTACTTTGAGACAAATGGCATGTCACACTAAAAAAAGGCAACATTATCTTTTTCTGATAATTTTTTTGCCCTGGTATTGGGGGGGATCGGAATCAAAGAACCACCGGTTGCAGGTATTTCAAAAACATCACTGGTTTCAGTTATTTGAAAAAGATCCTCCAATAATAGAACTGCTGGTTCCAGTCATTTCAAAAACCTCAAAGAATGGTTGGGTTTCATGAAAGAATTGAAAAAGAACTGACAATTTTATATGCAATGATTGTTTGATTTTTTTTCAAAAGAATTGAGAACCACAATCATATATCAGAATTGGGTATTGAGATTAGTATAAAATTGGTATGAGGTTGCTATTATCTTAGGTCCCCACCAATCTTATACTAGCATAAGGGTATTGCCTTGAATGATACCCAAATTGGTATGTTCTTCCATTGGATATACATTGGATATATCCCAATACTATATACCCAAGTTGCTCCCAGTAGGTATAATAGTACAACATTGAAGTAGACTTGCAGGAGTTACCAAATTTTGAGTATTTTTATCACTAAAAATTAAATAAAAATCAACAATTAATTTTTTCGGGAAATACGGGTGTGCTCTTAGTACTATTGGAAAGCTCCAATCAATATGGGTGCACCAAAAGTTGTTTCCTAATGTGGTTCAAGAGTTATTGAATTTTGAGTAGTTTTTGTCATTTGAAATTCAATAAATTAAAAATCAGTCTTTTTAGGTAAGTTAGATTTCACATAACAAAAGGCTTTTTTTTTCCTGGGAAATTCAATTTAAAAAATCAGCTTACATTATTTTTCCTCCATATTTGGCTCCTCCAAAATGCATATATCTTGTAGAATAATATTGAAGTGTCTACTCACCAGCTTTGTTTTGGCAAGTTGTTTTATGCTTCACAAACACATAATAATTAGACTTTGTAAAACTCCATTATAGTATGTGCTTAACAGCAACACAGGCCAAACTAGTGACCAACTTATAATTATTACAGAATTTAAACAAAACAAGGGATGTGTCACACTGTGGCCTTACCATTTACATTAAAAAGTATTTTAAGGCAAAAGAAGAATTATGGAAACCCAAATATTTCACCATAAAAAAATATACAAAAAATCTTCTAAAAGAAATCAAAATCCTTCAAGATATTATAACTCTGTAACTAATCTCAAGTTTCAACACAAGCCAAAATATCATCTTTCAAAAATCCTCATATAAAAATAGACCTATTATTACCTAGGGGCCAAAATCCCTTAAGCTACTATACTCTATAATGAATCTAAACACAATATCTGTGCCTTAGTAGTGCAAGACCAACAAAGGGCTATGTAGATTATTGCACTTAGTAGTCCTTTTCTCATCATTGACATGTTCATGCAAAGACTCAGGCCAAGTTTTTGCAGGATCATCATCATTGCACATGTACAGAAGATACCAACTAAAGAATGAAAATAGATGCCATAAAGTTTCAAGCAACTAACAAATGTTCTAAAATCTAATATGGAAGCAGGATATTATATATTCTCTCTCTCTCTCTTGGAGTCACAGTTTTTTTTGTGATGTCCCCCACTATTGTGTGTATATTTTTTGCTTAGAAGTAAAGCAATGTTGTTTTCATTTAGAGTACTATGATGTAGTATGATGTGTGTACATGAGCATCGTACCTTTAAATAAATTAGGCATATTTATAAATAGTGTACCACAAGAACATGTGTTCAATAAAAGGCTGGATGAAGAATGTTACTTTATGAAGGTGTGGTTCATACTTCTTGGCTTGAGTGAATGTGACAATATCTCCATGTTCACAATTTGACTGATGCGGTTTCTTGGACTCTATTCACACATAATTTGAACTTTTTGCTTGTTTTCTCTTAACTTTGATTTTTTTTATTGTTTGGACCTCCTTCATTGTTTAGTTGTACTAATTTTGAACACACAACTTGAGAAGCAATACGTAAATGAAGTTTGAAATTGCTTTCTATTCTGCATTACGTGTGCATTTATGCAATGTACATTCTATAATTGGCAATTTAAACTTGAAATTGCTTGTGCTAGTCTTGAACACACAACATGAGGAGCATTTTGTGAATGAATATCCAAATTGCTTTTTGTTTAACATTACATGTGCATTGGTGTAGTTTACAATGTTGGCAATCAAAGTCTGTTTGAAATTGCTTGCACTAATCTTGAACATAAAACATGAGGAGCATTACGTAAATTTCAATTTTTTTTTTAATCTAACACTTTGCATGTGCATATTTAACAATCTAAATTCAAAATTACTTGTGGTAGCCTTGAACACACATGAAAGCATTTCAAAATTGCTTTCTATGTAACAGTTCACATGTGTACTTGTGTAATTTGTAGTTTATAATTAATAGCCTAAATTCAAAATTGTTTGTGCTAACCTTAAACAAATAACATCAAGAACATTTTATAAATGAACTTTGAAATTGTTAATTTTTATCTAACACTTTTCATATGCATGTGTGTAGTTTCCTATCTACATGATTGAAGATTGAACATTCATATTCTTGAAAATATGTTCCATTGTCAAAACCAAAAATCTTTATTTTGAATAATTTTGTTGCAATGTCATCCACCTTTGGTAGAATCATAAGAACAATTAGTAGAACAATTTTGAATTATGATTGCATAATTTTCTCACTGTATTTTATTGAACTTTATAGTAATTGTTTCTTTTTGTAATTTGTGCATAACAAGCCTATTTTAAGTAAAAAGGTTGGAGAACAATGGTAGAGCAAATTTTGTAGATTGACATTGAATATCATTGTCATTTATGTGCAAATGACATGAATTCAAATAAGGTATTTAAAAATTACTTTGAGGTGTAAATATCATAATTATTTATAAAATAAATTAAACCCAAAAATACTTTTTAAATAAAAATAAGACATTTGAAAAATGAAATTTTTATCAAAAATATCATATATATATAAAGTACAAACATGTAATTATATATTAGATCATACATGTAAGCATATTCGCAATTAGGGTAGCATTTTTGGACACAAGATTCAAGTATTTCATTTTTGTTATTTACCAAATACAAAATTTACATGAAATCAATTTAAGTGTGAAAGTTTGGATAAATCAAATTATGATAATCCATATACGGTGGTGATTTTTCACATGCATATGTGTTTATGCATCTATATTTTGGTAAAAAAATTAAAATGTAGAAAATGAATACTAAAGTATCTATACAAAACTTGACATGTTTTCGTGCATGATTATTTCCTACACATGTTCTACACTTGGGGCTACAAATTATAAACCTAATGAATACAAATAATCAACCAAATGATGAAAAAAAAAGTCTTTTTCCTTGTAGCCCTTTTAAACTTAATTATGTAATCTTAGAATTCTTGTACTATGTATGATATAATCAAATGCATTTGATGAACATTGCCAAACATAAATCTAAACATTGTTTATCCATGAAACAAAATTGAAGCCAATTTACTATTTATTGCATTCCTTATTCCTTCAAAATGAAATTATAGTTAGGACAAGGATTCAAATTATTTAAAAGAACTCAAAAGGAAATTTGTATTCAATCTATTCTTACAATTTTTTATTACTTTAACATGAAATCATTCTAGTTATAGGCATACAAAAATAACTTAGAATTATAAAGCAATAAATATTATAAAAATCCAAAATAGTCCTTTGTAGTCCTTTTTTCATCAATTAATCCTTTTGGGTACTTTGATTGTGAATATGTTGTTATACATACATGTTCTAAACCTATTAATTTCTTTTTCTTTCCTTCTAAATCCCCTAGTGGGGCACCTTTGACATGATTATGAAATTATATGGTCAAAGATGATGTTCACATAATATTATATCTTGATTTTGTTAAATGTGATTATTTCAACATATTTTCATCTTTTAAATCATGTAATAGAATCTATTTTGCTTGAACACATGAACAAGTTCATGAATACTCCTTTGATATATTTTTAAAATGGGGAAACTTCTAAAAGGCCACACCATTTACAAAGTTTATTTTTCTACAATGGAAATAATGGCAATGTTTAATCCTTCTCAATATCATACATACATTTATGAACTTCGTACTATTTATCTAGAAATATTTATGAAGAAAGTAAGCCAAATTTCTTTTTCAAATATTTATTTACAAATATTTTTAAAATTTTTAAATTAAAATAAATTACCATATTTATTAATAAATTAAATCAGTAAATGAATAATCTCATTTCTAAATAGGTAACAAAATAATATCATTTGAATGGAAAGGTTACCCTATAAATATAATACTTGTGACCACCTCATTACCCACCCACCCCCTGCCCCCCCCAAAGGAGCACTAAATTAACATTGATTTAACAAGTGTGAATGCCTTATAACACAAAAAAAACTTAAACCTTTAAAAACTTAAATTGCCAACTGGTGCATGATATGGAAAAATTGAAATTTTCAATTGGTTTTTTAATGTTGCAACAAAGCCATTATAAAGGATTTCTAGAGGCGTTGAAGGTGAATTGATGCATTAAAGTGTTTTTAATAGGCTATGAATGCACCTCTATTGCAAGCCAAAGCCATAATTTCATTGAATACTCCCATTTTCACAATGCACAACTCTAAAAAACCAATTAGCCCTATTGTTCTCCACTTTTAATAAATATCATTCAAACCATCATCAAGTGTCTTAACACACTTTTGTAACATTTTTGGCCTTGAATCAAACGTACCACACACTTATTTAAGTCATGACTTGCATCATTTGATAAACAACAACAAAACAAACTAAAGGACCAAACACCAAACCTTGTTTTTGGTTATTAATAGCTAAAGAACATGAATGTTGAGGGCAGAAAGTATGCCTAAACTACCTGGTCCTATGTTGGGCCTCCTAGTAACTAAATAGTTACTAGTGGTAGATAACTTATCATCTTCTAATTTATTTTGAAGATGAAGCTATTAGGTTAATTATCCCATGGAAATGGGTGATTGGTATTTGTTTACCAATCAACTAAAAGGGATTTGTGTAAGGATTAAGATAAAGGCCTTACTTTTGAGGGTCAAATATGGACCTTGTGTGATTTATGGAAAAATAGGAATAAGGAGAAGGATTTTCATCATTCTTGTATGGAAAGTTCTTGAAGGAATGAAAAAAAAAGATCTTGTATGAAGTAAGAAAGAACAATGGAGGAGAATGTGTGAAAGTTGTGGGACTTGTGGCGTTTTTTTTTCTAAAAACTCTTTTTTTTCTTTTTTTCCATACTTTCATTTTAAAATGATAATAATTTATTGTAGTTTGATGTAGAATATTGCAATTTTCATAGTAGTTTATTATATGTCTCTGTGTTATATTTAGAACTTTTTCTTTGAAATATCATACATTGTTAGAAAGCAATTGTTGTAGGATGATAGGAGTAATCTACAAGGCATTTTGTGAAAGGTAACAACTCAACAAAGGCAAGGCAACAAGGTTGGAAAGGTTTTGGTCTACTAAACCAACATCTTTCATAGGTACAAAGACTTGGATTGAAAGAGAGCTACCTTCTTGCCTTTTCCCTAGACAATTGGAACTTTTAGTTTGCTTTCATTTTTACTTTACCATATTGATTTTATGTTACAAGGTATGGTTGCTTTCCCCATGGTAGTCCTTGAAAACTACCTTTTCCCTTATGATTTTTCAGGGTTTAGTGATAACTTTTGTCCAAGTCTTATTTCTTGGACTATTGGGTTGCGGTCTTACAATGGGTTTTGCTATTACATCACAAAAAGGACCATTTGCATTTGTGCAAATTGCCAAATAATATTTTTTTGATATTAATACCTTCTTGTTGTGATCTCTCAAAATAATATTTAACACATTGGTGGACATGACATTTCCAATGTTGTTGAAGTATATGAGCTCCATATATGTTCCTATAAGGTGTTGAATAGCCTTCTTCACCATGTATTTGGCAATTCTTCTTCCTTTTTTTTTCTAAATGGTTAGATTAATATTTTATGTGGATGATTTAAACAATTGGTGTTTTTTTCAAAAAATATGCCCAAGTTTATATTGATAAAGCTTTGAAGAAATTTACAAAGACTTGATAGGTTATAAAATATTTTGTGTGTGTTGATACGTGGAATTCATAATCATTTTTAAAAATAAAATTTGTATCACATAAAACTAAATTTTCAAACAACCAATTCATTTGATACCTTGGTTCTTAACACACAAATGCCTTTTATGGAAGTCCTATTTTGGAGAAAATCAAAAGAACCTACCAAAAACATTTGTGATCATGATCTCATAATTTTCTTGAACTCCACATGAATTAGACCAACCAATTGCAAAACCTTTTATGTATTATTGTTGGCAAGATTATCATCATTTGAAGCATTTAAAATGGAATGAACTCAAATCATGTATTCAACCTTGGCATAATCAAGTTGCAATTAAAACCGACAATATTGCATCTATCGGTAAAGTAGCAAAAGGAGATTGATGGTATGTCTCTTGGAAATATTTTAGGATGGGCAAATATTGTTGCATGCTTCCACTCAATACATTGGCAAGGAACATTGTATTGGGCTAGACGTGTAAATTGACACCTATCCAATCATTTTTGGGACATTCCTTTTCTATCATGGTTGCAAGTTTGGGGTTTGATTTCAATATCTTTTCCATAGTCTTTATAGTTTGAAGGTTAATAATTTTCTCATTAAGCCTCCCCTATTAAATGTTGTCACATATTTCATGCAATGAATTTTGAAAAGTGTGTATAATTAATTGTCACTAGGCAAAAGCATGGTAAAGTAGACCAAAGAATTACCTTGTAACATAAATGGAAAGTGGCCATCAAGTAGGCCTTGGTATATTGAATTTTAAAATATTATTTACTTTAATGTTTAATTATATGAAGTTCTTTGACTTTGCTACAACTATATTTTAAAACCACATGTTTAAAGTAGGTTTGTATATATTCATCAAATTCAAATAAATGTCACAACCTGCAAAATAGATCAAAATTCAAACACAAGTAGATTAAATATTGGGTCTATTTTATTTTTAAATCAATGGCATGCTAAATATATTAGTGAACTTAAATTTTTTCATGGTAAAATCAAAATATATTTAATGTTTAATGTAGAAGTAGGAATGAACAAAATATCAACTTGTTAATTTCATTCCTACTTGTTACCTATTTTTATTGTACTAAAGTTTTTCAATTTTCAAATTTAATTCATCAAAACTCAATGGAATTATGTAGGCTTCCATAATGAGACTTTTAAAAAGTTTTGAATCTACTTTCTTATGTTTATGTTGGAAAACTACAATATTTACAATTTGGATTTGGGCGAACATACCTTTTGGTAGGACCACACCACTATTGATGTGACAAGGGCATGCATTTTCACAATTTTTGTTGCTTAAACTAGAAATAAACAAGACAACAATGCATGCCCTGATTGTGGTCACCATAAAGAAACACTTTATCAAGGCTGCAAAAAACTTTGTTTTGATCAAATGGTCATTCATTGGACTCCAAGTAATTAGTGGCTAAAACTATTGTTTTCAACCTACTTGAATTTACTTTCTTGCAACTACCAAGTCTAATGTGTTGCCACCACACCATACTTTAGTCACCCTATTATAATAAAAGACTCACTTAGGAATGTTTTGCATGTCACCCCGAAAATGACATGTAGAACTTTAATTGCAAATAACAATTCAATTGTCACTTCATAATAAGGTTATCTCTAAATGCATGTTAAAAAATGAATCATGCAAAGGTGAAATCCACATTTTTTAAAGCATTATCAAGGTCAAAACATGTAAATGATACAATTGTTGCACATATCCAGGCCTTCATCAACATGCTGGAAACCAGACATACAGACCCTGACATGCACATTATAAGCCTGGAAATCGCACATAGAGAAAGTGTTGCTGATAAGGAATTGTGCAGGCACTGCAGTATATTGCTTCAGTGAATGTACATGAGTATGAGTTTGGTTATCAGCATCTTGTGGAAGGAAATATATCCATGAGTTTGAGTTTGGTTCAGTTGTCATCCAGGAAGAGAATGTATATATATATATTTATATATATACACATATATCCTTGCAAGTCCTGCCCATTTGGTGAAGTTTGTGAAACTGTCAGGCAGCAAAAGGATTCTCTCTTGGGTGAAAAAACTGGGCTACCCAATGCAGCTCTTTTGGAAAGGTTAACTCCACCAACTCTCTCGATGACTTGGTAAATCATTCCTACCTTCCAACCATGTATTTTATCAGTTTGCAAAATATCCAACTAGCTGTTGTTGCAGCAAATGGCTTTTCCATGTATGTGAAGGACTTGCAGCCTTTTTTCCACTGCCACTCCCTTTCCTGTCTGAAGTGAGCAAACACAAGGATGCCATGAAAGCTGAATCTGTGTTGGGTAGCTTGATTGTGCTACAGAAGGTCAGCTTTTGGTGAAGTTTTGGCTCAATAATTTTCCCTCCAGTTAACACATGCTTCGGTAGTTGAATTTACTAAGAAGTGTTTCTGGAGCTTCTATCTTTGGTGTTATGAGATTTTATAACATGCATGAGTTATAGGAGGCATGATGCCAAAATTTTTGTTTTGCATTCTTTGTTTTGGGCTTGGATTTCTGCAGATGTAGGTGTGTTCAGTTTGTAACACCAAAGATCATGCTTGGTTTACAGTGATGTATTCAATTTGTTTTTAATTGTGCTGGAAAGGAGTTGTTAGTGTTTGAACTGTAGTTGGACATGGAACTCGGTTTGCTTCTTGAGTTGAAGAAGCTTTAAAGGTGAATTTGGTGTTTTTATGGCAATCACCCTTTTGGTGAATCGAACTCCAATTTGGGCATGACCCAGGGTGGTGAGGATGATCTTCAATGGGCATTTCAAGAATCATTGTCAGCATGTTTCACAGAAAGTTGGCGTGGTGCTTTTATGCACTCAAAAGGAATCTTGTTGTTGAGTGCAACAGGATCACACAAGAGTGCAAGCATCCACGGAAGAGTTCAGTGCAAGACTCTGCACAGTAGCAATAAGCATTCATCATGGATGGTTGCTGCAAGCAGCTCATGATGGGCATTGAGTGTACATAGTAAAAGCCTGCTGATGGCTGTTAATGAGCATAAGCCTGCATCACAATTGCTTTGAACTATACTCCCAAGCCTTGTTGTGTTGAAGGTTCACACAACTCAAAATAGGTTCAGTGTTGTGCTCAATGCAAGCTCCTGTGCATAGTCACATTGAAGGTTTGTTTGCTTCAATTCAGGCGTGTAACAAGGGAGTAGTCCAGTCCAATTCAATATCATTTTTTAGTCTTCATGTGGTTTATCTGATGGGTAAGGTGAAGGGTATTGCTATGGTGCAACCTTGTAACCGATGGCTAGGAGGGAGATCAAGGTGTTAACAACTAGCTGTTAACTCTCGTATGATATATTGGACACATGTTACAAGTTCAACAAGGCTTGTCGATTTAATAGATTGGCACCTTTGTTGCATAGCCAATTCAACATGAGAATTAGTTGATAGAAAAAGGAGAATAAGACCTAATGGTTGCTACGGAATGCTTTGTGAAAACCATTTGAAAAGGCATCGAATGTTAGACATAAACATCAAACATTTATTTATTTAATTACCATTTAAAACCATAGTAATCATGGCAAGTTAGTCTTTTTCCCTCATATGAATGTCAAGGAACTTAAAATAAAAATTCATTTGATCTGATTTCAAGTTTTGGTTTTAGTTTAGGACATTTGAAAATGTACACCTACTATGTCATATGGAGTCAATTTTGCAAAGGACTATCAAAAGGATTCATATAATAAAAGAATTTTCATTGAAAAAAATATTGATGATAAAAACATATTAGCCAAATTCAAAAAACACTCATACTTTTAAAAATGTGGAATTCTAAAATTTTAAAAATTCAAAGAATGTTTCAAAATTGCTTAGAATTTCAAAGCTTCAAGATTTACCACATATAAATGGGTTATAATGTACATGATGTATGAAAAAAAGTTATAGCTTAAAGTATAATCAAATTAAAAAATTTGAAATTTTAATTTTTAGTGATGACTTAAAATTTTGATCATTTTTCAAGATGAAACATTAAATCTGTAAGGAATTTGTACACTTTAAATTTTCAAATATATTCAATAATGAATTTTTTTTTAAAGTGATGCATTGGCGAACATTTAAATATTTTTTACAATTTACAAAAAAATTCATTCAAAAATTCATTTGCATGTAAAAGTTTGTTTTGGGAAAAAGGATTTGTAGTCCTTTTCCAAACTAATCCGTTTGGCTCCTAATTACAGGTTTTGACCTATCATTTCAAGTTTCCTAACAAAGTCTAAAATAACTCCTTATAATCTTTATGTGGAATATGAATTTTTCTTTTTCATTTGTTGTCCCTAAATTGCACAATAAACCTAACAAGGCCACCTTCAATGCCATAGAGCAAAAAGGTTGAGTTTTTTAGACAATGATTGCAATAATTTGTGACACATTACAAAAGCTTCATGAATCATTAATACATTTTATGGAAGACATCTTAATTTATAGTTTGTTTCAACTTTTTAATATCTTTAAAGAACGAACATTCCAACATTGCAAGTTCAACAAAAAAGTTATAAAAGTGCAAAAATTAACACACATGAAAGGTACATCAACAATTTTCATGGCTATTTGCATAGTTTGGGGGTTTAAAAGATTTGGAAACAAAAAGGAAATAGAGTTTTTGGATCCCTTCAAAAATATACTAAATTATGTGACAAGTAGTCAAATGCATACTTTAGGACATTGGAGCTTCTAAATTAAACTATGTGCTAATTCCCAATGGTACTAGCCAATGCATCCAACTTGAAAATGAGATGTTAACTTTAAGCATCAAAGTGGACATGAGTTGTGAACATTATACCATGACTTGACATGTAGAATAATATGTTTTGCAAAACTAAAAGAAATTGAAGCTAACTTTAAATGAAACTTGTAGATAGGGTTAACATTCTAGATGGAAGTAGTGTCCCCATTCAATAAGTGCAAGATGTCAAGTTGGATATCTTTATAGTTCACAACATGCACACATTGCTTGAAAGTTGTTACATCAATGTGACCATTCAAGCCATATCACTACAAGTATTCAACATTGGCATTATGTGATAAAATCTCCTATAGCTTCATATATTGGATTAATCCCACATGTTTTCTATGGCTAAATTCAAGAACCCCTTTGTATCAAATATAATGCTTGAACATAGTTAAATACCAATTTTGTTGGCATCATGAAAGCGCTATTGTTATGGCCTTTCATTGAAACATGCATCCTATCATTAGTGGCATATCTTTTTGTGCCAACTAATGATCTAGTGCTCTATGCCACTATTGGGGTTGCCATCTTTGATTAGTTTTTATATTGGGAAAAATTAGTTTAATTTTAAACCTTAATTTACACAAAATTTCTTTCAAGAATTAAAACCTTTTTTTTTTCATTGCCATGTGGTTCCATGTCTAGGGTTTCCAAAACTGTAGCTACCACCTTGAATGGCCTATTGTCACCCTTGAAGACCCCTCATTCTACCCTATTTCAAATCCCAAAATAAATCCTAGTCTAGTCCCCCAAAAATCTTTATTTCAAACCTTTAAAATCTTTATTTTAAACCCCTAAGAAAATCTTATTTCAGCCCAAAAAACCCTATTTAAAAACCCCCAATAACTTTATTCAAACCCCAAAGAAACCATATTTCAACCCCAAAAATGCAAGAAATTGAAAATTTTACCTATAATGTTTCCTTTAACTAAAAGAGTTCAATTTTATCAATTAATTCTTCATTTTCTTCCCCATGTCATTTTCAATTTCCATGAATTGTTTCATGGATTTATGAGCACCAACATAGGTATCATTTGATTAGTCCTTGTAGATGCTTATAAACATCTCAAGATTTTCAATGCCCAATCAAGAGTGTCAAAGGTTCATGCATATACCTACAATGTTGAAAATCTTCTTAGCTTCATAATGGAAGCCCACAATCCGCAAAATTTGTTAAGGTACAACCAAACATAATAAAACTATTGTTCATGTAATTCCACCATGTTAACAAATCTTCGCATTATTATTTTATCACTTTTTTATTTTGAAATGATTTGATTGTTCTTTCAACATTGACAATGCCATTTATTTTTTAGTTTCCAAGAGGTTATACATACTTGTGGTTCTAGACTTTGGGGAATAAAGTTAAGGGCTTGGGCACCTGCATCACTTGGATTGAAAAAATTATATGCACAAATAAGGAATGGAAACATTACTTGATGGTCATATTCACTTGCAATTCATTGAACTCTTTCTTTGTCAACATATTGAATGAACCCCAAGCCTTTGTAGTGGGGGTTCAACATCAATGACACACCCCAAGCTCCTTGATGGACTCAAATGTGAGTCCAAAAGTGAAGACAACGGAAAGAAC
>Ga0209611_10010010_pt1 | contig 14100 bp, 5 predicted proteins | sample S1TSphgellanicum_3_FD_187693 | JGI IMG/M metagenome (GOLD analysis project Ga0209611, IMG submission 187693) | Host-associated microbial communities from peat moss isolated from Minnesota, USA - S1T2_Fc - Sphagnum magellanicum MG (SPAdes) (version 2) | ecosystem: Host-associated > Plants > Peat... | reverse complement strand
ATAATGTAAGTGGTTACTAAGTTAGTAGGTAAGTAGGAAAGGCACTTAGTTGCTACAAGGTAAGTCAATACATGTAGATGGTTAGTGACATAGCTAACCACTGTGGTTAGCGATGTCACAGGAATACAATGAAAAAGTGTTTCTTGTTCATGTACCATCCATCCTGCAGGCTGAGCTGGTGAGTGCTGGTTCACTCTAGTGCATGCTGTTGTAAAGTAATGGGCACTCCATTACATTCTAGCTTTCAAGGACACTAGCTAAAGGGTTTTTAAACCATTGGTTATTGTGCACAATGGATTGTCGTGTTGTTGTATCACACCTAAACACATGGTTTAAATGCTTAATTCAAAGTTGTTTTGTTGTTGAAAATTGTACATTGATTCATCACTTGTTAAATGTTTTTGCTCTCTTTGATGTGAGGGGTGTATCTATTGGAATCCACAAAAAGTGAATGTAAATATTGGTTGGTCGGTGTTGGTTGTTCATGGAGTGATGGAACCTTGCATGTCATAATGATGAACCAAAGGAAAAAGTTGGTGGGCATTGATTGGAGACCTATGTATGGCTCATACCAATATCATTTTTATATTGGACAACAATCTCAGAATAATTGGTAATTATAATGTGCAGTTACATGCCCTTCAAACTCACCTTATCAAGATTGAATTTTAGAAAGAAATCCCCTCCTCCTTTTGTCTTGGTTATGTTTTTTTGTCACAAAAACATCAATTACATTGCAAAGCTCCATCTTAAGTTAGGCAATAGTGATAGACTTAACTAGTTCCCAACTTCCATCCCTTCAGAACACCACCCCATCTCCATGACTAACCTATTACATGCGATCAATTGTTCAGATGGAGTTTTTTTGACATTTAGTTTGTGCTAACTCGACGTCCTTTAAATTCTCCCATTTAAAAAATATGTTTGTACATTTTCCAAATCCACAATGTGCTTATAAATAAAGTTTTGTAGGGTTTTGATGAATCCCCACTTGAAACTAAGCTTTGGAAGTATTGGCCCAGGTAAGAATTTGTGTTTATTTGCTTGCATGGAACATACTTGCCTATTAGAAACTTCATAAAATTGAAAGGGGAACAAATTCACTAACACCCCAAGTATGGCATATGGGATTCCAAACACACTTCATAATGGTAACTTCAATTGTAGCTACCAATTCTGAAATTCCTTTTGATTAAACCCTAAATGCTTGAGAAGCAAAAGAAGAGAAAATCTTTTTTTTTTGGGAATTTTAGATTTATTCACATATCAGAACTTTTATTTCTTTTTTAGAGTTCTCTTTTTGTAGTTGTGATGGCATGCTAATTGGGTAAAGTCCATGTCAATTTATAAGGGTTTTTTTTATAAAAATGAAGATAAAGCATGCAGCAACCTAGGTGTACCAGTTTCTCAAGTTCCCAAGACATTGTTGTGATGGTCCAATTTATTCATTAATGATAAGAGACAATTGGATTACATACACATCACATCCTATCAACTTGTTGCAAGTCATTAGTTACATAGTTTTTGGAATGAAATTTTCATTGGCAAGCATATGGATAATGGGACTCAGGCCACTTGTGGGAGATGCACAAATTGCAACAAAATTGATGAAAATTCATTAACTTGTCCTCCATGCATGCATTCCTTTCACTCCAAATCAGGATTGAGTATAAATAAATAAAAATCAAAGAATTAGGTTCTTTACATTTTTTCAAGGCAACAAACCTAAATTCTTATTAGGATATTCCTGAAGGACTATGCATTAACGTGGGTCTACAACACCTTAATGCTAGAAGTAGCTTGGAATGTATAGTTAGAAATGTAGGCAATCTTCAAGAACACCTTCAAAATTACTAAATTATTGTAGTTTAGAACTACCTTGAAAGGTTAGAGCCTAAAGCTCTAGAATTATGAAAGAGTTGGCGAATGATTTGATAGTTTCAATTATTTCAAAGATCTATTCTACTTTAGATGTTAAAGATCTTAGTGTATTTCCTTCTTGTGCAATTATATTTTGTTTAGTTTTATCATTATTATTAAGTATTATATATATATAATCTGAAGTGTAATTAAAATTAAAATTAAAATTTTGGCACTTGGTTTTTTAATTCTGAAAATTTCAGCATGTAATAGTTATATAATATAATAAACAAGCCCCTGTCAGTGTTATGGAGCATTTTAGTGTGTGTAGATAACTTCACTTTCAAGATCTTGTCTGTAGGTCTGCAGTTCAAACCTGACAATTGAAATTTTGATTTTATTAAAATTTCGACACAAATAATAAATATTTTTTTTCAAAATTTTGACAAAATAAAAAACAATTTGATTTATATTGAAATGGTAAAGGTAGTAAGGTAATTTGCAGTATGGCAAAAAATCTTATTTGCTGGACCCCTTATCTATTCTTACTGGTTGGAGAGGCTCTTAATGCAACTATAAGTAAGAAAGGAGCAAAGAATAGGTAGAATCTAAGGCATGGGGCTTCCGCAATCACAAAAGCACCAGCTGATAGCACAATATATAAACAACACTAGCTTCACAGCAATGGCCTGGCAAGAATGCATCTCTAGGTCGGTCGGGGGGCCCAACGGGACCCAACTATTGAATTGGACTTGAGCTTCTCCAGATGCTCTATATATATATCCATCCAAGCTTCTTGAAACCCCCCTTTTGGGCTTTCTTTCAAATCTGCTGATTCAGACATGTATCTTCTAGAGAAAGTTGAGCAGAAACTGAACTTACTGGGTCTCCACTCAACTTGCCCTTCTGTAGGAAGGTGATTAATTAACAACACTCTCTTATCAACCGCGTGGTCCTTTTGTGAGTGTATGGGGTGGAACTAGGAAAGGGAATCAGCAAGGTTGCCTGCCTGCCCAAGAATTATTTAAGGTCTAGCTTTGCACACCATTGTCGACATTGGGTAGTTTGGGACCAATTTTGTGGCCAAAAGAAGGTTGGGGGACTTAAGCTTACTGGATCCTAATGAGGCTTTCAATGCTCTCATTTCAAAATCGGTCCTACATGCGTTAGAGCCAGGGAATTCTAACTTACAAGAGCTCCTTGTACTCCTTGTACTCCTTGACTAAGGAAATATCAACTACATAAAAGGGTGCTTGTTTCTACTATCTGGAATAGGGTGGCAAGGCATGGGCCAGCATGGCAAAGTATGTGCAGATCAATAACACTAAAACATCGGAAGACATTTTGGCAGTGAATTTCTGGTGGAGTGGATTTGTTCAATTGTGAGTTGAGGGATTTTCAATGGATAGAGCCATTGAACTAAGTTGAGTAGGGTGAATCTTGGTGGTGGATGTATGAGTGACAAACAAGGGAATATTTGCATATAGAGAGGAGATGAAGGAAAATCTTGTAATCTCCATGGAAGAAGAGTTGGGATACATCAAAATTGTTGTTAAATTTGAAGAAAGGATGGGGAAGAGGGTTAACGTTTTATGACCAATATTACCCAGCAAGGCAAGAAAGTGGGTAAGATTCTTTGCAAGAAGCCAAGATTTGCCATCCATGGTGTGCAAGGCTTCTTCAACTTTTACTCCAATGTGTAGTGATGTGGATCAAATTATGCTAATCTCAAAAGATGTGAGGCCTATTCTCAGTAGGCCCTCACTCAAGAATTTTACCTTTCGTAGAAGCAAGTGGCACAAAAGTGGAGGTCCCACACATATGGGACGGCAAAATTGAGCAGGTCAAAATAGTAGAAATGAACAAAGGCCCAAAGAAGAAGCAAGCTTTGTTGTTCTATGGAAAGGTAATGGCTCTTAAACTAGACCCAAATGCATTTTCTGAGAAATGAGGGGAACCCTTGTTGTCGTATATTACAGTCTTGGGAAGGAACATAATATTGAGATCATCTAAACCCATAACAAATGCAGTCGAGAAAGAAATGGTCAAAGAAACTCCCATCTAACTTTAAGCTAAGATGGCCCAAGATTTGGAACAAACACTGGAGCAAGAAGGAGGCCAGTTTTATGTGGATTGTATGGAACAAAGCAATCAAGGTGATCACGCGGAGAGTGAAAGTGGTGGATGGTTCAATAGATGAAGTATGTGCACTTTGTGAAAGGGAGGTTGAATCTGTCATTCACAGATTCTAGTAGGAATGTGAGCATGCGCAGTGTGCTTGGGCGTTTGTGTGGGAAATTTTGAACTGTGCTGTATATGAAAATGTCTCGGATAGGGTTGCAACTCCAATGCACAATGGAAACATGATAAATTTGTCACCAAGGTTCTTAGGCAGTACCAATGTGTGGAAAACCCTCTAATCACTACTTAAAAGGCATCATCAAGTTGTGGACCTTATGGATTGAGAGGAACCACAAGGTGTTTAAAACTGTTTAGTGACATGTTCATAAGCTCTAGGGAATTGGGTGGGAAGATGTGGAATATAAGCTCTTTGAGGGTTTTGATAAAATCTAGTATAAATTTCAGATTATCTGTAAAAAAGTTGGTAATTTTGTTTCATGGTGCCATATCGGCCCGAGGAAAGGATTTATTAGTTGAGTTATTGTCATGCACACGGTGCTGCACTCCCCCTTGCTGGGGTCTGTTGTGTTCTCATTTCTTCACAATGAAAAGTTCTTCATTTGTACCAAAAAGAAAGTTTTTGTTTTGGGGAATCAAACCATAATCACTTGACTATAAAAAAAAGCCATACATACCTTGACACCAAAAGTTGATGTATTTCTTCAACGATTTGTACAACACATGCAAGGTATGCAAAGGCATTGTTTTATTATTGCCCCAAGCTAATGGACAGGCATGTGTACATTTTGGGTTCACCCATCCAATTGATGGGTTGTTTTGAAGTCTACCCATCTATTTGTTGGGTTTCTTCTCAAAATATGAATGTTGGGTAACTGATTAATCATGCCTCTATATCAATTTTTTTTTTGGTTTGTCACTTGCCCTTTTGTATCACGAGGTTTCATATCACTATGAAAAGTGAAAAAAAATTCATATGATTAATTTTTTAAATGAAATTTGTTTGATAATCATACAAATAATTAGCTTCAATTCCTTTAAATCTAATTAAAATGAGATTCTTAAAAAATTGATTTGAAAAATTATGCAAGAATTGAATAAAATAAAACATGTCAATTTAAAAATAAATTAAAATTTTAATATATTTTTTTGAGATATAATTTTTAAAATTAATTTGATGTTATTTTAAAAATTCAATAAGGATTTGATGAGATTTAATAACAAAAATTGTAATGAAATTAAATTTTAATTGATTAATTTGTTTGTATTGTTGTTGCCTTTTATGTTATAAAATCTTATTATTGCCCTAAGATAGTAGACATGCATGTATGATTTTCGATAACCAAAAAGAAATCCATAACAAGCATGTATGAGGCAAACACAACTAGATGATTATTGTGGATGGCAATTACTAAGCGCATGACATACATTTTAGGTATTTCAATTCTACCCCTCCTTGCAATTCCATGTCATATTGCTTACAAAATGATGAATGAGGTTATGGGCCAATAACCTTGGCATTTCTTGGGTGGTTCATTTAGATATTAAGTAAATGATGTCTATTAAGGAATTGGACAACAATAAGTCTAGATCCAAATAAATTTTGATTTGGAACAATTCCAAGTTGGCATGATCAAGGAGCCAATTTCCTATGTCAAAGGTAATATGACTTTTGGGCAACATATGTTTGAACACTTGTCACCATTGGAGGTCACCCATCTTAAGACTACGAAGTTTAATTCTACCATTGCAAATTAGTCCAACAAAGCCCATAGTCAAGAATGCACGGGTATCAAAAATGGCCACAAACCCTCCACAAAACTGGTTGTCAAGATGATTCTTTGATTTCATAGCCATTTGTTCCCAGAAAATCAGAGAACTGGTTGTGATATATAACCACCATTCTAAAAACACAATAAAATCATAAATTTGACTGAACTACCCAGAAAGAAACCTGCAGTTGTCTGCCAGTTCTTTCATGACAACAATAGGTCCTTTGAGAAAGGGGAGGTCCTTTAATTTTATTTTTATTTTTCCTCAAAAATACAACCATAGGTTCTTTAATTTAAAATTTTCCAAAAAAATCAGAAGCAGGGGTTATTAAGAAAATCAAATACCCACACAACAATAGCTCAATATGCTTGTTTAGTCTCCAATCTATTTTCACCTTCCAGTGGTTAACTTCAGACCTGGGACTAGTTAGGCTACACTGGGCACCCCCAAATAACATGACATGATGGTAGTGGATTACATTGATTGTATTTAACATTTCATTAGATTTGTTTGGTTTTGGACAATGGGTATCTGTGTTTTTTATCTGGTGGATTTTCATACTGCCATACAGAATATGAATATCTAGAATGGACTAATATCTTGAAGATCCCTGGATTTTTCGAAAAAAAAAAGGGAATTTTGGTTTTGAAGTGTTGAACAAATAAAGTCATGTGTAGGGTAATAGATGACAAGTAGGTAAGTAGATGCATATAGATATTTAGTGCATAGGTAAGGAATACTGGGTTAACAACTATCTATGAAGGAAGGTAATGCAACAAAAAACAAGGGCACAAGAAAATCCCTTCACATTAAACACTCATATCCATGAACATAATCCATATAACTTGAATAATTTACAGAATCATCAAATCTGATAATTAAGGCACTTTCATAAGTTCAAACAGTCATTACCCTAATCAAGTAGAAATTTAATGTACCCTAAAAGCTTATGGGGTCAAATCGTTCTAATCTTTCTCTCATGAGATTCCATTGACAATGTTTGGCAAATCAGAAAGATCCATCTTCACAGACTCCAATCACTCAACAAAATACGGAAACCCTTATATGCCCAATGGTTAGAGAGGTCTTGAGATTTGTAGAAAATGGTGCAAGAAAAGATCTGACAGTGATTCATGGTGTAGATAGGCTTCTTAGAAATTTGACATGTGCAACCCACTGCCCCTACCAGACCCACAAACGAAACACCACTAAAAACAAATACACAATGTGCATTTAGAGGTCCTCAAATAATCAAGCGCTCTCTTCCCTTATTCTCACTTAAACTCACAAAAATCTGTTTGCCAAACTTAGTTGCTCTCAAAATCTTTGGTGATCATCATCATCCCCCCCATCACAAGCTCCTAATTTTATTGTGAAATTGTTGCATTCTGAAGGATGCATAGTGCAGCGAAAAATATATTATCTCCTAAAAATTTGTGTAGCCCACACTTTCAAGCATTTTCCTCCCATTGTGTCTTTTTTTGTTTCTCCAGCTAAAACTTAGAAACCCAAGTTCCAGAACCAAACCAAATCACAACTACAAAAAACTTAGCTTCACTCCCCATTAATAGAAACTTTGTGACCCTTTGAAACTTCAACCACCATTTACAATTGATTGACACCCATCAAAAAAAAGATCAGCCCAACCGCTCAACACCACACAAAGCAAGGAGAGCCACACTAGATAGAATGATGCCGCTCATAAAGATTGCAGCAAGCTCATAACTTGTAAAAAAAACAAGACAATACAAAAATAAAAACTCACAAGACTTGCTAGCAATCACCACCAACCATCGAGATTTTGTCACCTTTAACTTTAAACAGATGATGGCACTGTACATTATTCATTGAGGTTTAATCCCTTAATTTCTCATCACAATTTTTTGTTTCATTTTGTAGTTATGAGATCCACCAAACCGGGATGCATCGGATTGTGTTCTTGGTGTCTTTGGAAAGCTCTCAATGACTAGCGGTGCATGGGCTTGGTTCCATAACATTTGCACTTGCAGTGGAAAAGTTCTTAAATATTGAATGATTTCTTCACTGAAAATTAAATTAAATTATAGCCAAAAATCTCAGAGGAATTGGAATGTGCCTTTGGTGTTAATGGAATTTATTTGGTAAGACTTGGATTCAGAATGTGGGAGATAATGATTTTGAAGTGATTTCTGCCACTGAAAATTCAAATAAATTTCAAAAAACCAGGTTTTGAAAGGAAAAATCAGTTGAGAATGTGGTAACACTTGAAGGTTTACCATTTAATTCAAGCATGAATTCCTTTCATACTTTTGTTGTTCAAAAAATCGATACATACGTTGCAAAACAATGTTCACATGTTGAGTTTCCCTATTTCATAATGGGTTCACACTTTGGTTAACAGGTGTCTCAAAGAATGGAATGCTCACCTCTGTGGACATTCCATTTTTCAAAGTTTATTTAAATGCCCGCAAGTTTTTTACATTCTTGTAAAAGTATCTACAAATACACTACCAAAAAATAAGCAAGTCTTTTTGAGTTGCTACAGACTTGGAACTGAATGGAAAACCGTTTCCTAATCCACTCACCATCCATCCCTCATGGTGTGCTGCGGGCTCTTGGTTCACTCTGGCCCAAAGTGAGAACAAGGTAATTGGTAGGTAACTTTGTTGGGCCTTGCCCCCACAACCGACAGGATTTCTTGCATCTGTTTTCTCTTTTGCACTTTTTGTCATAAAATGACCCTTTCACACTACTCATTCTAAAAAAATTATTTTTGTGTTCGACACATTTGCATGAGGGAATGGGTTTTTCTGTCCTTTTCACACTAGAGGGATTATTGTTTTGCTTTTTATGCATTTACATTGGAAGTTGTTTGAGATTTTTATTTTTTAATTTTTTTTGGGTGAGTTGTTTACAGAATTTGAGGTGTGGTTTGATGTGTAGTTCAGGGGTGGTTAAAAGAATGAGGTTAGGCATGGAGAAGTGTTTAGGAAGGGGTCTACTTTATTAAGGTTTAAGGTGTTTTGATTGTAGACCAATTAGAGGCGGCATTGGGTTTTGGTAGTCATTTCAGAGGAGTTTGTTTGCATTGTTTTGTAAAGTAAGAGCTTGTTGTTTTGTTGGGTCTCTTTTTGTGTTGTCCTTGTGATGGTGTCTTGTTGCAGTGAAAGCAGAATATGAAAGGTTGATGCCATGGCAAGTTTTCTAACTTATGCTTTTGTTTTTGCTTTTGATGTTTCTTATGTTTGTTTGTTTGAAATCTTGTTGATTTATTGTCTTTTGTGATTTGTATATACGTGAACATTAAAGATTAGTGAATTTTTGTTTTCTTATGCTAAAATCTTGAGTTGTTTATGGAAGATATTGAATGTGTATGGTTTTGTGTGTTTTTTGTAAAAGTTATGTTTCATTTTGGTGGGTTTTTTGGGGAAAGATATCGTTGAACAATGTTGATTCATTATTTCTAAATGAGACTTATAACTAGTGGTTGGAGATATTAAGAATAGTAAGTTCCTTTTGTTAAATGTGTGCTATAAGCTTATAAATGTTTTGGTTTAGCACCATCAATCATCCAAGTTTAAGTTTAGTTTAATTTCGTTTATGAATCTTTAAGCTTGAAGTACTAATATTATTTTGAGAATTAGATGAGGTTTCCTAGTTTGTCATTACAATGCTTGTGGGTTTCTTTTGTTGCACATGAAAGGATGTAGTTCTCTTGTGTATGCCTTTGGAGATTTGGAATGTGCTTTTATATCATAGTCGTATTGAAAAATAGTTTTGTGGATTTTGGTGCTTGGTGTTAGAAATATACTGTCATAGAAGTAGGGTTGGAGTTGGGAAAATGTATCATTCAACCATGCAATAAATGGCGTCTTCAATTTTGTGAAGGTATTGAAGTTCAATTGTTAATGTTTCTTTGTTTATTTATTTATTTCATATAAAGCTTGTTTGGAGTACACAATGACATGTGCATGTTGAAGCCACTTTGCACACTTCAACATTGTCATTGTAAACAAGGATGGAAAAAAAACGGAAGTATTATGGTAATGTTGTTGTAAAAAAAATTGTGAAAAAAATTTATGGTTGGTTGTTAACAATGTCAAAGACGACATTAGATTAGTTTATGAATACATCATGTTGTATTTTTTTGTTTTGCAAATGTTTATTTTGTATGTGGTATATTTTAGTGTTGCCAATAAGGATGTCCCTATTATCCTTCCAAGCATCTTTAGTAACAATAAACTGTTTAAAAGTTTTTCTTAGCTATTATAAGTTATTTCATCTAGGTTATTATTTGCAATTCTAAATTATTCCACCATAGGTTATTTCAAATTATTTTATCCTAGGTTATTTCTAGCAATTCAAGGTTATTCTAGGTCATTCCACCCAACCCTATTATAGCATATTCCTCCATATGTTATTTTTTACTATTCTAAATTATTTGACCTTAAATTATTATAAATTGTTATACTTTATATTTATCCATGTTATTTCACCCTAGGCTATTTTAGGTTATTATATTTTAAGTTACTTTTGGTTATTTCAAAGTATTTCACCTTAAACTAAAACATAACTTAAGTTAAAATGATGTAGAATAAATTTTTTAAACATAAAATAGCCCAGGGTATAACCTATAAAATCCTAAGGTAAAATAACTTAGAATAACTGAAATAATCAAGAATAATATGAAATAACTTAAGATGAAATAACTAAGAATAACCTAAAATAACCAAAAGTAACCTACAATAATCAACCACTGATGCTAATACCTTATTTGCTTGAAATTTGCCATATTATGATATTCAATGTCACACAAGAAATGAAGTCAATAGCATACACATGACATTGTAATGCAAAAGAATCCAAATGTCAATCCTAATTTCAAATTAAATCAAATTAGTTTAATATTGTAGTGTCATTAACAAAATGTATTTATCCTTAAAATGCAACATACATAACATTATAATGCAAAAGATAAATGTTTATCTTTTCAATTTAAATGAAACTAGTTTACCAATGCAATGCCATGAACATAATTTATTTATCCCTAAAAATACAACATACATAACATTGATACAAATGAATTACAATCAACTATGTTGGGATATAATGGTGGTTTTCAATAAAATGCATCATAACTAAGAGTCTTAAAGTTTAAATTCACCATACTTTTGTTGTTCTTAATTTTTATTTTTACATGTATTGCTTTGGATTACTACACAACAAACAACAACACATTCAATAACATAATTATTATCAACCTAACCAAATTATGCAACATCACATGTGCATATTCTTTTATTCAAGATTATATTTTTCAAACAAAACTACCATGTTTTTTTTTAAAAAACCTTACCTTTTATGCACAACTTTAATTTTAATGGATTTAAACATTATCAAAATTCAACCTTATAACACAATAACAATAAAAGTTATCATAAATGCACAAAAATAACATGTGTGTTTAATATTTTTATTTAATATATGAACATAAACATCTCTAAGAACAAAAACAAAAACTTTCAACCTACAAGAATAAGAACCTTGAACTTCCAAAAATAAGAACAATAACTTTCAATCTTAAAAAATAAGAACCTTCAACCTCTAAGAACAAAAACAAGAACCTTCAACTTTCAAAAACAATAACAATAATTTTCAACCTTAAAAAGAAGACCAAACACAAATCAATGTTCAATACACCATTGCTCCCCAACAACAATACCACAACAAATATTCCTATTCAATTTTAATCAAGAAGTCTAAAACAAGGAAACATGGTAATGTTGTAGATCGAGGTGGATCAAATCTTTCTAAACCACCTTTCTTCAAATTATTTTTGTTTTACTTTGCATCAATTGGACAAAAAAAATTCTCACAACCTAGAATGGTCCAATAGATACCCTCAAGAAGTTTTGATAGGAAAGATTTAGTCACTATAACCATTATACAATTTCTTTTTTCCCCATATCACAAAAATTGGTGAGATATAGCCCTCCCTAGAATTCCCACCATGTGAGTTTCACTTCCCATTTGCACATTTTTTGGATTTCCTCCTCAAATTCCCAACATACCATAATTTGTGAAATTGAATCCTATTCAAACAAGTTCACCACTCCCCTATTGACCATCATCTTCACTAGATTTGTTATTTTATTCATGTTCTTACACTAGACCTAATAATCTTTAGATTCTAATACACCAAAAAACAAAAAAAGGAAATCAAAGACATTCAATCCAAGTATATTGATTGAGGGCACTCCTCCCAAATAGTCACAACAAATACTAAGAAAACCATCTAAATCCAACTTCATCAACAACCCAATCCTCCTACATTTTCTACATAAACATACAAAAACTAGGTAAAGCGCAAAGAGAGATGCTTAGCTTGTAGCATTGCTAAGTCCATCTTCTATTCTTTCCATCGCATTCCATTCTTCAAAATTTTCCACTAAAGCACCCCACTTAGCCTGCCATTGCCAAAGGTCATCAAGAGCTCCAAAACAAAAACCTAGCTCATTTGTCACCTTGACATTATTCACACAAGTGCAACACCACATATTCACCATCACCTCATAGCACACAACTAATTCAACACTTAAACACCCCCAAACAAAAAAAAAAAAAAACTCCATTAAAAATGTGCTTCAACTACCCACTTTCTTGTCACTTTCTCTTTTTAGCTTCCTTATCTACTTTTCATCCATTAGGTTTTCATTTTGGCAAAACCTTATCTGAATCCATTTCCTCCCACATGTGTTTCAAGGTGTCAAAACCTTCAAAGAACTAGCAAATAATTTTCATTTTTCACAAGGTTATTTGTATCACTTTGTAATAGAAAAGTATGGATGAGAAGTTCTTAAGGTTACTTTGTGGACAGACTAATTTTTGTCATTTTCATGGCATCGAAAACCATCTTCTATTTTGTCGTATTGTAATTCACAGAATAATTTCTTGGAGGAAGTTTTGATGGGATGATAAGTTTGTTTTTAAGAGAGTGCTAAAATTTAGGGATCAATATAATGTTTGTGTTTTACTTTTGAATGGAAGAGAGTGGTGTGAGTTGTGGAACAAGGGAGGCATAACAACTACAAAAAGATTGCATGAATTTGAAGCTAAGCATTTTGGCTAGTTTTGTATTGTTTTTTTTGCATTGTATAGATGGCATTCAAAATGGTTGAGATAGTTTCACTTGCGATGAAGGGATGAATGCCCAAAATAAGGATTTGGTTTGTTTTTCTTGGAGATTGTTGTTGTTCTTTCCGTTGCACTGTAGACCTCTTAGGAAGAAGCTGGCTAGCTTTACATATATAGGTCAATGATCATGGCAATGATGAAAGACATAGGGATTTCGTGAGCGACCTTATTGGCAAAGGAGTATGTGTGAGTGAGCATTGTGATGGGGGTTTTAAGTGCTTTGGATAAAGGAAGAGAATAGCTAGAAGTCTGGGACCTCTAAATTTGTGCATAAATTGTTTAGTTGGGTTCTGTAGAACTATTCTAGTATGGGCACTATGGTGGCATTTGTCAAACTTCCTAAGTTCATTTTACAGAACAAGTGGGGACTTTTGTATTCTAAGATCGAGCTTCATGTGTTTTGTTGAAGTGTAGTTTGTTATTTGGAAGGGTTTTAATGGCACTTTCTAGTGTGGGAGTTGTATAAGTAACATCGGGGTATTTTGCTACAACTGTTGTTGTTAGGGGTGAGTTGTGTTGAGGGAAACTCCTGATGTGCCAAATATGGTCAGTTGATGCTCAAGAGAGTGAAATCGGAACAATCTGACCCCTGTAGACATATATCTAGTAGATCACAACTGAGTTATAACCAGTGTTGGGCGATTCTTTGAAGAACCATCGGTTCTGGAGCTTTAAAAACTCAAAGATCAAAGAACCATTGATTCTGGTTCTTAAAAAACTCAAGGATCAAAGAACAGTTGGTTCCAATTCTTGGAAGAAGATTCAGATTCAAAGAACCGTCAATTCCAACCATTTCAAAAACCTTAAACAACTGATGATATTCATATGATTCAAGAACCAGCAAAGAACCACGGCTTCTCTAGCTGGTTCACTGACTTTGTGTATACATTTTTGAGAACCCATGGTTATATGCCAAAACCAAATCTATGAGTAATTGCATATGGAACCATGTTGATAACCGGTGGGTATGTGTCCCCAATTCTAAGAACTTCCCAACCCTGGTCATAACAGGTTTCCAATGGATGGTGCACTGGTCAGTGCTTGGTCTCATAGTCAGGCCATGTTTTGGCCCTCGTATGTGCCGCGGAGAATACACCGCTAGCCCTAAAGATGCACAAGGGGCACATAGCAAGGGGTTTTTGGGGGGGGGGGGGT
>Ga0209611_10010004_pt1 | contig 14113 bp, 9 predicted proteins | sample S1TSphgellanicum_3_FD_187693 | JGI IMG/M metagenome (GOLD analysis project Ga0209611, IMG submission 187693) | Host-associated microbial communities from peat moss isolated from Minnesota, USA - S1T2_Fc - Sphagnum magellanicum MG (SPAdes) (version 2) | ecosystem: Host-associated > Plants > Peat... | reverse complement strand
CGATTGCAGGGGCCAAAACGAATTGAATCAAAAAATTCCTTATACCATTGAAAAGTTCTTAAGACTTAAATGTCTAAAATAGGCTTGCATGATCCATTTGGGTATTTAAAACATAAGTTATGGCCAAAAGAAAGGTCGAGAGTCAAACTGTTAATTTGACTCTTGACCACTAAAAGTCGAGAATCACCCTGATTTACTTGTGTGAAAGTGGTGTGCTAGATATCGTTGGAAAGCTCTCTTGACAAGGGATATCTTCAGATTTCACCTCAATCGGAGGTCTGAAAAATAAAGTTATAAGCTTCCAAAGTCGCAAGAGCCCCAATTTTGGGAATTTCGAGACTCTCAACTTGGGAGTCCTGGGACAAAATGACATTTGGGTGCACGCCCCTATGGCCAAGCATAAAAAATAATATAAGGGGGAAGGTGGTGGCTTCCCCCAAATTTGAGTTGTGATGAGTCTTGTGAGTTTGTGTTTATTTGTGGCTTGTCCATGCACCAAAAGTGCTCCAACTATGCATTAACCAACTTATTGTTTAGTTTGTGCAGGTCCATGTGAATAATTGACCTGCTTGTCACTCTCCTAGTCCTCATCCCGGAGCTCCAACACACCCTTCTACCCTCAAAATGCTACGAGCCAGGGAGCATACCCCAACTCCTTATCCTTCTGTTGTTTTCACCTTGGAGTCACAATTGAATCTATCCAAGAGCTTGGGGGGGTGTGTCACTTGTAATAACAATTATTGAAATTTTGCAAATTTTTCACAAAATAAAACTTCGATTTGCCAAGGGTAGTTAAACACGCTCCCAAGTCCCTAGTTAGCCCCAAGTTGGGGCTAAGTCACTCAAGTTCCGGAAGTATGGGGGACTCGAAGCACGCTCTTAGCTTCTAGCACTAAAGGGGGTGAGAGAGGTGTGCTGAAAGCTCCGGGATTAGACTAGGAAGAGGGACAAGCTTACTTAGTTATTCGGTCCTGCATCCAAATCCAACTAACAAGTTGGTTAGAACTCATTTTGCACACTTTCAGTGTTGGGACAAACCACGAGCGAACTTGGACTCATTTGACTCACCACAGCCCGGACTCGGGGCAAGCCACCACCTTCCCCCATATAGTATTCTTTGCAGCTCTCCACTGCACTTGCATCCAAATGGCTTTTTTTCCCAGGACTCCCAAAGTCACTACAACAACAGGGGGCTATTTTGCGATCCACATATCATCGCAAACAACAAAGAAAGAAGTTTCTGAAAGCCCGCCTTTGCGAACCATAATTCCTCGCAAAATCTTAAGCTTTTGCAAAACCAAAACATTCGCACCCGTACAATCACAAGTCCTTCACAACTCCCGAACTTGACACAATCGCAAAACTTTTCCGATTATAACTGCTTCTATATACTATTTGCGATTAACATTACATCGAAAACTATTTGCAACAAACCCATCACCGCAACGACTTAGCGAATCGACTCAAAAGTCTATCGATTTCCGATATAAGATTTATCGCAAACCTTTAATGGCATTTTGAGAATCGCAACAAGTTTGCGTTAGATCTTATATCGAAAACCGATAGGCTTTTAAGATCTAACGCAAACTTTTTGGGATTCTCAAAATGTCGCTAAAAGTTTGCGAAATCTATGATTTCGCAAACTCGTTCTAGAATGATTTTACCCGTAAGAGTGTAGCGATGTCTATGACATGGTATTATTGGTCTTTTGGTTTTTTTAGTGTTGCAAAAGCTATAAGAAAAAGAAGTATAGAATTAAACAACAAAAAATTGTAACAAAATTAAAATGAAAAGAAAGGAATTTGCAAAACAAAATTTATGTTGGAGATAAAAATACATACTTGGCTTTCTTGCAAGAAATGATAGCGTGTTTCTCCCATGTATTTGGAAAAATCAAGTGGCGAACCAAATCCTTCACATTCGGGCTCACCTTAGTCTCTTTTGTCCACCATCTTACCACAATCTGTTTGACACTTTCACTTATGCATCACTTCATTGCTTTTTGTCACGCTTCACCCATTTCACCTCTGCAATCTCATTATTCAATAGTTCCCTATGCTCCATGGATCTATAATTCAACCTTACACAACTTTTGGCTACTTGCATACTTGAACTATTTTGTGTAGAAATAACTAATGTTGCAACAATGTGGCAAGCATAGTAATGGTCTTTGCCTTTCCAGTACCTCAATTCCTTTCATGTTGCTTCAAGATTTTCACAAATCACCTCACATTGTTGTAGCTTCTTCTACTTCACTACAAAATCAAGCATTATAGGTTGTAAAAAAGGTTGTTTGAGGCATTTTTCTATAACCTTTTTCTAGTATTCAATCCCCTCATGGGATGTGAGCTCTTGGAGGGTCAATGCAACTTGTTGAACATATGCAACAAGTGTTCAATCATTGTTGGACACACTTTCCATAACGGTTGCAAATTCTTTTCTCAACCTGACTTCTTTGGCTCTTTGCGCTACTTTGTGTTTTTATCTCGTGGCATTCAATTTTAACCTCTTAGTGACATCCACAACATGTCGACATTTAGTCAAATCCCCTATAGCCTTTCTTGCAAGCTCGTTCGCCATGCCTAGGATGAAATGAACTATCCATCACAAGTAACAATAAGTGTTGAAGAAAGTAACATGTGAAGTTCTTGTTGATGACTAAAACCCACTGCACAATGCATATAATATTTGAACCAATAATGAAATAACTTTGACATTGAAAGAACTTTAGACACAATTGTACTTAATTATATTGTGAGATGATATGATTTTGCAAGGTACAAACCATATTTCATAATAGATTTGTAAACACAATGTTTAAAGTTTTGTCACAATTATGCACATCTACTTTTTTCATTCCATTCTTATTTGTTTTGAGCATGAGGGGTGCACATGTTGCACTTATAATTTTCAACATCTTGTGAGGCTACAAATCAAGTTATTTCCACATGAATTGTTTGATCACCACAATTATACAATTTTTCCCAATGTTAATTGTGGAAACCTAAGACTAAAGATGCTAGGATTGATGGCTAGGATAAAAGCTTTTCTAGAAGAGACCAAAGAGCTTGCAAATTGTGCATGTTTTTAGCTCGCGAGCGTAACAATGGCTATGGTGGAAACATGGATGTTGACCATGCAAAAAACAAGAAAAGAATTGACATGGGCGCCAAACCCTACACTTTTGAATGAGACAACATAAAAAAATGGATGTGATCAATTGATTTAGCAAGTGGATGGGATGAAATTTAGAAATGATTGTGGAGATTGAATTGATCAAATGGTAAAGAAATTTTCACACTTTAAAAATTTCCCCCCAAATAAAGTACACCTTAGGAATGGCCAAGATGCAAGATTGGTCTTCATTCAATTTGGAAGCACCCCTCCTATACACAACATGTTCCATCACCATTTTAAATGACCCTAAATTGTCCTGTTTTCTTGTAGGTGTTTACTATACTTAGGTATAAGGCTATTGAAACAAAAAAAAATTCAAATAAGGAGAAAAACATGTCCTTTCCTATGCAGCCATATTACCCATTTTTTAAAGATCTTCTCTTATTCCTTATGGACAAGCTACTTGTCCATAATGATTCATTTTTATGCCAATAGATGGAGCATGCATTACTATATTATGGACATAAAAATGAAATGATTTGGAAAAAAATAAAGATTCCTTTTGGTTCCTTTTCCACCAAACTATTCAATGATACATGGTTCCTTGAAAAAAGTTCAAGATAATTAAAGACATCTTAAAATCATCCAAATCACACATAACCACAACCATTTTAATCAAGAAAAATGTGAGTATCTAATGAACTATGTAAAATTAATAAATAAATAATTCGATAATTGTAGTGGTCATTTTAAGTCATGTCTTGAGAGTAATTTTGGGGTGAGACATTCCTTTTGTGTGCCCCAATCGTGATTGGACCCATAGATAGTTTATTAAATTTTATAAGTACTTACAAGTGTAATATGCCTAATTTAAGGCCTACTAGCTATGAACTTAGGTATGTACTTTAAGCAAGTTAAACTTGTAGGTTAAGTAGCCAAATTAATATGGTTGATTTGACTAAGTGTCAAATCAAAATGGCCAATTTAATTAATTATAAATCATAATGGCCATTGAATATGGTCAATTTGACTAAGCTTTGGTCATCTTGATGGACCTTTGGCCTTTTTGACTAGATATTTGGTTTGTCACATGGTCAAAAAGGTCACTTTAATGTCAAATGTTTTAGTCAAAAGTAATTCGTGTCTTTCATGCTTCAAACCTTTAGTCAAAACAACCATCCCCCTTGGTCAATGTGAACATTTTAGTCAAGTTGAATTTTATGAAAAGTCACATTTTCTTTTAGTGCACTCACCACTAAGTTCTTAATTACCAAATAGATATACTACCACCACTAATCATTTGTAACAGTAGCGAGCAAGAAATTTCATTTAAAAAATTGTTGAAATTAATCGAATGGTCAATATGACCATTGACTAGACTCCTTCTCAATAGACAAACAAACATATTGGAACCATTAATCATTTAAAATAATAGCTTGAAATTTTAATTTCCAAATCTTCACATTTTCCTTTTCCAAGAAACACATATCTCTTGCAATGTCTTAAAGAACTTGATCAAGGTTTTGGTGTTCAACTTGACAATCTTCAAACAACTCTTCACCTTGCACAACAAACTTAATCATATCCTCTAAACTTTTTTTTGAATAATCTAGATTGCACTCTGAATCAAGATGTTTTTAATGAATTCCATCAAACTAGAATATTAGATCTTTCAAATAATCCTCCTACTCCATGCACATTTCTGCAATTTGAATGTTTTCTATTTTATAGGGTTGCATTTATATCTACACTTAAAAGAAAAAAACCTCAAATTCAAGATTTAAGCATAATCATTTTCCAAAGAACATGATAATTTGGTAATTACATGCCCTAGATTTAAATCAAGCTTTAGACATGTTTTCTTGAATAGAAGAAAATAAGTAGATTAAAATATTTCAATGTTGATTTGTTTTCCAAGTTTACATATATGATGTGAAATTGTCTTTAATTTTTGTTCTGCTTTCACTGAGTGCAAAAGGGATAACATGAGCCACATTTGCCTTCTTTTTTACTACTTTTGTGACTGCTTTTTGGGAAATGTTCCTAGAATATTCTTGGAATATTCTTGAAAAGTCTTCAAAAAATTCTTTAAATTTTAAAAAAAAAAATTCACACTATTTTATTTAGGTTTATGTTAAAATTTTGGTAAAAAATGTCATTTTCAAAAAAATTCAAATTCATTTACAAGTCCTTTTATTGTTTAAAAACAAGTGTTACAGTGTTTAATGAGTGTTTTTGTTAATTTTTTATTCATTGGATTAATTTCAAATTAATTAATATGTTCCCATGATATATTAAAAATACAACCAAATAAACAAATCTTACAATTTCAACATCAAATTAAATTATGACTTTAAAACATGAAATAACCAAACAAGTGTTACACTTGCGATGGTATGTGTTACTATATTACACCCCACCACAAAATCTCGTGCTTTTGATGCCAAAACCTTGTGATCTTCCATGTTAAACCTTAAACCTATCAACTTTTCTTCCAATCTTTTCTTTTTGCTATTTGCCAAACCAACCTTTGCTTACATTTGCATCTCCAAATCACATAATTGTTGCAGGTCTTCAACCCTTTTTGTTTACGATGGCATTATGTGATATGGACACATGGTGTGTTGCATCAAGTAGTTTGCCTTTTGTCTCCAATATCATGGTCTTACCCTCGAATCAAATAGACATCTCTACCCCAACATTTAAATATGAAAGTTCCATGCTTTCATTCTTAAGCCTCCCCACATCTCTCCTCCTACCCAGGTTTTCTTTTGTTGTTGAAGTTGTTGCCTTTGCCCAATTGGTGTCAAAAACCTTTTTTTTGTGTTATGTAGATTTTAACCAACCATATCTTGAAATCATTGTTGGTTGGAATAGTTACACCATAAATCTACTAATGGAGCTTCTTTAGATCTTGTTTTATATTAGCATGGAGAAGTTGGTTTGTAAGCTTGTAACTACACTTGGGCCCAAAAACTTCCATTAAATCACTTTCATTCACATGTACACTAGTAAGTTTTATTTTTTGATTCATACCCATGTTATTAAAATGCCTAAAATTTGAAAAATGGGTACATCCACAATAAAATGAGCCACACCCAACTCCTTTGTTTTTTTCAAAAGGGCAAGGACTTGAAATTGGAAATTGAGATGGCATGCAACCATTACTCAAAATTTATGGTTTAATCACATATTTGAATTGTACAATATATTCTTATATAATAATATTTAGTTTTTTTGAATTTTACAACTTATATTTATATTTATCCAAGAATTATTAGAGAGAAAATTATGAATTCTAAATTCTACAATTTATTTATATATATCAATTTCAATGATGATCCAAAACCATGTAAAGTCTAATAATTGTTCAATCTACATGAATATGAAAATTTTCCAAACAAATCTAAATTAATTTTGATCATTCTTATGTGACTTACTTAGGACTTCAAGATTGGTTTCAAGTGCTTAATTAGTCCTTTTTCACCCTCAAATGTTGATGTAATTGATTCATATTTTTATATGTCATTCTTGAGTGTATATTACATCACATTATGTAGATTACATGAAAAACATTTAATCTTAAAATAAGTTAGAAATTGACAAGTGTGTTATTCAAGAGTGGTTACGTACACTTACAATGGTTCATTATATTGCAAACTTACCCAAATAATCTTTTGTTTGGAGGTGGTGATCAACAGTTTCCCAGGGAAAGAACTTTGCATCCTTTCTTTTTATCTTTATTTCTTCTTTCACCATTTTTCACAATTGGGTCCAAGTATGGTTGGGGTACCCAAAAGGACTATCTCATTTAATATCCAATGGACCCCCTCACTTGAACATGTTATTGAAATTTAAAAGCACATTCATGTTGAAATGCCTACATTACTAAAGTATTTTTTTATGCTTAGAACTTCAAATTTGAACAAGATTAAGGATTTTTAAGAAGTCTTCGAAAACTTTCTAAGACTTTGTCTTGTAAGAAAAAAAAAGTTCAAAGACTCATAAGGAACTTTTAAATAAATTATTTTGCTTCAAGATTTCTACCACAAACACCTTAACTACTAATGTATATAAAATGTTCAAATGTGACAAGAACCAAGTGCCCTATTGCAATGTACAAAATTTCAAAAAGTGATTTTTTTGGGAATTTTGGGCCATTGATAGAACATAGCCCACATTGGATAAATTTTATTATTCTTACATTCATAAGTGAAAATAATAGATACTTTAGATGCCCATATAAAGTTTGGAGCAAATTTATTTCATTTCACATGAAAAAAAAAAGGAAATTTAAGATAGGTCAATATAGGTTTTATGAAGAAAAAGGTGAATTTGGGGGTCCTAGGAATGAGTCTTTATGTTTCAAACAGGGTACCCCAACAATACTTGGACCCAACTCCCTGGAAAAAAAAAAAAACTACCTTAAAACTTAAAGTCCATAATGCATAAAATTACACAAAATCCAAACTCCACAAGCTTAAACACTCAAGCATTAAAGTAATAAATGTAAGAGCATTGAACTATTAGAAAGAATAACACTAAAATAATAGTAATAAGTGCAAGAGAGTCAATTTGCACAAAAGCAAGAGAAATGTTTAGACAAATTCAATTGAACTTACATTCGAGTGACATAACAACACACATGTTCCGGTCATCAGGATAGGGGAAGGCACATGACAGGCCCTGTTGACTTAGACATGTGCACTTAAGGGACAATTTCAAATTATTTTTAATCAAAGGTTCAAAATTTACCCATGTTCATCCATCCCCTTTAACCAATTATGACATGCTAATACATCATCATCGAAAAAAAAAAAAATTGCTTTCCAAGCATTCGCCAACATAGGTTGATTTGGTTCCTATAAGTGCATTTAAACCCAGTTTCACATGAAGGCATCATATATAGTGACATTGTCATGTTTCATGAACAATATGAAGCTCAAAAGCTATTATTTATGCCTCAACTTTGATGGACTCCCCAATACCATTGAAACACATCCCCTAACATGATATAAACCTTGATTTTAGACCATAAAACCTTAAGCTTTAGACCTTAATCCTAAATGTTAGACTTGAAACTTGTAATCTTAGACCTTAAAACCTTGACCTTAATATTCAAACCCTAACCCTACATTACAAACTTAAACCCAAAATTTAAACCATAACCATTTAAAACCCTAATTTCAGACCTAAACCCAAATTTTAGATCTGAGTTCCAACTTTAACACAAAAAATGAAACCAAACCCGAACTTTTAAAATCACACTTAATTTTAATCATGTAACTTTGGGGGCCAAGAAGGTTCAATTGTGGACCTAACATGGGAGGTGATTATTAACACTACTCCATTTACATGCTTCTCAAATTCTGTGAATGTGAAGTTGATGAGGTTGTTGAATAAGGATGATATGGCATGCATTGTAGCCAAAACATCCTAAACCCCCACTGTTGGATCAAAATTTGCAATAAACACTGCCTTAACCCTTAAAAATCAGACCCCTAAACTGTAATTCCTTAAACCTAATCCTAATTTCGAACCCTAAAAATCAGCCCCTAATCTAACTATAAACCTTAAAATCTGAAGTCACAAGTCCCAAGTTTCAAAATCTAACCCTAAACCCTAAAAAAACCAAAAAAAACCCCAAAAAACTAAACTTTAAAATCTCAAGTCCCAAGACTTAACAACTAAGCTTAAAAAAACCAAAAACGAACCCAAAAACAAAACTATAAAATCTCAAGTCCTAAATCCTATGTAACTAGCCTTATATAATCTCATATAACCATATATAACCAATATAACCTTGTAAACCATATAACATGTATATAACCATATATACAATATGTCGTCTCTATAACCATAACCCTTAGTCTATAATCCACATGGGCTCCTTAGACCTGACTAAATCCCAACATAGCATATTTTTATAGGTGAGTAGCCTGTGGGCTGAAAAAGAAAAGTTATTGGAACGGTTTTCATGCCGACGACAATCAAAAGGAAATGATGCACCAAATGAGAGATGGAAGTCAGGCCCAACAGGACATGACTTTCATGAAAACTCTAATACTTTGATGATATTCATCTCTCAATTCAGTGGCCACTGCCCACCCAACATCCGGATAAACTGCTATATAAAACCCAAACCACCTTGGAATAACTTGAAGAGGTTGTGCACATACTACATAGGGCTCCACAGGGTTCCTTTTTCCAATTTTGTGATGGAGCCGAGGTGGCTATCATCTCCAAAGTGATTTAGCCAAATTTGGCCACATGTACTAATATGGAAGTAGGAAATTTTTTTAAAAATTCTATATTTTTGGCTACCTACTGGAACTAATATAAAAATCTGGTGATAGGTAGATTTTTTTTTTCAAAATCTGATGAATTTGGGCCATTTTTTTCATGGAAAATCCTTCGTATAGGTTGAAATCATATTTTTCAGGTAAGGATTTGGCGAAAAATCGCCAGTAAAAGAAACGTTGGGGCTCCACATGAAACCATCTAGCTTGAATAAATGCTGTAACATGACATTATGATGCAAATAAATAGATAAATTGAATGGACAAGAAGAAACCCCTCCCATTACAAAATTTGTTGATTTTACGTGTTTGGCATATAACCTAGATCATGATAGGTTATCAAGCATGTTAGGAAGCACCACCCAGAATTGCAAAACTAACACTTTTTAATGTTAAAAACATCTTTGAAATGCATCATGATGCTTATCAGAGGGTAAGGTTAGATCTCAAGATCCCACATTAAAATTAAAAAAAAACTTCCAAACCATGTTACTCAAATTCTGGCAACTAAAAAATAAATTTCTTGGTAGAAGACGTCCCCTAATTAACATACTACAAATATTATGAAACTTGCACTTCATATTTTAATGTGGCAATGGTATGTGCCTTCTTTTGGATTTAAAGGGATTATAGGTTCTATCTTTTATAAGTAGTGTCCATTTTATTCAAAATCCATTGTCTCTTGTTTTCATAATCACTTTAAACCAGTAACATGATGCCATCAAACCCATTTTGTTGCCCATGGTGTACTTAGTTGAAGCCTAAATTTAAGATGCAAGTATATATTGCATTATAGAACACTTAGCCAAAATTCCCATAAACTCTAGCAATGGTGTACTTTGGCCTTCAGGTTCTACCTCCCCACGTTAGTGAAAATAATTATGCATAGATTTTTCATGTTTGCTTTGGTAGGGTCTTACAATGTATGTGATCCCAATGCCTTGTGACCCAAACTGCTTAGGAATATCACGTGATATGCAAGTTCTAAAGAATTCAGACAGTTGCGTGAGATGGGGCTTCTCAAGAAAAAAATAACATTTGCATATCAATTGGCGTGTTACCTTTTTCTCTTGTTGTTGTGTCATGAACAAAATTGCAAACTCCAAAAAACGTTGGTTCAATATAGCATCATCATACTATATTGACCCAACAACTTTTTCAATCATGCTCACACATATGGCATGACTACCACTCATCATGGTGTAATTGTGTTCACCATTGAAACAAGCCATAGAGAGCCTAATTCAAAAAGGATGTATAAGAGATCAAGTGGATGAAATATTCCCTCAATTCAAGTCTTAAAGGTTCATATTGTAATTTATCTCAATAGGAACTGTATTAATAATTTGGATGAAACTTCGACAAATCATAAAAAAAAGGAAATGAATGAACCTTGTGTGAATGTACCTAGCAATCATCTTTTAATGTAGACGAGTCACCTCACATGACAAAAGAATAGCTGTGCAATTTTTCCCTTTGTGCTTTTGTAACTATGGAAAGTTTGCCATTAGGGCCCAAGGAAAAATGCCCCGATGGTCCACCTATGGCTTGTTCATACATGTGACCCTAAGATGCATGGCACTACTTTGATGGACCAATTGCATACAGAGTAAGGCATGCTCAACTTTTACACCAACAGCTATTTGAAGGAAGGTTCTGTCGAAAATATCAGCTTCATTTTGTACACTAGGTAAGGTTGTAAGGTCCTCCGCAACGGGTGATCAAATTGGTCCCCCACTTTATGTCTCACCTCGCATCAAGGGGCCCCACGCATATGAGGAATGCCCCACACAAGGAGCCTTGTGCTACACTTTGAACTCCCCTGCATGTACAAATATATACTAAAAAACCGGGTCCAATACCAAGTGACCAACAATCCAAGAAGAATCAGCATTTGTGAAAAGATTTTAATGTTCAATATGTGGGGTAAAGACCCAGGGGTGACAGCATCACAGAAATAAAGGTGTGAGAGGCAAGAGCTGAGAACAAGCCTGAGTTTGGAATGCTCTCATCAGTGGTGGGCTTCACATGGGATAAAAATCAATGCAACCTTCAATTTCTTTCAGAGCAAGGGCCATGGAAACAGAACACCCACTCAGGAGGGAGAGGAATAATTGTGCACTATATAACATATCCTCCAGTTACACTACAAAATTTCTAAGAGATTTTCATGCTAAAGCAAAGGCAAGCAAAGGAGAGGGCAAATAAAATGGGTGAAGTACACGAGTATACACTAAATAAAATTCTGTACTGCAGGGAAATTATCATAATTTCCTCACTTACCGTGGCAACATTTTTTCATTTTGGGTTTCTGAGTTTTAAGGCAAAAAGTTTGAGACATTTCAAACATACTCAAATAGTTGCTAATTTGTGTCCATTTCTTGTGTTTGAAGTTGTTGACTATCAACCCATGTGGTATAGTTGGGAATTTGAAAGTTATGAATAGGGTTGTGAAAGTTATCAACCAATTAGCCAATAAGTTATTCCCTAGATGCCAATTGATTTTGTCCATTATCAGCTTGAGGCCGAATGTGGCATTCCATGTTCCAATAAACTCCAAACTTGAAAATTAAATGGGATCACCAATTAGCAGCATGTGACATCAGATTCTTCCATAAAGGAAATTGTGCAAGTCAAGTCTCTTGCACAGATTATGATTTTATCTATCAACATTCCCTCAGGTCCTTCAGGTGCAGGGTGGTGTACATTGAGAGAGTTGACATAGTAGAAGAGCCTAACTTGGCTCGTCCAGATCGAAACAATGTTTCATTGTCCCGACTCCACACTTGCAAGAGCATTCTGGAGGCAGTAAGTTTCAGCTTTAGCAAAGTTGACTTCTACAGAAGAATATTGATCCTTATTACCTGATTAGGTGGCTCTTTGATTGAACCTCTGTCCTAGACCCCACTGGCGTTAAGAGAAGGATCAAGTACATAGCTCAAGAAGCCTAGAGAGGGCATCTGTCCTTTCCATTGTCATTTCTTTCTTGCTGTAATGTTGTAATGGGTATTGGGCGGGTATTTAATTTTGTTAATAAGCACTGTTTCCAGTTTCTTGTAATATTTTAGAATCAAAGAACTGCTGGTCTGCCCTTAATGGTGTGAGTTTAAATCAGTGTTCTGCCTGCGAGTGTCAATAGTATATATGGCGTGTAAATCTTGTGTAAATGTAAATTAACAATATTTATGTATCCAAACTTTTTACACTTATGTTGTTGGTGTGTATAATGTTTTTTTTAACACTTACATGAGGACAATATAAACATTTGTCAAATATATTTACATGGTATTGTGTAAATGTTTTGGGGGGTGTAAGTGTATAGATTATATATTTTAATGACCATACCTTCTTACAAATCCATATTAATTAGTTGTGGGTGTATCCCTAAGTTTAATTTTATTTTTTTGTAATTAGTCATTTTGATATCCCCCAAATATTAGCATTTTCTATCAATATGGGATTATAGTGGTGCTAATCCAAAAAATATCTTGAATGCACATTTTGGTTCACCTCATTGCTTGAGTAGAACTTTTATTCCTAATTTTGTTCATTATCATTTTTGGACTAAGATTTTGCAAGAGCTTAGGCACTTATTGTGATTCATATTAATTAATTTAATTAGTTGTGGTGCATCCCAAATCACTAATGTTTTGATGATTTATTATTTTATTTTTTCGCAATGAGCCATTTGGTTGGCCCCTTGTCAAAAACATTATAAAATCCTTCCCCAAGTAGAAATCACAGTTTTTACAAAATCATTTAAGTATATATTTTTTTACACTTACACTATTTTACATGGCATAAAATAGATTTACAAAATTTTACATTTATATAGTGTAAATAAATTTCGTTATGATATTTATATTTACATAAGGTGTAAGTCCTAAACCATTTACATGTTACTGATACAAACCAGTGATATCCAATTTTAACTTCAAGAAAACCTCTGACCCTGGTTCTAATTTTATTTTTTAATTTGAAAAAACCATTGGTCTCGGTCAAAGGAATTTTTAAGAATTTGATAGACCCTCCAGTCCGGTAATAGTTCTTCACATTTAGAGACTCCTAGTTCCCCCCCTTCGTTAAAGAAATCTCTAAGTGGGTTTAATTTCAAAATGGATTCACTTCTAAACCAAACAAAACTGGTTCAAAGAAAATCATGAATGATAAATACTGGAATCTTGGTGACAAGGGTCAAGTAATTTGAATGCAAAATGAGTTTGATAAAAAAAATTGTCATGAGAATGGAGTTGGGTCTCCAGCTTTTGCCCACACCTTATTGTTTTAATCGTTTCAAGTTCTAGCCAAAATAATACCTCAGAATTTTACACTGTGTTCCATTGACCTTGCCCATCTTATAATGAAAAACTAAAGTAGGCTGTTAGCATTAGCTTTCAAAAGAATTAAAATTTCTAGGCCAAAAATAAAGAAATCCGTAAATTCACCGGGAGTTTCACAGGCTGTCTCACACCCTATTTAATTTTTCGCCCTGAGTTCCAGTGGTCCGTAAATTCACCCTGACTGTGGGCGCTTTTGGAAAAAGACAGGGTGAGAAGGGGTTGACCACGTGGGTGCGCCCTTGCCTGGATTAAATTTTGTGGACAGTCCAAGACTGGCTTAAAGACGTGAACAGTCCAAAAAGTTGACAATTTCAACTTTTGGATTGGAAAGAGGGGAGGGGAGGGGAGGGTGTTGGG
>Ga0209611_10010003_pt1 | contig 14113 bp, 8 predicted proteins | sample S1TSphgellanicum_3_FD_187693 | JGI IMG/M metagenome (GOLD analysis project Ga0209611, IMG submission 187693) | Host-associated microbial communities from peat moss isolated from Minnesota, USA - S1T2_Fc - Sphagnum magellanicum MG (SPAdes) (version 2) | ecosystem: Host-associated > Plants > Peat... | reverse complement strand
CGTCTCACCACCCAATCCTGCGACTCAATGTCAAACTGTTAGATCTGAATTGCTTCATCAGACTTAACGTCAATTGGGCTCTGGCCCGGGCGCTGTTTGGCCCACTTAATGACGCTAAATTGTAAGTAAGTAAGTAAGTAAGACTCATGTGAAAAAAAAGTATCATGGTCGGCCCCCTCTCAAAGCTAGAACCACACAGGACCATATAAATGCAAAACTGAATATTTTTTGTCTGTTCCCCATAAAATAGGGGCATCCCCACCCAACTTGACCAAAAACACAAAAAAAAAGTGAACTCCAAAGAATAGACTATTTCTGTGGTGTGTAACAACCGGGTAGAGGTTTCCGAGTTGAAATTCAGGTGGTCTTCCACTACGTAATTTGCCACTCCCTTCTCAAGTGAGATCTTACACATAAGTTCTCTGGAGCAAGAGCATAAGGTGATCTGAACCGTCAGATCACCTCATTTGTTTCAAAGGGGAAGGCAAATAAAATGCCTTCCACCCTGGACCTCAGGCTTTGTCTTCCGTTCACAGGATGAAAGGCATTTACAGTTGCCTACTCGTGTACATTATGAATTCAAGAGAACCTGCAGGTGCCAGATTTTAGGAGCACAAGAATCAAGGTTGCAAGACAAAGGTGGTAAATTGCGATCAGATCAAGCAATCAGGACCCAGAAAGGTTACAATTTATAATGCCAAGAGTTTTTCATGATACCAACTGTAGGTGCTGGTTCACCCAAGGGACCTCTATTCCTTTCAAGCTCTTAGCATTCTATCTTTCTATGTATGTAAATACATGCATCCCATACCTCCATTTTGGTGACAATTCCAAAAGTCTGATCTTTCAACATTTCAATAACTCCAAATGATGATTTGTGAACTGTAAAACCCAAGGGAAATCTTACTTTAGTGAAAGAAGATTGGTACAAATTTTGCTTTTTTTTAAATTGCCAAGAAATTTACTGTTTGATAACTGACCTAGGCACTATGTTGGCTGGTTTTCAATAGGGTCTTGCAAGAATCAACCCTTATGCATACCAGCCAGTTCTTAGCCATTTTTTTTTTTTAAAAGATTGACACCCTTATTGACTGGTTACTCCAGCAAGTTGATACGAGGCAAGTATCTTCATTTTGAATTTTTTTCATATTTGATACCCTGTGTGTAAATTAAAAAATAAAAAAGAATTAAGAACCAATCCAACGGATAGTTTAAAAAATCAATAACCGACCAACAACACTAGTGTGAACCCAGGCTGCAAATTGCACAGTGGGCTCTTCTTGGCAAGCTTATTTTTATGCTTGCAATTGCAACATATTTAAGAAATTTTTCTTCACACTCTGTTGAAGACAATTGGTGCTATCCCAATTATGGCCCCTAATTTTGTTCACGAAATGTGTCTCTCCCTCCATACATGCACCACTTGGGATGATTCCTGTAGCCCGTAAACTAGGTAGCTATTCTAATGTCCACCATAAAACATATAAAGGCTAAAGGGTTGAAATTTTTGCACCTTCTATTGTCCAAATACCCGTGCCTGCAACATTAAGCCAATGAGGAGACAGTATTCAAGGACAGCGATAGGGAAGAGATATTGTTATGTTTTCTCCCGCTGTAATATGTCTAGACTCCTAGACATGAATTTTCAAAGCTCTAAATTGAAACTAAAAAAGTTTGTCAATTCTTGGGAGAGGGAAATGAACCCTACTTCATACTGCGTGCCCCCCCAGTCATGTGTCACATGCTCAACTGGACAAGCACATTTGGTGGAGGCCCACTAAGTTCTTGTTTGCTGGATGGCGTGGACATCACTCTTACACTGAATTGGGGAACATAAGTGAAATTTCCTCCCCAAGGCCTCAATCCAGTGGGAAAATATTCTTCTGAATTGTGGGCATCCAAGCAAGCTCACCAAGATGCCCCCAAGTCCCCATGCCAGAAATTAAGGACTATTGTAGTACCTTGGCAGCTTCAGAACTAATTATATTATTTTTACAGATGTTGAAATTTTCAAAAATACTTTTCCTCAAGAACAACTTTTTGTGAAGGAAAGTAAAGAATCTTTTGAAATATTTTATTATCAACATGAAATCTTCAAATTTAATAAAATTATTCAAAAGACATGCATTGAAGCTGCCCTGCTATTCTTGCAATAGCTTGCACTACATTAATGTACGAAATTGATTCTTGTGGTAAAAAAGGACAAGAATGCAATCTTTTTGAGCCTTTTTTCTGGTCAAGTTCAGCGTGCCTGAAAACATGCCAAAAGTGGTGGTACTTACAGCTGTATTTTATCCATTTATGGCTTTATGATGAGACCTTTTGCTGAACATATTTTTATTTTGCTTTTTGAAAACACAAACACAACACTTTCATTGCAAGGAAACAAAGCAGCAAGCCAAACGCAAGAGGTAAAGTAAGAAACAACAAACACAAAACAAATACCTATTTACCTACCTTCATTTCATTATTGAATTTAATTCACTTTTTATTTTTTGTAATTTCATTGGATTATGTCATGCATTTAATAATTTATTTAATAAAATTATAATAATTATAATATTCTTTAACCAAAGACTTTGGTTTCAAGTGGTTCATTTGGTAACTAATATTGTATTTCAAAATATAATTATTTCAATACCTTTTCATGGACTACCTTTTTTATTTTCTTAATGATTACTCCCCTCTTTTACCCTGGCCATGACCTACATCCACATGAAAACACAATGTCCATGTTATATACAGAATCAAAATTCTAATGAAGATGATTCATTGGAGTTGGTTTAGGTAGGATAACGTTAGGTTCCATATGACATTATTTGGACAATTCCAAACTTGAATTGTTTTAGCCCATTCCAAAATAAATAGGCACAGAAAGGTGTATTTTTGGATTTGTGTCATTTTAAAGGTTTTTGTTTCAACAGCGTATTCACAAACATATTTTACAATATCTTCTCCACCAATTTACATCTCATTTTTTTTCAGTTGAATTTAATTCAATTTAATGGAGTTTTAACTTAATTGTTGAATTGAATTTAGTTGAATTGGAATTCAATTCAATTTTCATTCAATGTATTCCAATTCAATTCAAGAATTTGAATTCAATTGAATTAATTGATTCAAAATGCATTAATATCATTCAAATGGAACTTAATTTTCACAAAACATTCATTTTTTCATCAATGGATTAATTGATTGTCACTAGTAATGCACAACAAAGCAAAGGCCAAATTCAGATTGACATAAATAATGATGAACCATTGCAAACCATATGGCAACATATGAGCGAAATAAAAAGTGGGGGTAGATATTATTAAATTGATAAACCTCAATCTCCTTTACCATTATTCTCACCTCTTTTTCACATTTTCAAGGTGAAGCTTAAATTAAAATTGGAAGATTTATTTAACTATTAAAGTACATTCCATAAATCCGAAGGTTTTCTCCCTAGCCATAATGTTTTAGTTCGTTTCGAAAATTCAAAAATAATGTTTTGAATCTCAATCGGGCTACAAATTCAAATAAATTCATTTAAATTACATCTTTTTTTTAATAACATCACTTTATTTTATTTTTTTTCATTTCATAATATTAAAAATGTAATATTTTCATTTGGGCCATAAATTCAAATACAATATGCTTTCATAGTGAAATAAATTTTACATGTGAAAATTTGTGATCAATTTCAAATCTATATAATTTCGTAATTACATTTCATTTCTTAATGGTTTTATTTCAAATGTAAAGACATAACATTAATTTCACATGTTTATGTCAACATTTCCAACGTAAATTTTTTAATTACAATATTGTAATTATGTATCTCCTTTTCAAAATTAATTTCATTTCATGTGTGAAGAACACAATTATAAGTTGATTTTAAAATTTCATATAAATTTCATAATTACATTTTATTAATAAGTAAAGGCATCATATACATTATACCACATATGACCAAAAACATAGCACATTTCATTTACAATGCCATCAAAGTTAGCAAAAATAACATGTTTTATTCATAATAGTCATATATGATGACTTCACCATCTCTATCATATTTTGGTGATTAATTTAATTAGGATATTAGCATTATGATTTCGATGTAATCTTTCATGGTTCACATGTTGCCCATAATGTTTATTTTGATTCAAACAAAGCTTGAACTTAATCAAATTGAACATTGCTCTTTTTTTAATTAACATTTTTGGGTTAGTCAAAATAAATAAAATAATCATGTTATTCAAGTAACTGTGATTCTAAAATCACCTTAATCACAATCTTGTAGCCAAAAAAACATGTTTTTGTTATGGTGATTAGAGGGAAAAGTATCTTGCTTTGCTCCATCATTCTCACCAAAACAATGTGATCTTTGTTTTATGCTTTCAAACCAACTCCAAATTGTTTTGCATTTTCTTCTATTGGCAAGTTCATGGTTCAAATATTGTCCACCTTCATCTTTGGTATCTTGAAAACAATAATTCAAAAACTTCCATATCTTGGACTTCCACAAAAATAAAGGGGAATCATTTTTTTCCAAATCACTTTCACTTTGGTGTTTCATTATCACACCTTTGTCATTTGTAAATATAACCAAGGCCCCTTACAATCCCATTCCCACCACCTCACTTATATATTGTGCATCCAAAAAGAGAAACTCAATAGAATCCATTTTCAACATCTAGCCTTCCACCTACAAATATCAATGTGTATTTCAAATACTTCTAATGAAGTACGAAGGTTTGGAAAAGTTCCTAAACTTATATGGCTTTGAGGCTTAAATTTGAATCATTTGGCATAGTAACATTTACAACTTGTGGGCTTCTTCCAAAAAAAGATCACAACCTTATTAACATTGTCAACAACATGTTTAATAGAATGTTGTAGGTGATCCATCTCCTTACCTTTAAGTCATGTTTCTCACCCAACATGATGTACACAAATTATTAGCTACAAATTTCAAAGTATAAAAAAAATACAAGTAAATTTCATTTGTTTTTCTCAAATATAGGACATCCACAAAATGCTAAAAAGTAAATTTTATTAAATGTTTGAATAGACTTGATAACTAGTGCAAAAAAACACGCACATAGAAAATTGATCAAATGAATGTATAATGATTTCGATATTTTTTTATCATGTAACAAAATGAAAATAATTGTCTAACAAAATGTAGAACAAAATGAGGTCATGAATTTTCAACACATTTACTCATGTTGAAGCATTTGCAATTTCCATGTTTCCCAATGCTTGTGTTGAATGATCCATAAATGTTGCTTCACTTAATATGAGTGGACTTTTTTACCATGTGTACATACATGTATGAAACTTATAATGCACAAGGAATTGATAGGTTAGTGAATACAATTTTTTAATTAATGTTATGAAGTTCTAAATAGTTGTGATAAACATGTTTGAAATAATATGAAATCAAATACATTCCTACATAACAAGGATTTTACATTGGTTTTTATAAATGAAACTCTAGTTGACATGGCAATATTATTAATTTCCAATTAAATGGTAGATTATTTTAATAATAAATCTATTAATGATTTTTATTTTTATTTTTTGATTGAACTATGGATGTGTTTTAAATGTAATCATACTAGACCCACAATTGACCCATAATTTCAACACCAAAAAAAAAAAAAAAAAAATTCAAGTTAATTATTAAAAGTTCGTCGAACCCATGACAAATCATTATCATCATGTTTTTTTTTGGGGGTTCAATGTTGATAGTTTGTGGAATTCAGAACAAATCATCATCATCATGTCATGATCATGACATGTCCAAAATGAGATTTGAACCCTTGCCTTTTTTAGCGCAATCCAAGGCCTTTACTATCCCATCACCACCTCACATAATGACAAAAATTGTTATCACAAAATATATAAACACATGTTGTTTTTAATATCACAAGTTATAACCTTATTAGATAATTAAATAACTTCATTAAAAAATTGATTATATATGTACTTTTTTATTTCATTATTTCATTTATTTCATTTTTCCTTGAAATTTATAATGGATTTAAGTTTCAAAATGTAAAATGAAATTACATTAGTTTTAAATATTATTATTATTATGTATTTACTTACAATTTCATTCAATTGGATTTTACAGTTTTATTAAAAAAAAATTGTAATCTCAAAATGAAATGAATTTCAATTATGAAATTAAATAATTGAAATTCATATGTAGATTTTTAGTTTATAAATTTAATTAAATGTCACTATTTTTATTTTCAAGTTTAAATATATTACATTAGTTCAAGTTTCACATGTCAAGTCATTATATTTCATTTTTTGTCCCTTATGTTCATTTTATATGAATTGTTATGGGTAACAAATGAGAACATAAGGTTTATAATCTATTTTCATTCAATTCAATAATTCAATTTTAAAAAATAATTAATTTCTTAAAAGAATTGCGATTGCCGCATTATCAAAAGTAATATTAGAATAATAATCAATCATATATAGATTTATTTCAGTCACATTAGTCAAGGTGAATAATTTCACATAATTGTTACATATGCCACATGTTCAACATAATTTATTTTTATATTAAATATCTAGTATTTTCAATTAAAATGAACAAATCGAGTGTTCATTTTAATCAGATCAGACACAATCATTCATTTCAAACAAATGGACTCAATCCTAAAATCAACTTAATCTAGATCATATTAGTGAAAAAATTGTGTTTTTTATGTAATGATATAAGGTCAAATTTTGGTGTGGAAAGATCACCTTCATGTCATCAATAATTTGCTACATAAATCTTTTGGGTTGTAAAAACATGAATAGTCTAACAGAACTTGGGTCTTTCTTGGAACTAGTTCACATATGTCATTATTATCCCCAACTAATGTAAGCCAATGTTCCAAATTAACACAATCTTTAAACAAAACCATTTTATAACATATTAAAACATGGGCTAACTCATTAATATTCCTTGCATCAGACATTATTAAAAATGTTACACATCATATCCTCAATGCAACTTGAACCACAATGCTTGCCAATACAATATCCAACTAGGTATTTAATTATTTGATTAAAATGCAAATCAATTACAAAGACATTTCACATTTAGTGAATAAGCCAAGGCATCTTTGACCACTATAGTAGGATATAAATAAAAAGATGCAAAATCCATTGCCACACTACTTCTAATATCCAACAAATAAATTATGTCCATAAAAAAAAATCATATACAATTCACATTTGTCATCTAATTATTATTTTGCCACTATGGAAGGAATTGCATCTTAAGGTGGTTGTTCTTAGGATGTTTTGAAATTATTTTTTGAAAGGACAAAAAAAACTTTAATCAAGGAGTTACACTTTTAGATGATTTGAAAGGGCATCTTAATTGATCGGTGTAATCACCAAGTTCAAGAGGAAAGGTTGGTGATGAACTAATTTCAAATGTGATTTAATTTCAAATCCTTAAAGGTTTTTTATATGTTGAACTTACAAAGTACTGATCATAAACAAGTAATTGAAGTTAAGGTGAAAAATAGGTGACTTCTCCTTGTTCACAACACACTTTAATCTCATTTGAATCCAAAGGAAAGAGCTTTAAAATATTCAAATAAGTCCAATAATGATTGTGTGTATTTCAAGGAAACTATGAAACCTTCAAATATTAAGTTGTGTAACATGCTTTGAAGCCTTTGAAAAATTTCCATAACCAACCTTCATTATCCATAAATGTTTTTTGGAACCTTAAATGAAGTTTCATCGTGGGCTTTAAGTTGATAGAATATGTTCTTAAGTATGGAACTACACTATAAAACATTATGCCACATACACTGATGGAGTCTTTCGCATGCTTGTCCATCTTTATTTTGATAAGACATTTTGCAAAGCAACCATCCAAGCCTGAAAAAAAGGTGAGACACAAAAATAATGTAAGAAAACAATCACCCTTAATGCATGGTTATTACCCTCAACCCACTTGGACTTGTTAATTGTGTAATAACAAAAGAAATATTTCTATACCATGTGAGCATTGAAGTTTTCTTTCACATCATATCTTTCATAACCAAAAGCCTTGGAAAATTGAAGGTTTTAAAACCCAAGAGTTTGGATGAACTACTTGTTCCCACCCCCAACCCCCCTTTTCTACCATAAGGGGTGGATTTCTTTGGGTTTTAGTTAACAAATTGAGTTCACTCCTTTTTTGAAATGTTTAGTTAGATATTTTATACTAGTCCAATCAATTTGCAACCATATGCATTACATTTGCACAAACACCTCAAAGGTATACTTACCTATCAATGGCAACATGACCCAATTGTAGAATCACTACTTCTTCAAAATTGTAGTCATGAAACTTGATTGACTACCCCATGTAAGGAAATTGAATTTTGAAGATTTGCACACTGCTATTAAGGTCTTTCAATAGCCATTCTTTTGGCGAACACACCTTTGGATGCCCTTTCTACACCCATGTTTCCCAGGGCATATGGTACAACCATGCAATACTTCTATCTTTGAGGTCACTGGAGAACACATCATGTTTGTGACGCTCTTGTTCCCTTGTAGTGGCCATAGATTTTTTATATATGAAAATATCCAAATAAAAACACAAACCTTTGCCAAATCATATTGTGAACTCAATTCATCTTCCCAATGAGCTATTATTACTTTCACAAAGGCCAAAAATCCCAAATCGTTGAAAACAATGAGAGCTAATTTTGGCCATGTAAGAGTAAGGTCAGATATTAAGCATTGATGAATGCTCTAAACCTGTAAGAAAGTAGTCTAGAAGAAGGCTTGTTGAGAGAGCAAACCCTTAGGGTAGCGTAGTTGGTCACTAAACATTTACATGCTTAGAAAAAAATAATAGTCAATCAAATGTTTAGCCTATTGTTCAAAGACTTTTTGTAAATTTGCTCTAGGTGCATCCGTAGCCACTTAGATTGCATTGAATGGTTGAAAAATAATAGAAATATGCCATTCAAAGTATGGGTCCTTTACAAGCTAGAAAAGGTACAAAATAAACACATGGGTGACTGATCAACAAACCCATCACATTACATGATTAATCCTCAATTTGTTGACAAGTGGACAACATGATGCTCATTTTCAAACTGGATGGATGCCAACACCATTAATTTTTTCATACAAAACAATTCATCAAACACAAAAAGCCAAAATTAAAATTTTCAAAAATGAAACCAATCAAGGATCATAGCAAAAAGTTGTTCCATTAACCCTACTTTTTAAAACTAAAATGGGTGTCACAAACTTAGGGTTTAGTTTTTTTCTTGTGCAATTAGGGTTTTAGTTTTTCTCCTATGCACTGCAATAAGAATTTGTCGACTTTGTTGTTGCTCAATGTTGTTGGAGATGCTAGTGTCATTGAAGCACTCCTTCCCTTGGTGTGCTTTGTGGTTTTTATGTTGGACCAAAAATTGTTCTTGATGTATCTAGTAATCATTGCCAAACTTGCAATTTCTTTCTACTCATAGGACCTCATTAACCTATTGTTCATGTGTGTGCAAGCTATGAAACAAGGGACGATTAAAGGCTTTGGAGTTTTTTTTTGTTTCTTCTTTGCACATTATGTTTGAATTTTTGGGTTATAGGTTTCCATTGGTTATAAGTGCTTTTGGTTACAAGGGTTCTTCTAGTTCAAACTTTTCGGTCCCATCCATTACAAATCAATGAACCTTTTTCTCTCCCTAGCCAATACATTCTCTCTTTCCTTTTTGTTTTAAGATGTCTGGGTTTCCCTTTTGCCGAAGGTCCATCTCTCTCCCTAGCCATCACTCTCTCTCCCCTATGTCAAACCTTTCTCTCTCTCCTTAGCCATCGCTTTCTCTCTCCTTGCCATTGAAGCTTTCTCTCTCCCGTGCACTGAAGTTCTTTATTTTTCTCTTTGGCACTGAGGCTCTTTTTCTTTCTCCTTGGCATTAAAGCTCTTTGTCTCCTTTGTTGTAGTGCATCCCGGGGTGCGCATGCTCTCTTTTTTGCTAGATCTCCCCCCCTCTCTAGTCATCATTTTTTTTTTTCCCCTTTCTATTGGATTGCATCCTAGGGTGTTGTGTCTATCTCCCCTCTATCGAATCTCCCTCTTTAACCATCGTTCTTTCTCTCTCTTTCCTTTTTGTTGCGATGCATCCCAAGGGTGCATATTTCTTTCCCCTCTATCAAATATCCCCCTCTCTTTCTGGCCATCATTTTCTCTCTCTTTCTTCACTTTCCCTTTTTCCTCTCTTTCTCCCCATTACTCTCTTTTTCCTTGGGATCTCTTTCTTTATCATTGAAGCTTTTTCTCTCCTTAGGATCATCTTTTCTCCCCGGCATTGAAGCTTTCTCTCTCCCTAGGATCATTCTCTCTGGCGTTGGAACTCTCTCTCCCTAACATTGAAAATTTCTCCCTCCTTGGGATCACTCTGTTTTCCTAACATTGAAGCTTTATTTCTCTCCCTTCTGGCAAATCTCCTTCTTTTTCTCCCCTTGGCATTGAGGCTCTTTCCCTTTCTCCCTAGCGTTGAAGCTTTCCTTCCTTTTCCCCTCTGCCAAGTCTCCCTCTCTTTCTCTCCCTAGCGTTGAATTTTTGTCAAATGTCCTTCTCTTTGTCTCCTTGGCATTGAAGATCTATCGAATATCCCTTTCTCTCTCTCTCCCTAATGTTGAAACTATCTCCTTCTTTCTCCTTAGTGTTGAAGCTCTTTCTCTCTCCCCTTTGTCAAAACTCCCTTTCCTCTCCTTGGCATTAAAGCTTTTTCTCTTTCCTCTATTGAATTAGTGTATCTAGGGGTGTGCATTCTTTCCCTTCTGCAGAATCTCCCTCTCTTTCTCCCTAACATTGAAGCTATTTCTCTCTCTCTTCTTTGTTACAACGCATTTAGGTGTGCGCTTTCCTTTTTCCCTATGTCAAAGTTCTCTTTCTCCTTCGCCACCATTCTTTTGCTCTCCCTAAGCAAGGTTTATCTCTTTTTCTCTCTTCCTTCTATCCAAGCTCTTTGAACTTTAAACTCTTTCCTTTTGTCGCATGTATCTATTATTCAAATTTGAATTAAAATTTTGCTTTCTTCATTCAATCTCAACTCTCCCAAGTTACACCCATTCACTATTTATCTTTTTTTCTTGGCTTTCCCCCACATCCTACTACAACCCCCCACCCCCCACATCCTATTACAACTTGTAGCTTATTCATCAATGGGAGGTTGGGGCAACCTTGCTAGAACATGGCCTTTTGCAAGCATCCTTACCTTTGCCCTTGTTCTAACTTCTGATTATGTAGTTGTTGAAATGTCCAAGTTGATGCCTATGTACCCTAATGGATGTGCTCTGTAACCAACTTGGAAATTCTGGTGAAATCTATCACCTACTTCCCTAATTACAAATGTTGACCAAGCTTAGTTGAAATCTACTCTATGTCATTTTTCAACTAGCCTTTGAGCTCCTCCTGTCTACAGCACTTGTGAATCTAGTACACACATTTTCTTTGTTTCCTCCCTTTCATTTTTCCTTTGTTCTCTTATTACTTCTACTTCTTCTTTGTCCATAATTTTTTGTCGCAAAATCTACAAATATTCATCAAAAGAAACAACATAGGACTAATTGTAATTAATTAATGACTTTTTGCCACATGTTTTTTTACAAGCAGATGCAGGAGGGACAACAAATTTTGAAAGAAAATTAAAGTTGGAGCTTTTCTAAAATGAAACAATTCCCTTTCAAATGCATTTGTAGGTTCATATAAATTAACTATGTAATTTAATGTACTTTATGTTCTTATATTTTCTATGATACCAGGACTTGTAGGCTCTTCCACGTAATACCTTGGTAGCTCTTCTTGCCCATCAACATCAATTGTAACAATGTCATTTGTAGTGGTGGCTATGTTGATTAACTCTGTAGTTGTTGCATCTTCACCCCAAGCTTTAATATCATTAATCACTTCATTAGAATTTTCTTCATTGTCCTCATTTGATGTGTTGTTGTTACGATCAACAATGTAGAATTCATTAGGTTTAGTCCTTCCATCCATAGCCTTTGGATTAAAAGGCCAAATTCTTATAACCTTAAACCCATTTTTCATGTTTATTTGGACAAAACTACATCTAATGCCTTATCTACTCATGCTACAAGTGTAGCCTTGTTTGGTTCATTGTAATTGTTTTTAACCATGTTATTATCTTTTTCTTTTCTAAAAGTTATTTTGAAGGGCTTAAAACAGTTCACAATAAAGGTTGCAAGGCATGGGAGGTGGTGAAGGTAAGGTAATCATATTTAGACCAAATTGTTGTGCATGTTCTATTACCTCTAGGGTAACGTGTGAATCATGTCCATCTAGAGCTAATAGATGACGATTATTGGGAGAGATACCACCTAGGACTAACTTTTTGAAAAATGATAAAAATTCTTTGAAAAAAAAACTTGTCATCCATGCTTTAGCCTAGATTGCCATACATGTTCTAGGTTTGCAATGCAAAATGTAATCACCTTTTATTCTTTCACTTCAGAATATGTAAAACCTTAGTATGGATCCCTTTGCTACATTCACTACATAGTTGATGGTTAATCATTTTCTAGATTTAAGGATAGCATTATACACTTGATTAGATCCCTTTTTTGCTATAACTTTAACTTTTGATTACCTCCCTACTTGAATCCCAATTTCATCATAGTTCCATATGTGATTTAGCTTGTATTGATGTTGGGTGTACAAGGATGTTAGGTTTTGGTAAAACAAGTTGCAAAAACTAATAGTCAAACCTTGGGCTCTATTGATGTCCAATCCTTTTGCAAGAAAAATGTTCAACTCTAGATACTTACGTTTAAAACGATACCACCATGAGTCCCTAAGCTACCCATTTTGAAATGGGGTGGGTCGAGTTTGAGTCACTTTTGCCACCTTCCATTTGAATTGGTATAGTGGATGGAAAGCCCACATTCCTACATACTCAAAACCAATGCAATAATAACTTCATCTTCTTCTTTTGTTAGTACACTTGGTGGTCCAATTTTTTTACTTCTAGTCTTCCCATATTGGTGGTTAAATAGCGAAATTACGAATAAGCCCCAAAACTTGTTGGCCCTTCGTAAAGAAATTATGCTTCTTTCAACTACATCCATGGCAACTTCTAATGATTCACTTGAACACTTGCCTCTTAGATTTGTAACAAGCACCCTATTTGTTCTTGTTGACCTTTGCATTGTGTTTGATATAATTTGAAGAGGGACATTCTTTTTTTCCATTTCTGGTCAGTCCAGCACCCCACTTTATCTCCTATGAAGGACATTAAACATCATGATGTTCCTGATTTTCTTAAATCTAACCTCCAAAAGCTTGTGGAATGCGATCAAGCCCCACTAATGGTACTCCCTTATCTTTCTATGTTCTAACCAAGAAAACAAAAAATGTGCAATTATGTTCTCATCTTGGTGATTCTCTATCTTGGATAACTTTAATGTTTCCTTTTTCACAATCTATAACATTATGTTTTCTTTCACTTTACTTTGTAGCTCTTTGGTTTCTTCCTTCCAATTAAAGGGCAACTTTATGATCTCTTCTTTCACTTTGTTAAACAACTCAATCTTTTCCTTTTTTACTAGTAGTATTGAAATTTCTATACTTTCTTTAAGCATCTATGATTTAAGCATTATTGCACTAGGACATAACAACCTTAAGAATGTTTGAAATTCATCTTCCACATGTTGTGGTACTCTAGACATGTCCATTTGCTATTGAGCTAAATTAAGTTGAGTGTAATACAATTGCACTTAGACACCCAACATTATGATGGTGATGGGTTGATTTGGTGAGAAAGAGACTTAGGAATTTCTTAACCCCTTAGGTTCAGAAACTTTGCAATTTAATGTGCTGCTAAAATCTTTTAATGCGTTGGACCCCTTTCAACCTTAAAAGTTGTGCTCAACACCAAACACTAAAAGGCACATAATGGAGTTCATTATTTGTAAATCCCCCTTAAATGTTTCCTTTCACCAAACACCTAAAGCCCCAAGTACATTTGGATTTCTTAGATTTGTAATATGTATGTGCATTACTTTGTGATGTATATGAGTCCATGTCTAAACATTACCTTTAGTCATAGAACAACCAAAATTATAATTCTACCTTAAA
>Ga0209611_10010002_pt1 | contig 14113 bp, 5 predicted proteins | sample S1TSphgellanicum_3_FD_187693 | JGI IMG/M metagenome (GOLD analysis project Ga0209611, IMG submission 187693) | Host-associated microbial communities from peat moss isolated from Minnesota, USA - S1T2_Fc - Sphagnum magellanicum MG (SPAdes) (version 2) | ecosystem: Host-associated > Plants > Peat... | reverse complement strand
GAACTCGTTTTCCTCTTCCAGTTCACGCTTCTCCTCTTCGATCCTTGCAATGACCTCTCGCAGACCCTCGATCGCTTCTTGATCGTGCATCGACTTCTGTTCCACCACCTGCTGGAACTGTCTAGCTTCCATCAGCACTGCGGCTTTTTCTTGGAGACGCGCAATCATTCCCATGGCTTCGTTTGCCGTCGTCGCGGACGCATTTCTCTCTTTCTCCAGTTCCAGATACATCGCAGCTAGTGCCTCCCGCTCGGTTTGCGGAAGCGGTTCCTCTAGCTCCTCATACTGTTTCGTGTGCAATTGATCACCGTCTTCTTGTCGTTGTTGTTGTTCTTCTTCTTCTTCAGCAGCTTCTTCGCTTTCAGTAGCATTGGTGAGTTCTTCTATTGGTCTTCGACGGGCATGCCTTTCGCCAGTTTGTTTCCAAGAATTCTCTCTCCTCTGCAGCAGCAGATATGTAGGTAGAACCGCCTCTACCCGTGCACAACAAGAGCTGCTGCTGTTATAACACACTATGTCGGATCCAACACATGCTGCTTCTCGGGTGACGAAATGAGTGTCCTTATCACTACTAGTGTTGCGGCCAGATTATTTCTCCCGCGTCGCCGCGGAGGAGGAGAACCTCTTGCTGCTTCTGTTCATGCTTCTTCTTCTTTTTCGCCCCTGTTTTTGGTATCAGAGCTAGTGATAATCTAAAGGAAACAGTGGTATGGTTATAAGATGATGGAGGAATGTTGCTACTAGAATGAATAACAGACCCACAATTTCAAAATTTGACCACCACAATTCACCTATATCTTAAACCTTATCAATGGGATTGTCATTCATAGGCAGGCAACCCTAATCCTAGACATGCCTACAAAAAATGTGTACCTAGCTTACCAAAATACCATAGTTGGCCTATTTTGGTTACACATGCAACTATGAGTATATGTATATCAAATATATACGATGATATATCACAAAAACCATCCAAAGGTTGGGATGAAGGTGATCATAGTTGCATACACACCCAAAAAGGGGGCAAAAATCCATTGTAGTTGCATAAAAAACCCTGCATAGTTATATGCGACCAACAATTGTATCCCAGTTGTAAACATGGTGGTTGCATATGACAGAATTTTTAGTAGTGATCTGAGATGTGTCTTTCATTATACATTAGGAAATGCTTTCTTACGGGGTACCCATGAAAAATAGTTTGAAACAAGGGCCACTTCCAAACTGTCATCATTATTGACATAGTGATTGGACAATACAAAATGCACAGCCCAACATGGTCCTTTCTAAGCCATTCGATAAGGACTACTTCCTATGGGTCACATGTGACCACCTAACATTTTGTTTCAAATTCTCGTACTCTAATAAGTCTTCAATACCACACCCATTCTCCTTTTCATTTTCCCCTCGTTCATCAAAAAATAATCAAAGTCCCCCATGGAACCTTCCTCTCCCTCCATGAAACCTTCTTCTCCTTCCATGGAACTACAATTTCTCTCTCCAAATAGATCGTCATCAAAAATATCATGAACCGTATTCACCATTTCAACAATATTTACAAAAGTCTCAAGATATTCACCATGAAACAAACCATTATTTAAGCATGAAACTCATTTTTTTCTAAGATTATTAAACATGTTAATGAAAGGACCAAACTACAGTAAGCCCATGTCATTAACATCATCATTCAAAGAAAGATCCTTGAAAGGTAAAAATAACTTGATTCCAATGGCTGACTTACAATACCTACCTATTGGAGTTGGGAAGAAAAGCTTACGCTAAGCTTAAAACATTCAAACATAGCTACAAATAAAACCACTATGCAATTCTCCTTTCTAGAGAGGCCATATATTAGAACTAATGATGGATCTCTACATGTTTCGATCCTAGTCTTGACTTTTTCATCCTTGCACAAGTCTCAGATTCCAACATTGTCACCAAACTTGAATCCATCTACCATATCCTACTACATCCCGAGAAAATGCATTAGTGCCTAGTTCAAGAAATTGATTTCAGTTGCTTCCAATCATTTATTTACACAAATAGACTAGGAAACGCCTAGTAGCCACAAAGTATTCATCACCCATGTCTTGTCTCCATGGGAAACACCTCACAATTCGACTATGGACTAAGAGGAACCCCACCAAGCTAGGATGTTTCTTTCCCATGAATGACCTTAGCAAAAAATGCCTATCAACTACCATGCATTTTCTCCCACTAATGGTCATGGAAGGAAACGCTTCGTGGAAACACTTGGTGGCCACCAAGCGTTTCCTCTTACCATTCAACTTAGTAGGAGAAAATGTTTCGCAGCCAACAAGTGTTTCCTTACTGAAACCATTGGTGGGAGAAAATGTTTGGCAAGTGTTAAACATTTCATCCCATCATTCTTTGATGCCCATCACCTAGGCAAGTAACACCTCGTAACATGAGCAAGTAACGCATGGCAACTGCTAAGCATTTTCATTCGCCCATGGCCCAAACAAGTAACGTCTAACTACTACCAAACGTTTTTTGACACCTGTGGCCCAAAAAAGTTACAAATGGTGACTACTATGTGTTTTTTCCCACTCACAAGGTAGGAAAGGAAATGTTTGGCAATTGCCAAACATTTTGTTTTGCCACAAGATTAGGAAGATAGATGTTTGGCACTTGCCAAACAATTTTTCCCATCGGTGGCTTCAATAGGGAAACACTTGGCAACCGCTAGGTGTTTTCTCATGCTAATCATTTGGGCAAGGAAACGTTTAGTAACCACCAAGCTTTTTTTTGTGCTGGTCACTTAAGCAAGGAAATGATTAGTGGCCGCCAAACATTTTTTCGTGCCAATTGCTTGGATAAAGAAATGTTTAATAACCACAATGCGTTTTCTTGTGTTGGTCACTTGGGCAAGGAAACACCTAGGGCTGCCAAGTTTTTTTCTTGCCACTCACTTGGGTAGGGAAATGCTTAGTGCACTAGTGGAAAAACCCCCTTTTGCAACTATGTTTTCAACTAGTGTTGAATTACAAACCAAGTTGAAAACTACACATATAGTTTTAACTTGATTTTTGCAACTAGGAATTTTTTAAAAAACTATTAACCAATAATGTTGACAAATATAAATCAAAAGTGAAATTACAATTGAAGTGTATGCCATGTGTCAACACCACAATAATAGCCATTACATGTCATTATTTTGCCAATTTAGTTGAAAATTGTTTTCCCAATTTAATCAAAGGATGTTATCAACTACATTCAACTAGTGAATGAACTTCATCCATTGACTAGGCATGATGTTGACCAAAAATATAATTACAATTTTGATCAACTAGCTTGCAACTATGTAAATTAAACATTTCAGTTATGATGCAATTATGTAAATTGAACATGTGGTTAATGGTTTGGTGCCACAAGGCACATTCATAAAATTTGGGATCGATGACTAATTAAATGACACTTGGCACATCCACATTAATAGGTTAGGCCACATGGTGCATAAACATAGGTTAGGTCTAAACTTAAGCACCTAGGTTAAACCTAAACATAATCCATTTAATTTAAGTTAAATTAAGGCTAAACCTAGGCACCTATGTTAGGCCTAGACCTAGGCCACATGGTAATCAATAAATGAATTATTGTTTCATTTGGTTTAACTTTTAAGGTTGAACCTTTTTGGCTCATCCCAAATGGCTATAACATTTTCATGTTTATTATGTTCTCCAACAACCCTAAAACATTCAATTATATAGTTTGGATTCATGGGATGGAAACCAAACAATATGGGATAAAGATTTTGGTTATAACCTAATTGTAACCCAGTTGCAAGCTAATTACAATTCAAAATGAAAGCACACTAAGATGGAATACATTCCAACATATGTGGAATCCATATCACTGTTAAAAATAAAAATCCATTTTTACATTGTAACATAATAAATTATATTACACAAGTCATGTGGCAAGGCTAAAGATTTTTTTTTTTTAACTTCTAAATTTTATCAATTATAAATAATTGTATCAAAGATTTACATTTAACTCAAATGTATAAAAAACTTTATAAAAAAATCCATATTTCATTGTATATCTCAATTTATGGTATTCAAAATCTTTCAAAATCGTTTTTTTTTATATCAATGGTATCACATTACTTTTTATGTTAAAAAAATCACTCAATTAAGCATTTTAATACATATAATGAGTCCATAATCATATGAAATGGACTTTGACACTAATGTTTTAATAGTTCAAAAATCCAGTATGTTATGATAATTCAAAATCTATTCATGAAATTCATATAATGCGATCATATCACATGTAATATTATTTTTTTGAGTCCTTTTCACATATTATTCATTTATATTTTGTTCCATAGCCCATGATTGATAATCCAACAAGTTGTGATAGGATTATATATTCCACCTTAGTGTGTTTTCACATTTCAAATATTGTAATCTAATTGTATAAGTTAGTTTAAGCTTATTTAGTTTTAAATTTAAACTAATAATCTAGGTAGTTTAGTTCTACCTACTTATTTTAATTCCTTGTAAGAATTAAATTCATCAATTATTTTTAGTTGTATAGTTGTATAATTAAACGTATTATTAGCATTTATTAAATAATATGGTGATTAGTTAATTTTTTTAAATCAACAATTAAATTTTTTTTTAAATTCCAAATTCATTATAACTGTTTATTAACATTTCATTAAAAAATAATTAACTAGAATATAACTATTCAAATAATAATTGTAAATGGTATTTTAATTAAAATGTAATGATAATAAAATTGACTATAATTATTCTAATTTAATCATAAATAATCTAATAAATAATTAAAATATTTCTAATAAAATGAAAAAATGAAAAAAATATTGGAATTATAACCAACATTACAATTAAAATTAAAATTCCTAAAAATATTAATTATGTATCATTACATGATATGTTGTAAACTAAATTTGAAACTATATGGAAATAATAAATTATAGATCTATTGAGCATATTCCAAAAAAACATTAATTTAAATATCATTATTTGATATGTTGTAAACTAAAAATTGAAGTTACATAGAAATAATAAATTATGCATGTATTGAACATACACATTATTAAGTTTATTTATATTTTAAATTTTCCTAAAATTTTATTTTCAAATTAAAGTGTAATATTTATGCACAAAAAAATTCATCATACATAACCATTCACTATGAGAAATTGCGTTTGTTGAAACCACAATACCCTAAAACTAAAACTCAAAAATTAACTCATATATAACTATTATGCAACTATCCCTTAGGTATTATAACTAGTGTGCAATTATCCCCTTTCTCAATATTGTATATTAATAAATAAATTGTCACCTCATAAAATTAATTAGTTGTATTATAGTTGTAAGTGAATCGAAAATGGGTATTCTATAGAGTAATGTATACACATCATACATGCATATGTAATCAACCATGTTGAACTTTTTTGGGAGCTACATTATAATTACATGTGGTAAATATTTTAGAATTGTTGTAAATGTGCCACTAAAACAACTATTATGTTGTAATTAGTGTACAATGTACATACATGCAATCATGCCATGTGTCCACATTTCCACCACCCATTACATCTATAACTAATTTTCGATTATGATTCCCATTGGTCCAATTAGTTAGGCCATTAGTGTGCCATTACCAAAGTACTATTGTTCAACTATGTTATGACTATAATACAACTATTTATAACTTAATAAGGATACATATTCATCAGTTATTTATATCTTCATCATATGTGCCTCATTTTGAATGATTTAAAATGTTATGGGAATGCTACATCAAGTTCTAGAAATCATCTTTGAAGTGCAAAGGAAAAGGAATAATGAAAGAATAATAAAAAGAGAAATAAGATTTCCAATTTACAAAACATGTTTTATTCCTTTTTTTTTCTTTGGACCCTTCTTATTTTCAAACTTCATAACTTTTTCTTTTTTTTTTTCATTTTAAACGATTTAAACTATTATAAGAACACCACTTGAAGTTTTATAAATCATTTTTGAATTTTAGTAACAATAGAGTGACGTACAAGGAATTTATTGGGTGTTCAGGAACTGGCTTTATAACATTTGGTGGTTTGGTTTTTTGAGTTCTTGACCCCCTTTACTTTGGGGGGCCATAATTTTCTCAATTTTATTTTATGATATTTAGTGCATTAGATACACCAATAAGAGGGGTTCAAGTTTTTTTTGGACACCAAAAACAATGGAGCCCTCCCCTTAGATCTAACATGTCCTAAATGCTTAAGTGTTATAGTTGCAATTCAATTACAACTCAATTTACAACTAAAGAACAATTTAAATACTTAACCCATATGTTTTGTCTTCAAATCCTATGGTATAAACTATATGAAGAAGGTTTGATATTTTATAATCTCACATTGAAATTCACATGCCATTTTGGGATGAATTCAAAAAAGCTTAACCCAAAGACAAAACATAAAATTTAAAAAAAATAAATTCATGGTTATTCTTTAGTTCACTTAATCTTGTGTTTTCCTACTTACTTACCTACCTAGGTGAGTAAGTAGGTCCTAGGTAAATACATAGGTATGTAGGTCTTAAGACCTACTAACCTACCTACCTATGGTTATGTACAACCTACTTAATTATATATATATATATTCCAAAATACATTGAATATGCCATGTGGTAATTTTTTATTGTGCCACATTTTATAATCTCGAATCATCATTAACAATCATAATGACTAATGGAAATCAATATTTCAAAAAGAAAATCAATTTTATGTTTAAAAATCTTCACATTACCATGTGTTAGAATTTAATAGATGGATGACAATTAATGATGTCAGCATGACATTGTGGGTGTAGTTATAAAGGAGTTGCATAATAGTTGAAAATGAGTTGTTTGGATTAAATTGTAATTGAGTTGTAATCATTTGTACCGTGTATACGGTGAGTTATAATTTTGCAACTCATGCAATTTGTTCATTAACACTCACGACCTATAAATACAATGAATTGTAAACGTTTTATGCAACCCAAAAATTGAGTTGCAAGACTAGTTGCAAAACACCTTTTTTTCTCATTATGACTCATGTACACAAAAACCATTTACATCTACCTTAATAATTAATAAAAATTTATCATAATTTTAAAAATATATTAAAACATTATATGTATGAAAATGAATAAACATTAAATTTTTACAAAATTATTAATTATATTTCATTAAGTACTTGATTTGTTGTAAACTAACATTTAATTTACAAAGAAATAATAAATTACATATATTGAACATACATTATTACAAACTCATATTTCCAAAAAATTTAAAATTTTACTTTGAAATTGATTTTCATATTTATATGCACAAAAAAATGTTTGCATCATAAATAACCATTCATTTACACAAATAAAATTTAAATGTAATTTAATGTTTAATGAAATTTTATTGGAATTTAATACAAATATTCAAATATCATGTGTATAAAAATGAATAAACATTAGAGTTCCACAAAATTATTAATTATGTATCCTTATTTGATATGTTGTAAACTAAAATTCAATTTATATATAAATAATAATTAGGTGTATCGAACATTCACATTATTACAAATTTATATTTCAAAAAAAATTATATTTTATTTTAAAATCAAATTCTATTATTTATATGCACAAAAAAAATTGTATTTGAATCCAAAGGTGTACTTGATGTTGTTGGAAAATAGTCGCTAAATCAAATTTAATGAAGTTTATTTCATAATTTTCAAATTTAACATGTGGAAGAAATTGAATTTTGAATGAATTTTGTTGTTTAAAATTCAAAGGAATTACAAAAAATTGGGTTTAGAAAGAAAAATGAATTGAATGTGTTCACACATGGGGCCAACAACACATGTTACAATTTCTATCCATGGAGGAAAGTAGTTTGTTTTGTTTTGTCATAATGATATTTTCCAAATCATGATGTAAATTTAGGTTATGTTATGGAACTTATCATCAAAAAGTTCTCAATGAGTAGGGTGCATTGACTTGGTTTAAAATGTTTACAACTATGGTGTAAGTTCTATTAATTATTGAACCACTTTTGATTGAATTTTTTTTTTAAACCAATTAAAAACTATATTTGACTTTGGGGGCATTCTTGGTATTGTTGGAAAGCTCTCATGAAGTTTGATTTAATAAAGCTAATTTCATAAATTTGAAACCTAAATTGTGAACAATATTATTGAATTTTTAGTGGGTATTGTTTGTTGGAAATTCAAACAAATTGCAAAAAGGGGTTTGAAAGGAAAATTCAATTGAATGCATTCAAACTTAGGCCAATGACATAGGGTACATTAGCATTTAATGAATTTTTATCATAATTTTAAATAAATATTAAGATATCATGTGTGTAAAAATGAATAAACATTAAAATTGAACAATATTATTATTTATGTATCATTACTTGATATGTTGTAATGAATTACATAAAAATAATAAATTACATGTGTATTGTTCATATAAACATTATTATTAACATGCATTTTAGATTTTTTGTAAATTTTATTTTGAAGTTAAAGTTTAAGATTTAGATGCACAAAAAAATCATTTATTTATAGAAATAAAATTTACACGTAATTTAATGTTATCATAATTTTAAATAAATATTAAAACATTATATGTATAAAATTAAAGTTGCTTAACTAGTTATTTAGCCTAATTGATAGAGATAGTTGCAACAAAATTGTATTTCATCCATCTTCTAATACATTTTATCATCCATATATTTGTGTTGATAGTGCCACAAAAATAACTGAACAATATTTAATGCCTTCACTGTGTGTCAACTAAAAAACCTTAGGTGCTAAGAATATTTTGAAAATGGCCCTTTAGTTGAAACATGCTTCACATTGTTTACCAACATAGTTGGGCATTTGACTTGGAGACATTGTTGATGCCAATTCGGCAAATGACCACTTAGTTGAAAAATGCTTTCAATTATATACCAATATAGTAGATGAGTTGAGTTAATTGGTAATTGCCATAATTTTATATAAATTTTTAAAAATCTAGTTGTAACATAGTTACAAATGTCATGTAGTTGAAAACTTTTGGTTGAAAAAAAGGGGTTTTCTATTAATGGTGGGCACTAGAGGTTTTTCATCACTAGTGGATTGGGCAAGGAGACGTCTCACGGCTACTAAGGGTTTTTCCCAATGAATGACTAGATGTTATTTTCAAGGAAATGGATTAGGGAAGAAATGATTTCCTTCATTAAGGCCATTTCCTTCATGTGATGCATGAGGAAAGTTTTCTTTGTTTTTTGAACATAAGATATGCTACAATCATTATTAATATTTATAACTATGCTAAACCATTGAAGATGTGGCATTCATTTAAAACGAAGACTGCATCTAATGATCCTAATGCATGAATTGAGATCTATAATTCATATGGGAAAGAATCAGATTATAGAGGGAAATGAAAAAGCACAAAATCATGTTGACTATTATTTCAAGGAATGATAAATCTTTGGGAGATGAATTTTAGAATTGATTATCTAATGTAATGAGACTATCGTTGCCAAATATCTCCTACCAAGGGCAAAGCAAATAATGTTGTCGTTTCGAATGTTTTGAATTGTTTGGTGTTCGTAGAACCCAAAACAATGAAAAATATGGAACATGTACCTTATGTGTATATGAATTTTGTATTTGTTTAGTGAGAAATGTTAAATCTGTTGGTATTGATTGTGGCCCTAACGTTTAGGTCTTGTCATGAGGCTTAAAATATTTTGGACCCTGGTAACAAATTGCAATAATTAGATTGTCAATAATTGGGTCCACAAATGATATTGTTTCACAGTGTGCAAATTTATGTTAAATTTTGATGGTTTGTTACCATGGGCTAGGAGATAATTGTAGAATGTAGTAACACTTCACAATGTACCAATGTAGAGAATTAGAGAGGATTTTAACATTGATGATTAGAAGGGCAAAAAAACTAATGAAAATTGTTTGAGCACATTTGGTTCAAAAGTGTTTTTGACCCTGAAAATTATGAATTTTGAAAATGTGCCTTCAACAAAAATTGTTCGTGTTTATGTGATAGAAACATGAATGCATAATATACATGATATAAAATCAATTTATACTCAAAATGTATTTATATCTAAAATGTAATGTTAAAATGGGTACTCGAAATATAAATTATAAAATTATAAACCGACACAAAAATGGCATGTGTCATGTGCAAAATTTGGAAAAAGATTTTACCTTAGTGCCCTTGGCTCCTTTGACCATGTTTTCACCCATGGGGAAGTACCATGGATGCTTGGTTATCTTTTTCATGTTTTTAAGCTCATGTGGGAAACAGAAACAAAACTTTCGCCTTCTGGTCTTATGTGTCACATGCTTATTCAAAAGGTCATTGAAGAAATGGAAAGTTGAATGTGGTGGGAACGCTTCCTTATTTCGACCTAACAAAACGTGTTGGGAGACACGGTAGGAATAGATGGAAGAGAGATGGAAAGAGATATCAAGTTTGTGCATCTTGTCGGGAAATGTAGCAAGAATAGACAAAAGAAAAATGTAAAGAGATATCAAGTTTGCATAATGAGAGGAAGACAAGACTTGTAAAAGGAGCGTGGGATCAAGTGTGGAACCTAAACACCAATTGTGCAAACACAGGATGTTGCTTTCGAAACTTAATTATTGTCCTATTTGAGTTTTCAAGTGCTGAAGATCATCATTATGCCTAAAATGATTTTTGAAAGATGAAAAAATCTTAAACCTTGGCTAGCACCTCAGTGTGGTCTTTGATGTTTTTGCTATAACCTAAATTCATTTGAATGCTCTTATTCTAAAAACTTCTGCACAAGTGGGTCTTGCGATGACTCTCGCCTATCTCGTAACTAAAAAGTTGTTTATTGAATGTGGAGCGTACACTCTAAAAATAATAAATGTTGATCGAATTGTACATTTGAAAGGCATCTATATATTGTTTAGGAGCAAGTGTCATAGACCTTAGATTATATATATATATATATATATATATATATATATATATATATATATATATATATATATATATATATATATATATATTTATAACTTTTAATTAGTTACTGGCGGTTCTTAAAATTATGAATAGGTATGCAAGGGTGATTAGTTTTTGTTTCATACCTAGTTTGCCTCCAATTATTGTTTAGGTTATATATACATTGAGCCATTAGTTTTGAGTTTGATGATATATGTTCTTAATTTGTGGTTATTAGTCCCATTGTGTATAGACGTAATTAATGATTAATTACTCAATATCTTACTAATTTATGAAGACATGTTGATTAGTAATTTACATAATAAACTATTTTATTTTATTTTTGTTATTAACAAGCTTTATATCATCAATAAATGGGACTTGAGTGCGATTTATTAAATTCCATATTTCAATGGTTCATAATATTTCAAGTATTTTTATTTTTTTTACATTTATTGGTATTTTTAATTAATGAATATGAAAATATATTACCAAAAGTAAATTAGTTAATAATGAATTGTACTGACGTACAAGGCATGTAGATGTTCAATTTCATACACATGCTTAGACCTTAAGTATATTGGTTTATATTTACATAGTTAAACAAAGACTTAAATATCAAATACCTAGAGTCTATATATATAAAGATGTTTGTTTATAAGTTATTTATATTTAGAATTTTGGTGCAAAAGAACTATGTATATAGATGGAAATACATATTAAGATACCGTTTTTGGTGATTTAGGCTTATGGCTTAATAGGGTTTAACATTGAGGTTTGTGGCTTAATAAGGTTTTGCTATAGGTTGAAAGTATTGTGGCATAAGGTTTTGGTTCATAGTTAAAGACTTAATATAGTTTTTTTGTTCATGGTGTAAAGTCCACCGATGGGATTTATGTTTAGGATTGGGATTTTCTTGTAAATAATTATAATAACTACAATGTTGTCACCCATAAATGCATACATGTTTTTTAAAAACATTTGCTACAAATTGAAAGTCAAGTATAAAAATTCATAAAATGTAAATGATTTTTGTTTTTCTCACTATTTTGTGGAAATTGAAAGCCTTCAAAATCATTGTGAATGTGTTTTTTTTTGGAATGTTTTATTGGGTGCAAGCAAGGTAAAATAAATGGTTCATTCCTCCATGTAAAAAAAAATTACATGTAACCATGAATTTTTTTTAATGTATTGAAAGTAGAATTTTTTTGGTACAATAATTAACATGATAATCTTTCATTTTATGTTTAAAATGTTGAAAACCCCATCTTGAAAATGGAATTAAGTAGAATTTTAAAAAATATTTCTACTTGCACAAAATGTCCCATCTTATAAAACGAACTACATGTAAATGAAATATTGATTTTTTTAAAAATTCAACTTAGTGGAGCCTTAAAAGTTTATACTTTTACTTTAAAATATTTTGAATCTACTTTCTTGTGTCCATATCACAAATTATTCTACTTTTTATTGGACTTTGGGTGGGTTACTTTTTTTGTCTACTTTACCTTGTCGACACCTTGTTATTTCATATTTTCGATTCACAAAATTTAACCAATTTTTTTAATAACAAATATAGCCATGATGTGATTTTTGTTCATACATGGTTCAAGTAGGTTACCAACAAAAGAAGAACACAATCATGACTAAATAAGAATCATAACTATTACTTTTGTTTGTTGTACACACAAAATTTTCTAGGAATAACATCACTTTGATGGGCACCATGTTCTATGAAAAGAATTCATGGAATTATAACCATTTTGATGGGTAGTGGCCACCACGCTTTATGAAAAGAGTTTCATGGGAATAACACTAATTTGATGGGTAGTGGATACCATGTTTTATGAAAAGAATTTCATGGGAATAACACCAATTTGGAACTCATAGAGCTTAGTAGTAATACTAACAAAAGTGGAAACTTGTTGAATTAAAATCAAATCCAATTGTGCAAACATATCATGGCAATGACTTTAGGGTTTTTATTGACCCATATCTTATTCATTGTTTCTTATTTATATTGAATTATCTTTATGGATATTGGTGCATCACATGTAGGTTTACAATCTGTGCTCGAGTTTTTTAATGTGCACATCTAGTTGAAAGACCTCTACCTTCAACATTTTGAAACCTTAGTTTTAAAACGCTAAGTGACTAGTGGTTTTTTCATGACTTTTTATTTTGGAGCAAAAAATACATATTAATTTGGAGCAAGATTAAATTGTTCATTTAGGACTAAATTAGCCAACATAATGGATGATGAATTCCACAGAGTGACCACCAAATTGAACAAATTTATCGTCAATGTTTTTAATATAAAAAAAGAACCAAATTATTCACAAGTAAAAAAATAAAAATCCCTTGCGAGTTTTTGTTGTGAAAAAAAGGAAATAATTATATTTAGGATTAATCATGATTTATTGAAACAACAACAAGATTTGATTTGAGAAAGAAAATGCAAGACACATGTTTAATAAGTCTAGTGCTAATGGTTTCCCAATGGATTTTCTTTTGGAGCCAATTTGATGATTAATATGAACTCCCAATAGTGAATAAGAGAAGTTTTCAAATTTTTGAATTTAATACATTGATGGACACCATTTGTGAATCCAATAATGGTAACAAAGTCAATGGAAACATCTAATGCATGTTGCTTGTATTATAACAAATCTATTACAAGTTTCAAAATTAATTCAATATCATACGATGAAAGGAATATTTTGCTTAGTGTTCACAAATGAAACATAGTAAATTTACTTTCTTCATGGGAACCCACCATTGAACCTTCAACATTTTCAAATTTTCATTATCTTCAACCTTAACATCACTTTGTGTTATTTTCATTCACACAAGAATACGGTCAAGATCATTGAAGTTGGTGACCATGTGTAGAACTTGTATGCATGTTTTTTTGTTCTAAATTTTTTGAGCTTGACAAAACATTGACAATTGTTGACATGTGTTGTCCAACTTTTGACTTTCAATAAGGTAAAGTTTCTTTTTTCCTTTAAAAGTTGTATCCAACTAAAGATCTTGAACAAGCCATTTAAAAAAGGATAACATCACAGAAAAAACAAGGAGCAACTTGGGTCTATGTTCAATTCTAGT
>Ga0209611_10010001_pt1 | contig 14115 bp, 13 predicted proteins | sample S1TSphgellanicum_3_FD_187693 | JGI IMG/M metagenome (GOLD analysis project Ga0209611, IMG submission 187693) | Host-associated microbial communities from peat moss isolated from Minnesota, USA - S1T2_Fc - Sphagnum magellanicum MG (SPAdes) (version 2) | ecosystem: Host-associated > Plants > Peat... | reverse complement strand
TTCACCATGCTTCTAAAGTAGTAGCTGATCTAAGTGGAACAGAGGCACAACAGGGTAGAACTTGTACAAGGGACAAACTGAATTGAGAAGGTTGTCTGCACAGGGGGAGGAGACATTAACACAAGATCACAGAGATGCAACTCTGCTATGATCATTATGTTGGTCAGATTCTATTTATGTGTCAATGATGACAAAAATTTCCTGTCCTGTGAATTCAAATTAATGTGTTTGTAAGACTAAATTTCAACACAGAACCAACTTCCACTGAAGAAGTAGAAATTACAAGACTGGAAGAGAAAATGGATAGTGTAACACTGTTAAGGGGAAAATCTACTCTTAGAAAGTGAATATGAGAAATAGCAAAGATTGGGGCAAATGAAGAGTTGGGCTAGTCCTGATTACCAAACAGACAATTGAGCAGCCTCCAAAGGATTCTTCTCCATGTTATCTCTCAAAGCCAAGTTCATCAAAAGACAGTGATTGCATAGATCACAGTTTATGAGTTCCGATGATGTCTGCGTCTATTTGAAGGATTTGAATCAGTGCTTGTGGTAGGAATACTGTCTGAGTCCTTGTGACGGTGCTGGCGATGATGCTGCTCCTTATGATGATGATCTCTGTGGTGGTGATGATCAGACCTACCTTGGTGATGATCAGACCTTCCTTTGTGATGATGACCATTGTGAGTGATTGGTGATGAAGCATGTTCCTTCTGTTGTTGATCCTTGTGATGGGTTGGTGTTGAGATATGTTGCTCTTTCTGGTGATGGTGATGATGATCAGACCCTTCTTTGTCATGGTGGCGAGGATCAGATCCATCTTTATGGTGATGGCTGTGATGCTCAGATGTCTCCCTGCGATAGTGGTCCTTGTGGCGATGATGATTGTGAGAGCCTTCCTTATGACCACCACTTTGGGTGCTCACTGTCGAGTCATGGTCAATGTGGTGACTAGTTTGATGCTCAGAACTATCCTTATGATGGTGAGAAACTGACTTATGATGGCTATGGTGGTGGCCTGCAGTGGCAGTGTGATCCTTGTGATTATGGTGGAGGTGATCATCCTTATGTCTACGATGGCCATGTGAGTCAGATCCTCCCTTGTGGTGATGATGATCCTTCTGATGGTTATCTTTGTAGCTGCTCGATGTTGAGACACTGTCTCCATCCTTGTGATGGCTTATGGTACTGGCTAAGGAGACATTGTCTACATCCTCTATGCGCTGCTGATGGTGACCTTTGTGGTGTTGATGATCTGGAGTTAAAGTGTGTTGTTGCTCCTTGTGACGGTGGTGGTGATGGTCATCCTTGTGATGAAAAATGTGGCCTTTATCTGAAGTTTCTGCTGGATGGCCATTTTTGTGCTGGTCATCCACACTATCCTTGAGTACCTCCTCATTTTGGATGTCCATATCTTCCTTGCGTTGTTCTTTGTGAGATTTGGTCACTTCCTTTACAGGTCCCTCAGCTACTTCTGGAGTTTCCTGCAAAAGTTCCCTTGTATGCTGCTTCAGGACCTCTGGACTTATAATTATAGGAGGGCTAATTTTCATTTGGTGGACAGCTTGCTTCTGATGTTCAGCAAGCTCTTTGTTAATCAGCACACCATAGTCCCTGTATTGATAGCTATCATGATGGTCCTTATGGTGGAAAGGCTTGGAGATCTTCTTCCAGCTTGAGGACCATCCAGTAGATTTTGAAGAATGTTTGGCCACAATCTTGGTGAGTTCCTCCACCTAATCCACAAAAAGGTCACCGAGTCACACAGTCACAGATCATTTTGCAAAGCAGAACCTCAAAGATGAAGCAGAACAAGTCTAAGTTTATATTATCCCAGCAATGTTGCTGCACCTGGATATATCACTGCTGTGTATGTAGAATGAGTTTTAACCTGCTGAGTGGTCTGAGTGTAATCATGTGCAAGCTCTGCAAACTTGTTTGTGATTGTCTCAATGTCACAACGAAGGATTTCCAAGCTGCTCAAACCATTCTTGAGTGCCTCAACCTCCAGAACTGCCTTCTGTAAGGTCTCAACCTCAAGAGCTGCCTTCCGCAAGGTCTCAATTTCAAGCATTGCCACCTTGACAGACTCCTTCAGTGACAAGCCACCAGGTAAAAGTGAACTTGCTATACTGCTGACGCTGCCTCTGGCGGTTGTGGCAGAGCTGGTGGTGGTGGTGCTGGAGGTGGAGGTGGTGCCAGTTATATCGGATGAAGATGTTGAAAATGAGTGGCCTGAAGAGCTTGAACCGCTCAGGTCTATGTCATGCACAACAGCAGTGCCTGTAATTGCATTTCTTAGCTTCACTTGTTCACTGAAAAGAACCTGTGGGTACCCAGTAGATCAGAAAGTTGAGCCATACTTGTGATGCATCACCGAAAGCAATCTCAAAGAACAGACTTGCATCTACCTGCAACATCTTTGTGAAGTAAAGATTCTAGCACTAGACTGTCTGTAACAGATTTCATAGCTGTAGAGCACACATCTCAATACCTGGACGATAACTCGGAGAGGAAGGCGTTCATTAGAGGCAGCATGCATACATGCATCCAGTGATAGTTGTTGACAGTCCACAATGCGGCAGAGTCTATTGCGCTCCTGTTCTGTCAATGTTGGATGTGCCTGGAACACAATAAATGAACAAGCACAAGACACAGGTATGGTCAGGAGCACCATATGCTTCTTGAACTGCTGCCAGACAGAAGCCACAAAATTGTAGTAGATTTGGTTGTCTGACACCAGAGTTTTTGGGTAAATGTGCAGGGGATTTAGGTACCATCAAGTACACATCAATGGTTCTGTACAGGCAGTTGTCAGAGTCTCTGGGCAGCTCGGAGAAGGAATCAATAAGAGCCATGAACTTAGTAACAGGCAAGTTGGAATCCTTTGCAATTTCCTCAAGGTAACTCTCCATAAGCTCTGCAACCTTCAGATTTCGTATTGTGGGTGGGTACTGCAGTTTCCTTACTGGGCCTTCAACTGGGTAGAAACCTTTTGTTGGTGGCTTTATGCTCTCTTCACTTGACATACTTGACACACTAGACCTGGTTGTCATGCTGGAGAAGCTTGACCTGCTTGAGCTTCTAGAGCTGCCTGAATTGTTGCTGGTAGAGCTTGATCCACTGATGCTTGCATTGCTATTGCGGGTGCCAGTAGAGCTTGACCCACTGATGCTTGCACCGTTAGTGCTTGATATGCCAGTAGTGCTAGTTCCACTCCCAGTGGTCACACTTTTGATTCTTGCTGTGATCAGGCTTGTAACACTTCCTGCAGGGCTTGCAGGGGGGCTTGTTGCCAAGCTCTGTTCCTGTGGCCATTGCACACATCAAGCTCCCATTTGTCATGCATGGATAAGATCCCTGCTTCACAACAAAATCTCTTCCTCTACCTGAGCTACAGCATGAGGGAATAGAATGAGGAATTCATAAACAGGAAAATATACATGTAGGTATTGATCCAGAATATGCTGCACAACATCGGTGTCGTAGAGAGTGTCACTGGAGTTGCCATGAGCTGGAATGAGCAGATCAGGCAGCGACACACTGTCCAATTGCATGCCAATTCGTCTCTCCAGATCAGTTTTGCACAAAGAGCCTGCATTCACCATGCAAGCAACTCGGAGCAACCGAAGCAAAAAGCTGCAGGAAACTGCATCTTGCTGAGGAGGAATCAAGCTCACAATTCCCTGCAATGTTGCACGGTGCTTTAACTGCAATTTGCTCACATCTTTCTCTGCTGTGAATGCTGTAAGACTTCCTTTTTTTCCCTTGGATGTTGTTGATATGGTTGACTCTCTGAGCAGCCCTGGAAGCCATTTCTCAGCATAGTAAACAACAGCTGCAGCAACCATTGCATAGTGCATCCCTTTCAGGTTGACAGCAGAGATGAGTTTGCTGAAAATATCAATGGACAAGGCAGAGACATCATTGAACCACCAGTCACGAGGAGCAGCAGCAGCAGCAGCAGCATCTTGCAGAGCTCCAGCTTTGCTTGAGAAAGACCATCGAATGCCATGTGGATCGGTGCTGGCCTTCCATGCCACAGACTCACAACACCTTCTCACAATCTCTAGATCCTCAGCCCATGGCTTGAGGTCTGAGCAGGTCCTGAGAACACAGATGGAATCTTTCCAAGAACCCACAACGACAGAGTTCAGATAGTTTTCTGTTTTCATGACTAGATTGCCACCATCTCCACTGAGGCTGTCTATCATTTCAAGATACTCTGCAGCACAGCGGAGGATTGCTACATTTGAAGGTGTGATCTCAGGGCTACCACGATACAGAAACCTGGCTGCCATCTCAAAAGCTCCTGGTCCCCCTGGGATGTCATGAAGCATAATGGGCTCCTTCTCTGTGTCACGGGACTCGAACACCAGACGGTTCAGTCTCCCACTTCTTGAGAGCAAAGGAAACTACACAAAGCAGTGTTAAGAACATCAGAACCAAGGCAAGCCCTAGAGAGATTACTCTCTGCACATATGCTGCACCAATGCACTGTGATCTGCAAGCTTCCTAGTTCTTCCTGGATCTTAGTTGCAACTCCAAGGGTTAGACAAGACACAAAGCTGTTGTGAACGCCAAAGCTCTAGACCAGACACAACAAAGCTGTTGTGGAAACAGATTCTTGATTCATTCTCAATCTTCACATTGTACCTTGTGGAGATGGTAGCTGATGTCTGCAACTTGAACTTGCAGGTTGTGATGCAGCTCCGTGGCCTCTGCCCTACAACAAAGAGGAGACAGAAATGTCAGAAGTGCATTAGAAGTAAGTGAAGAGGATACTGCCAAACTCTCTTTATCTGGTTCTTCAACAAGCGGCCTTCTCTCCAGATTCGGAAGAATTGTGACAATCCCTGTCTGTTTGAGTTGCTGTTCCAGGGTTTGTTGTTGCCGAGTGAGTCTCTATGATGGCTAGCTACTACAGTAGTAAGAGGGTAGTGTGCGCACCAAGCCTGACCCTGCTGTCGTCCAGGAGGAGGCTCAGTCTTGTGGTCGTCATGATGGTTGCCGTTCTCTCTGCTGTGCGATCTGCGTTCGTGTCTGGGATTCATTTCCATCATCGCTGCGGCTATGTACTTCCCACCACCACCGTGCTCTTCTGCACAGTGCCGCCTCGTCGACCCGGGGATCGGCATTGCAGCGCAAAGACTACGATGACAAAGTCCTCAAACCTGCGACTTTTGTGCAACAAATTCTCCAGCTCTCCGCGCGATGCTCCCCCGCACAATCATGAAAACTGCCCAAACGAAAACTCCCGTGGTCCTGAGCCCGAGAGGGAATTGAGCTCAGAATGCATGCAACTATCGTAAAAAATTGGTGCAACAACCCCAATTAGATCATCTGCAACTCAAAGCTCGAAATGCTGAGCAGAAGAAGACAATTCTTCGAAAGGCAAAAAATTACTGGGAAGAAGAAGAAGAAGAATAATTTGATGAAAGCACTAAATCAATCAATGAATGCAGTTAGGATTCATGGCGTGCATGGGCTGCTTGATGCTCATGCGAAGAGGGGGACGTGCACGCGCTAACAGTTTCAAAAGCGAATGCAGCTGCGAACGCGCGAAAACACTCTCGCCGCCGCTGCGTCGCTAGAATGAGCGCAGCGAGTGACGGACCCGGCCGGCTTGCCACATGGGAAGGTGTCGGATGCCAACCCGGCACCCTCGGCTGTTTGCCCGACTTGGGATTTTCCTTCTCCCCCCCAACCCAGCACAGCAGTTTTCACACCTTGTAAAGCCCTCAGAGGTGAGCTTTATAGCAATAAGGGCCCCACAGGCCAAGCCAGGGGCTGATTCCCATTAAAGCACGCCGCTGCATGAGGGCTTTACCCTACACTTTTAGTAACCAAACAAAAGATAGACAGTTCAGGAATGAGGAGGTAGGCATGTGAAAGTTTCATTTATTTATTTATTTAGTTTGGTAAATATTATCTAGTTTTTAAAAAATAAATTATAAATGTAGAATTTTATATGATGACACTTTGTGGCCAAAATGACAAAACTTTGCTCTAACTTTGCCTTAATTAAACATTTATCAATCCCATTCTCATTTTGTTAGTTGATAGTTGAAAACTTGATTCCACAACCAAATCCTCTCCCTCCCCTCCTGCAAAAGATAAAGAAAGAAACCCAAAGTAAAGATTTGCAAGCCTGAGTGAACAATACTTTATCAATGGGTTTGGTGGATGATGCATTCAGTTGTTAAAGGTTAGGGATCCATATTGGGTGTTGTAAATTGTTGGATTAGTGGTTGCAAATCAATCTTTAAAAGTTCACATGAATACATTCCAATAAATTATTTGGCTACAATTTTTGCTCTGATCTTTTCCTCACAAAAAAAGCATATAGATGATTTGATTCTCTATGTATAAATTCCTATTTCCTTGCCCTTTACCAAAAACCTAGGTATCTCTTATATTGGAAACCAGTCTCCCCAATGCAGGCACAGCAACATCTGACACCAGCTATAAAATTTGTTTCTATATATGTCCATGCATATATGTTGCCAACTTGGGCTGGCTCTACATATATACTTATATATGCTATGTAGAGCCTGACAGCCAGTACATGGATATATATTTGGGGGAAATGCTGGCAGGTGCGTTTGGGAGGTTCATTTTCCATACTGTAGCAGGAGCAGCTTCAACACATGTCCTTCAAATAATTAATTAATTTTGAAGATTTCAAGTGGCCTGCCCACAAAGATGAATAAATTAGTTCAATACAAAACCACCCTCCATCTTTGAGTCTAAATAGAAGTACTTGGAAATGGAAGGTTGAATATGAAGTGGTATTCATTTGGGATCACCATTTCACTTACCCAAAAACTAGAAACTATCGATAATTGAGACTCCAAAAACTTTAAAGTCTTAAACCTAAGCTCCCACACCATATCAAGGGTGTTATGCTCTCCATTCATGGGGTCGCAAAAAGCTACCTTTATCACATCCAAGTGCTTTTAAAAATTCTTTTCTACATCAAACTACAACTAGTACTATGTGTATATCACACATAGATTGTCAATGATGCCATGAGTAGGGAATCATCTCCTTTGCAATTCTGCAACAAAACATTATTATAATTCATGGTTTTTCAAAAGCTCCAAATTGATTAACAAATCTTTTTTGATTAGTACATTTTGATTGTAGGCCCATGGCTTGAATGACATGTATGATTAGTAAATTTGACTAAAGTGACCTATTTACCTATATGTCAAATTGAACATCTAATCAAGTTGGACAAAAAAATGATCACATTGGTCAAAATGACCAACGGCTTTTAGTCAATTGGGATATCTAGTCAAGTTGAACAAAGCAAAATGACATCATTAATTAAAATGGACAATGATGTTTTAATCAAATGGGACATCCCATGCTACCTAATTGGTCAAGAAAGCTATTAATTAAGCTAAGCAATAGCCTAGACCTACCTACATACCAACTTACTTATCTACATACCTACCCACCTACCATCTTGCAAACATACTCACCTACCTACTTCCTACTCTCCACCTGCCATCCTACATCCTTACCTATTTACCTATTTAATTACCTATCTCTTACTTCCAACCTATCATTTAAAAACCTATCTGCCTTTGGCCTACTTCATAAAACCCTATCTACCTACCTCTTATTTCCCACCCACCATCCTACATCTTTACCTATGTACCTATTTAACTACCTACCTTTTTTCCCACCCACCATCCTACATCCTTACATACTTACTTATTTAATTACCTATCTCTTACTTCCAACCTATCATTTAAAAACCTATCTACTTTCGACCTACCATCATAAAACTCTACCTACCTACCTCCTATTTCCCACCCACCATCCTACATCTTTACCTACCTACCTATTTAATTATCTACATCCTATTTCTAACCTATCATTTAAAAACCTTACCTACTTACTTCCTATTTCTGACCTACCATCATAAAACCCTACCTACCTACCTTTTATTTCCCATCTATCACCATACAACCTTACTTATTCACCTCCTACTTCCCACCTACCATTTTACATCCTTACCTATGTATTGCTCACTTCGCACCTGCCATCCAAAATCCTTATGTACCTATTAGGCACAAATTTAACCCCCCCCTTAACAACCCATTTTGGGCCATTCCCCCCTGCCTTTTAGAGGATATCCAAAAGGTGTCATAGTTGGGTAGGTAAACTTCTTATCTCTCTACATGCAATTAAACCCTTCTAGTGTTTGATCCATACAGCAATCCTCTCCACTATTCACAACATTAGCCCCAAACTTATGTTATAACTAACTGAAACCCTAAATAATAGTGGATCACAACTAGAACCACACATACAACATACATAAATTAAAAACATGACATTTTCAAATCAAACCTTCACACCTCAAAAGAAAAAGGAAAGTTACATTGGAGTTTTCAGTTTTTAGCTAGTGATCTCCTACCCCAACCAACCTCTTATTCACACATGACAAAATATTCTCCTACCTAGCAGTAGTTTTATCTTCTTTCCTTACTTTCTTTAATTCCTTCCTTTTCTGCTTACAATCACACTGGCAATCACTAACTACTCAAGCTCCTTTTTCATACTTTTCTTGCTCACACACAAGAAGGTAGACCTTCTAGTTCCTTTCCTTAGGTTAGACACCTTTTTTTTCAACTCCTCCTTTTTTATTGATATTCTACAAGCAATTGTTCTCAGTGCCATCACTCCCCTTCACTTTTAGGTGTAGTATCGTCTGAAAGTCCTCCTTTGAGCAACCGCCATCATCAACGAACAATGCATCCACCTCCATTTCCATTATGTTGTCTGGTGGGGTATACCTTGGGAGCTCACCTTCCCATGATGTAGTAGCCCACCCCCCCTCCCCTTTCCTTACACCATTTCGCTTATTCATGATATGTTCAACCTTTAACAACCTCAAGCTTGCAGCTTCATCATGAATCCTTATTCCCCCTTGTTCTTTCACACACTACTCATCACTTTGGGAGGTGGGAAAGCAGTCAATGATGTTTTTCCCAACCCCCTTTCAACTTGAAAAAGAAGGTATTTTTGTTGTTCTGACCTAACCTTAATTCTTAGCATCTTCCTAAAAACCACCTCCACCATAGTTGTACTTCTATCCAACAACTTTAACCAACCCAAGTAAGACAACATAAGCATGTCTTAACCTAGTCCAGCTATCCCACCTCCCACCTTATCATATCCAAGGCACACACCTTTGGTAGTCTATTTGAAATAGGATCCATCCTACCATCCTATCCCATGGACCTAGGGTTAACATCCCCAAAATTCCATTAGCCAACTACCTATGTTTAACCAAAATTGTGTTAGGTTAATTGAATCCCAATAGTACCCACCTACCTCCTACTTCCCACGTACCATCCGAAATCCCTACATCTTACTTACCCACTTACCCACTTAATTACCTACCTCCTATGGGCTACAAGTTACATACGTATTTACCCTTTTACCTACCAAATGTCATGAAACTTACATATTAATTACCTAACTTTCTTACTTACCTACATATTTAATGATGTGAAATAAACAAGTGAAATAGAAAACTTGACAAGTTTTGTTGACTTTGGAAGGTGTAGTCCATTCATAAGGATTTAGTTTACCATTGGGAAGGTGAGGGGTTCAATTCCTAATACTTGTAACTTGTACATACATAATTAAAGAGTTAAGGTAGGTAGGCTAGGTTAGGTTAGGTTAAGTTAAGAAGGTTACATAGATTAGGCTTAATAGGTTAGGCAAGCTACCACCTACTTACTTGCCATTTTATGATGTACCTAATTTACTAAGCCTAGTCCTAGGTCATGCTCAAACTAAGCTTGACTACTATTGGAAGCAAAGTACATGTAGTTAGTGGAATGTCATTGTTAGGGTTTTGTGAGCTATAGAAGTATTTAAATTTGAAATTGGGGGTTGGTTTAAATGGTGACATCTTCACACAAAGTTGCATTACAAAAATTCACAACCCACAACCACAACCATAACAGAGTGCAAAGTTATGGACACACAAAACCAAAGACAACCAAAGTTGTGTGCAAATTACCACCAACACCCACCACAACCCACTAGCACTTACTAACATTTCAAAACCAAAAAATAAAAAAATAAAATTGAATGCACCCTACAAGTTATTACTAATAATGAACACCTAACAAAATTTTTGCCAAGTTAAAAAACCATGTTATGAGTTTGAAGAACAAACTCACAACTCATAGATTATAGGTTTGAAATAACAATAGGTTGTACTTGCAAGACCCTTCCACCATATCTAGATTCCAAAGACTAGAATGATGAAAAGACTTGGATAATTTCACATAGTTAGAGGGCCAAGGTTGGAGAGTTGAAACTTGAGACTACATTGGATTGAAAAATCTTTACACTTTGAGTTTACGATGTAGGTTGAAAGTTTGTAGCCCTAAATCGTGACCAATCATTGATGATAACAAGTTTGTGCTTGCATTTTGCTAATTTTGAAGACCAAGGTGTGATGTTCATTTAAAATTCATTTGGTGAGGACCAACATCAAAACCCATTTTGTTTTAACATGTGAAATAATGTGCCCCCCCACTTGTTTTTTGTATGTCAACTAGTTCAAGGAACTCTTGGGCTCTTTTCAACCCATGGGAAAAATAATCATACGAACTTTGTAATTTTTTTCAATCTTCCCCACAATGCCCATCTTTGACAAAGTTCAAATCATTAAATTTGTGTGATTATTCATACAATGCATTTTCTAGGACATGATGGGTTCATCAATGATATGAAATTGGATTGTCACCTTTGTACCAACATTTTAGAATTCACATTAACTCCATTAGCATTGAGTGTTATCACTTTAAGATCAATGTTAATATGCATTAGACCTACATAAAATATCGTTATGTCGACTAGAATGTGTTTCAAGTTATCAAGGGTGACCTTGTTTATAATTCTCACAAGGACAACAATGAGCATTTTCTTTCACAATGTTCAACCACATAGGCATGTATTGAAGCCCATGATCACTGCTCACATGTAATAACCTTATGATAAGGACAACACCTTGAACAAGCTAATTTGTTTTGTTATCCATATGTTGATGCATTACTTTAGATATACACATTGAGTCTATTGAGTTTGACCAATGGTTTTTGGTAGAAGTTTTCATATGAAAGAACAATAACAACTTGTTCATGTTTTCATAATTTGTCATGATTTTAACTAGGATGCACAACTACCTTTCAAGATGGGCAACACAATGCTTTCCCAAAAAAATTGAAAGGAAGCTATATGCTTATGAGTTAAAACAAGCTTGAATAAGGGCCAAGGCATCAAATGAAAGCAAGAAAGTGCAAACACCTTTTCACATGAAATGAAAATGTGTGATAATCAAAAGGGGGCACTCCCAAGATTCTCAAGTTGAACTTTGGGAAATGGAAGTTTTGAAGTGTCCCAAATATTTGGATCAAGGTTTTACTTGGACCAAACTTTGTCCAAATTAAGTTATCTTTAAAATGTTGAAAAAGTCTTGGAAGATGATAATTAAATGAAATTGCATTTTCAAAATGAAGATTTATAACATAAGTTATGGTCACTTGAAAGGTTAAGAATCAAATTGCTAAAAAATTGGTAACCACTTAAATGATGTTGTAATGGTTCAAATCAAGTTTAATTAAAAACTTGATACAATGATAAAAAGTTAAAATTCTAAAGGCTAGTCAAAAAATTGTTAAATCACTTGATTTGTATATATAATTTGAAGGAATTATGATGTTTCAAAACTATTGGACACATGGTGTACTAGTTTTAGGAGTTCGAATTGGGTTTCAAGGAAAATGACCATTTTGATGTAGTCCCCATTGAAGTTATAAAATATTTTATATGAAGAAAGCGATGATTTCTTTAATGAATCTTGCAATGAATTTGTGTGATACATGACTCATTCATGCACCATTCTTGTTCAAAATGCACAAATAATTACTTTTGTTTGGTTTGTATAATTTGATATGAATAAGAGTTGAACTTGAAAAACTTGTAATAATCCCATCTTTGAGCTCCTATATAACCTTCTTATCTTGATGCATGGAGTTAGGGAATGCATTCAAGACTTTGAAGTCTTGCATAAAACATCAATGTATTTGAAAATTTACTTCAATACTTTATAGTTGTCAAGGCTAAAACAAAAAATACAAATAGAAAAGTATATGAACTTGATTACACAAAAGATTCAATAATTAAAAAGAAATATAAATCTTTATTGGTCAAACAAGACATGATACAAGTTAACTCGAAATGAAAGTGAAATATATAAACCATAACTTGCATTGGCAAGATTGAAAGGTGGTGCCCTTAGAACTTTTCCTTATATTATCCCATGGAACCTTTTAGTAATTCATCAGTCATTTAGAAACTTCCACCCATTAAGCTTTCTAAAAACTTATAAAATCTTCAACTAAATTTGCCTTCAAAAACATTTTAGATAATAAAATTTTAGAGGTTTCAACCAATTAATACTTTTAGAAGATTTCCACCAATTATTTTTTCTATGAACTTTTAAGAACTATAAAAAAAACAATGCCAAATCAACTTGGAAAAGTGAAACAAGTTTTTGGTTTCTTAAATCTAGGTCAAGACGTACCTATGTTCTTAGGAAAGGGCATTAGCCCAAAGAAAAAATGGTTGGAAATTTTATGAATGTAATCTTCATGCAATCAATTAGATGCCTAAACATGTACCTCAGATGCATTTTTTTGGCAACTTCATGTATTGCTAGATTGTGTGCTTTGGAAAGGGGTGGAGTTCTTTGTCATCTACAGTGGCAAATGGTTTGTATGTTGCATATTTCAAGCCTTTCAGTGTTTTTAATCACGTAATCAAATGTTGCTTAGGTTGGAATGACCATGCAAAGACTCTTGTTGAGCATGTGATACAATGTAAAGTTTTTAATGGGCAAGATTTCCACACTTTTGTTGGGATACTCTTTCCAAGATGCAAGAGAGGAACATTTTAAAGTTTTGCAAGTTAATGTTTCAAATGTAAAAAAAAAAATGTTGGAATTGATGTGTATACCAAATTTATTGCAACATTAATGACCATTGTCAAGGTAATATGTCATTGATAAAGTTTTTGCTTGGTCTAAATATCACATGTCAAAATAATTGGCATGTTCCCTACAATCTATGCTTTTGAATATGCTTCAATTAAGTCAATTCTACCTAGTTAATTCTCTTGCGTTGTCTCTTCAAAACAAAGTGGTGAATTTTCATGAACCTTGTTCCATTTGGAAATGCATGATTGTGTCAAATGTTGTGACTGTGGATGATGCTGATAAATTATTATTTGCTTGTGTACAATAGGAGGCTTCAAATTAAGGAATTTTAGAGCAATTGAATTAGTTGAAGATGTTGAAAATCTTCAAAGGGGAGAGAATAATCATCTTGGGTGAGGCAACCAAAATGCAAAAGAAATAATGTCATAGCAAGAATTTGACATCCAAGTCCTTGGGGGAATATTTGACATTGCAACGTAAATTTTTTTAAAGGATTGTAACGTGCAAGTCCTTGTGGAGTATCTGTTAGTGTTGGGAAAATATCATTTTTTTGGGATATCTACCAATTAAAGATATATGTTTGTTTTATATCTGTCGGATAAGGATTTACATTTTTAATTGAAAAAAATATTCGCCAAATATTAAAATTTCAAATTTGATTTATTAGTCGAATATCAATAGATCCGGATATCAAAAATTCACCTGCCAATTATGATGGGTGCCAATCTTTTTTTTGGGGCGAAAAATCTCCAAAAGGAAACATCCTTTTTAAAAAGAGAAAATTCTGTCGCAAATATTCTTTTTCTAAAAGACACTTGAAAAAAAAATTCACAAATTATTTTTTAAAGAAAGCTTAGTCACAGTAATAACTACTACTAACTATAACTTTGAAGAGACCTACAGATTCTCACCACCCTAGTTGCATCAAGGGAAAAAAAATAAAAATTAAAAAAAAAGGAAAGAAGAAAAAAATTAAATAGGTGTGAATCTACAAACCTAATTTAATTAGTAACCTAACCTACTTACTAACTACTAACCTTGATATCCGACCCTGGATTTGATATTTAGGTTGGATATCAA
>Ga0209611_10010000_pt1 | contig 14115 bp, 13 predicted proteins | sample S1TSphgellanicum_3_FD_187693 | JGI IMG/M metagenome (GOLD analysis project Ga0209611, IMG submission 187693) | Host-associated microbial communities from peat moss isolated from Minnesota, USA - S1T2_Fc - Sphagnum magellanicum MG (SPAdes) (version 2) | ecosystem: Host-associated > Plants > Peat... | reverse complement strand
CACCCTCCATATGATGAAAATGGCGTTGTACTGGAGATAAGCCCTTGCTTGCATAAGCAATGACTTGCTCATGCTTTCCAGATTTCTGTGATAATATAGCTCCTACACCTTTTATTGACCAATCAACATCCAAGATGAAAGGTTTGTTGAAATCAGGTCTAACTAGGATAGGTGCTTCTATAAGCCTCCTATTTAATGAACAAAAGTTGTTTGGCATATGGGTGTCCAAAAAAACTTACATTCTTTCTTTGTTAAGGCAAACAATGGTTCTACAATCTTCGCACATCCATCAATGAACCTCCTACAATACCTTGTCAATCCTAGAATTGCCCTGACATTTGTGGTTGTATTGGTTGTGGGAAAGTTTTGGACTACAACTATCTTCCTGGGATCTGGTTGAAATCCAGCACAATCCACAATATGTCCCAAAAAGGTAATACTCTTGGACCCAAAACAACATTTGCCAAGGTTTAACTTGATATTAACCTTTGTTAGTTTCTGAAGAACTAGTCGGATGTGACATAAATGTTCACTCCATGTTCCATTATGTATATTAACATCATCAACAAACACCTTCATAAATTGGTTGGTCCATTCTTTGAATATGTCGGCTATGGTTTTTGAAAACGTACTAATGGTGTTTTTCAATCCAAATGGCATAATATTCCACTCATGTAAACCTGACTTGGTGATTATTATTGTTTTCTTCACATCATCAGGAACCATCAGAATCTGCCAGAACCCTGATTGCAAATCAAATGTTGAAAACAATTAAAAGCGCACTAATTGATTCAAAACATTCTTAATAAGGGGCATGGGCAAAAAGTCCCTCCTTGTTTGAAAATGGGTGGTAGTCTCCACAAAATCTTTGGCTACCATCTTTCTTCATTGTCAAAGTCACCCTGCAAACATACTCTGATGCATTTTTACTCATCTTCCCCAAATCCACCAATACTTGTATTTGCCAATTCACTTCAGCTTCCTCCCAATAAGATAGTTGTCCAGGAGTCATATGGCAAGGAGGTAATCCTTGGGTGTCAATAAAATGCTCTCCTATTGAACATTGCCCCAACTCCCTTTTGTGCCATGCAAACATTCCTTGGAATTCTTCCAACATATCCCACAATTGATTATGTTGTTCTTCATTCAAATACTTATTTAGTCTTATCCTATTTTTGATTTGGGTCCATCTATCACCTCCCTTAATCAAATCATCAGATACATGGACCGGATACAAATGCACATTGGGTTTAATGTTTTTTCCCAATCTTTGTTGCATCAAAGTGGCTTCCTATGTAACAACACATTTTATCCAATTAACATAAGCATCATCCTTAGAGAACAACCCTTCAAGCATGTTTTGATGTTGCTCTTGTAGGGTTACATTTAGAATCTACATAGGTGCTTCCTCTTCAATGATCAAATCCATCATGTGGTCCTTAAGTTCTTCAATCTGGTTTTCCAGGTTCAGTAAGATTTCTTATGGATCATCCTTTGCCTTTTCCTCCTATTCTATTATATCGTCTTCAAAGGAAGATTCATCATCATAATCTCAACAAGTTTGCCCAATTATTAATCTAAAGTTGTCCATTTTCTCTATTGAACAACTTTTTCTAGATATTGCATTTTTCCTCTTCAGATCTTTTGAGCACCTACAACATGTTCACTACATTCAGTGGTAATACTTCCACTTCCATTTTAGGTCCATTCTGAACCTATATGACGCCCTTTTCCACATCAATGACTACTTTTATCTTTATGGGGAAATCCAATCCAAAGAGCATATCATAGCTATCTATGTTAACCACAAGGAAAATCATTTGACATATAATCCTTCCCACTTTCATTAAAAGCTCTGTAATCCTTCCTAGTGCATGTGTCACTATACTAGAGGCTATCTTATAAGTTTCATGGCCAGCCACTAGATGCATTATGCCAAGCTCTCTAACTCATTGGTTGCCATAATTGACATAGATGCCCCAATATCCACCAAGCCTTCAATCGATGCTTGACTGATCTCCACTACCGGATGCAATGTTTTGTTATGATGTGTTTTGTTGATGTTAACCCTCCTAATTGCAAGGGTTGAATGAATCACAATTATTTGACTTTTCTGTCCTTCAACATATTTTTTCCTTCTAGCTAATTTAACCAATCCTGTCATGACATCTAGTGTCATAATGTTTAATGTCGTAAGGGTGAAAATCCATAGCAAACTTTACTAAACAAAAATATTAAAACCAGTCAAAAGTAGAAACTAATTGACCAAAAAGAGATGCACACACATATATATACAATGCACAAGAGGAGGCTAAAATGAAATTCTCATGTATTAAATTGAAAAGAAGGAAAGAAAAACGTAGTGTATGTAAATGGTGGCTATGTAATAGTCATCGTGAGCATCTAGAAATCCAATCTAACTATGGAAGAAACTTTCCTTGACAAAGGAATTCTAGAAAAACTAACAAGAGAAGGGAAGAACTTGGCCTTTTATAGAGCCGTCAACAAGTTGAAACCCTAAACAAGCCATAAGCTTAAAACACCTAATAGTGTACACTAACCTAAGAATGTATATTAACCCTAAAAGGCATGATTGACATGCCCATAATCAGCCGTCATGTATGGGGCCATGCATACGGGCACGACAACTGTCGTGACGTGTAGTGTCGTGACGTTCGGTGTCGTTAAGGTGTAAATCCATAACAAACTCTACTAAATAAAAAGACTAAAACCAGTCAAAGGTAAAAATTAATCAACTAAAAATAGATGCATGCACATATATATACAATGCATAAGAAAAGGCTGAGATGAAATTCTCATGTATCCCCCCCAAAATTTGAGCTGGGAAAAGTGTGGCATGGTTTCAGTAGAAATCAAGGAGTTGTAGGAGAACATGATGGATAGTACCAAATGTCGGTGGGAACTTGAGTGAGCTCCAACTTGAGGTAGAATAAATGGTATCCACCATTACAATTATCGTAAAGCAGCATCTGATTAGCATTGTCTGTCCTTTGATATACCTGACATGGATAGTCAAGTGGAGGAATTCAAGTCGACGTGATGATGGTAGGATCTAAGTTCCGCAAGTGGTAGGGCGCACAATTTTTGGAGTGATCCCGAATTGTGCATCTGTCAGCTCCTTACAATTCTAACACACCTAAAGGCTTGATCACCATAATCCTCAAGATAGTGCGATTGGAAGAAGTGTTTAAAGTATCATTCGGTTGTCGTTAGAGATACACAAAGTCACCAACATCAAATTGTCTCACCTTAGGTTTGTAATTGCCACCTCGTGTGTGTGCATACCGTAAGGTGTCTCGATGTTGTGCAATGGACAAATTCTCCATGGCCATGGGCATAACCCTCCTGAATAGACCAGCCCTCTCTGCGATGACTTTAGCCCAAGTGGCTAGGGAGTCCAAGTCCACAACTTGGTCCATTTGAGCAACAATAAAAGAGGGTGGAATGGGATGTTTCCTAAAAAGTAGAAAGTAAGGAGAGAAATGAGACAAAAAGGCGTGTTTGGACATCCTGTAACCTATGGCGATGTAAGGTAGGGCCAGGTCCCAATCCTCTTTGTTCCTAATGAGGCAAATCTTTTGAAGTCCCCTCTTGCATGTTTCAACCATCTTCTCTGCAAGGTCATCAGCTTGGGGATGATCCTTTGAACTCCAACAATGGTCAATGAGAGCATGATCAAGTAGGTCGTGGAATTCTCTTCTAAATTTTGATCCTTGATCAATAAGGCGCTAAGCACAAGCCCCAAACCTATTTAGGTACTGTTGTAAGAAAGCCTAGTTGGTGCTATGTGATGATTTGTCCAACATCACAACAAGCTCCACCCACTTTGAAAAATGTTCAATCATAATCATGATGTAGACATTACCCTTGGAGGTCTATGGTAACTCTCTAGCTAAATCACATGACCAGTGATAGAACATGCCCTGAATAGGGAGTGGAGAAAGCGTGCGCTGTTGAGAGGAGAAAGAAGCTCCAAGTGTACCTTCTAAATAAGACCAGGTTGTCCATGTGGTGGAGGAACCATTCTATCGCCTTGTGGTAAACATCAAACAAAATGATTGTCCCTTCATGAATAGTGTTTGGACCATTGTTGTATGCGATCTCGATGACTTGATTTAACTTGGGGAGGGTATTCCCCATGCTGAAGAAACCTTAGAGTGTCCAAATCCTCTCATATATCCACAATGGGATGTTCAACTGAATTACATTGCAATAATGCAAGATAACTAGATCGTAACATACATGTACTACTGGAATTTAGTCGAAATCTTGCTTGGCTTTTGAGAAATCTTCAGAGGTAGTGAAGGGTCTCCACGACATGGTATCTACTTTCTGATGTGTAATACCAAGTCGGTGAATAACTTTGAGCTCATACTGCTAAAGTATAAGCGCCCAATGAGTTAACTTACCAGTAAGCTTGTCGTTGGTCATCAACCACTTGATAGGTTGGTGGTCGGTATATAAAGTGAATTTGGTGCCATGAAGATAGGGCCTGAAATGTATGACGGCCCATACAATAGCAAGACACTCCCCCTCTTATGAAGAGTAGTTGCTTTCAGCCTTGTTGTTGCTTCAGGATGCATAGGCGATAACATATTCGTCGCCTTCTTTATCAAGTTGGCTAAGAATAACACCAATACCAAGAGCACTCTAGTTAGTGTGTAAAATGAAAACCTTGCTAAAATTAAGTCTTCTCAAATGGGGAACTCTAAAAGCTTTTCCTTGAGTGTGTTGAAAGCTTCTTGAGCCTCTTCACTCCATGTCCAAGCAAGATCCTTCTTTAATAATGCATAGAAAGGATGAGCAATAGTACTAAAATCTTGGACATAAATCCTGTAATAATTACATAATCGAATGAAGCTCTTCAAAGTATGAACATTAGTAGGATTGGGCATCTCCAAAATGGCTAGTACTTTGGCCCAATGAGCCATAATACCATTTGGCAAAATTATGTGTCCAAAGTAGACTATTGAAGTGACAACAAATTCACACTTTTTAGGATGGATCTTCATATCGACTTCGTGGAGCCTTTTGAATAATTCCTCAAGATGAGCCAAGTGTTGTAGGAGTCCCTTGCTATGCATTAGGATGTCATCTATGTAGCATTTTAGGAAATTTGCCCTTTCAAGAACTTGGTTCATGACTCGTTAAAAAAAAAACAGGTGCATTCTTCAATCCAAAAGGCATCACAAGCCATTCCCACAACTTGTTGCTTCCATGGAATGTCGTTTTCTTGCAATCCTTTGTAACTAACACAATCTGGTTGAAGTTTTGCCTCAAATCCACAATTGTGAAGATGTTTGAGTCTCCAATGCTATTAAACAGTTCTTGAGGGATGGGCATGGGGTACATGTCCTGAGGTGTAACCAAGTTCAAAGGCCTATAATCCTCGCACATCCTTTTCTCAGTCCATAATCTAGTTGAATCTTTTTTTGTTGGCATTATTGTAATGGCTACGAAATTAGAATTTGATGGTTGAATGAGACTAACCTCATGGAACTCTTTGCATTTTTCATCTACTAGTTCCCACTCATGCGTTCAACCTATGCTTCCTCCAATAGATGGGTGTCTCATCTGTAAGGTCTATAGAAAACTGCATGGTTTTACACCTACCCAAGTCTTTCATTGAGAATGTGAACACATCCTCATATTTAATTAGCAAATCTGTGACTTGGTCTCTTTCCTTTTTAATGAACTAGTTCCCCATAACAAAAGGGTAGTTGGAAACACATGGAATGGAGTTGAAAAGTGTGCTTGAAGAACCTGGTGTATTGAATTTTCCACTATCTAATTGCGTAGATTCGTAGAAGATTATAATTGTTTTTCCAAACGCTGATGTACCTCCAGGTGTATCAGAAACAACTTGAATCAAATTACATGGTACCTCCTCCCCTTTAACACTAAGAGTGAAGTGTAGAGTGTTGAAAATAAGCAAATGTACTTGGTCGGGGTGTCATGTAGTCGCATTGCCAGAATTGCAAGCTGATTGAATTAGTGTTGGTGTTGTGTACATTTTAAGGAGTACACAGTTACCAACAACCATGTAAGGGGGGAGTTTAGGTCCATGCTTCTCCATAGTAGAGGTTACGCTCTAATCTAGTTACCTTGGTGTGACTAATAATGTCACTTTAGAACCCCATAGCCCTTTCTCTTTCTTCTGGGCTTGGTTCATCCCAAGTGGTTGAAGCATGACGATACACCAGACTTGATACATCTCCTTGAAAGGCGTGTGGTCCTGGGAAGGAGACAAAGGTGGGCGAAACACCTCTTGGTTTTCCTATTGTGTTCGTAGGAAATCAAGGAGGTTTCTCTTGCCTTGTAATTAGTTGGCAAGAACTCTGATCATCCAATATGTGAGAAACTTGTAGGTTGGGGTCTCTAATGGTGTATCTCAGAGCCAACTATAGAACTAAGAGTGGTGCAAGGTTAGTTCATTAGTTGCGCAACTGGTACGCATAGGAACTGCATTGTGCCGCATCGAATAGGAGCAACTTTCCAAGGTTATATTTGACCAACATGTAGTGCTCCTAGACTTTCTTCTTTTGGTCAAGCTGAGAAGGGGTGTTCTTAATTACATAACCAAACGTAAGAAAAATGGATTGAGCCCAAGTGATCAATCGTACCATGTCCGTGAAGAGATCGAATCTTGTGTCATTCAAGCCTTCTCCAAATCTAGTCACTAAAAATCCTTGACATTCCCAATTTGAAATGATGAGGTCCACGAGGCTAAGTAATTCCATATGCTTCTTATGAATTAGTTGTATGTCGAAGGGCAAGAAAGTGAAATTGGCCTTCCATGCGATGGTTATAAACTGTTGTGGAAATCTGGCTATGAGCTCCATCATTTTCAATGCTGCCACTTGCCTTGCAATAAAATCAATGTCTACATAGAAATATTTCCAAACCACCATCCTTGACTATAATAGGGCTTCGAGACCTGTACCAATACCACCAAAGAGCTCTAATAATGTAATCCCCTCCTTAGGTGTTGTCTAGGTGATTAGCTGATGAAATACTAACTTAATTGGTTTGCCATGGCTCTCCATGTTCTCAAAATTAGACAGAGCTTTGACCAAAGGTTTGTGGGTTTCTTTGAACCTTCGTAAAACCTCTAGTTCGTGTTGAATGTCCATAGGAACCACCCTCAAGCTTTCAATAGCTTGGGCGTAAGCTATCTCTTTTTCAACTCCTTCTATCCACTTGTGGTTAGTTTGTTGGATGTAGGAAATGGTGTGTGCTTCCTTGAACATACAATGGTGAGCCATACGACTATGGTTCCCATGTAAATCAAAGGGTATGTATCTCCCAATCCATTCGGTAGTATGCATGTTCGAACTAATTGTCAATTGTGAAACCTGGTGGAAACAGGGCCTCTTGCCCAATGAACACATGGAACTAGTGGCATTGGTGATTAAGCATCTGACCTGTAGGCAAAGCTTTTGATTTGTACCTTCATTGAAATTAAGTGTAATCAAATCCAAGCTTTCCCCAAATTCCTCCTTTACGCCGCCACTAGGAGTGCGAATTTGCCACATAGATTTTTGTAGTTTGGAGTCAAGCATGCCCATTTTTTTAACGAATTGAACTATAAGAATCACTGGTTGGGCACATGTATCAAGAAGTACCACTCTGGGTGTATGTCCTCCCACATGGATTGTTAACTCAGTATTGTCGACAATGGCAACTTTGATGGCGATGGAAGTTCTCTCACTAGGCACCACCTTTGGAAATGAGTGAAAAACTTTGTGGAGGGAATAGTTATCCACAACACTTTTGTTGAGTAACAAATCCACAAGTGAGGTGTTCTTAGCTCATTTTTGATATGTGAATTAGAGGTAGGAAAGCCCATTAATTTAGCCATGCTATAACTAATGACCAGATTACGAACGTCATCTACAACACGTGAGCCAATTGAATGTCTCACTAAGGTGTTGGATGGGACCCTTGTAGCATGTGGATCAGGGATTGGTAGAGGACCTGATGTAGTGTTCAGGGTATCCTTTAATACTGCAATTATGTCCTTAGTGCTTAATTTCAAATCTTGAAAACAAAACAATGGTGTATTCACAAGATTTTGTGCCATTTCACGCATTTGAAGTTGACATTCCATAAGCTGATTAGTGGAAAATTGTGTGTTTTCTTGATGTACATGTACTCCTGGGACACGAGAATTTGATGCCTTAGCAGCTTGTGGTGTAATAGTCTCCTCCCCCCTCACCAACAAGGTGTATTCTTTTTCCATGTTGAAAGGATGAAAAAATTGTTGCATGACTGCTCGAGCTCGCCCTAGTAATAGGATTTGAACTCGATGCGAGTCCATCAATTTGAATTACTTACTTAGTGGCAGAAACTTTGGGTGCCACACTAGCCTTTGTGTCGCGAAGTAGGAAGTGCAAAAAGAAGTAGCAAATTTTGGTGTGAGACTAAAATTGTGTGCACTAGAAAGAACATACCCCCCAACCATGGCATCGTGTGAGAGGCCATAGAACGACCTAAGAGGTCCCTACCGTGATCCTGAACCCTATACAAGTTGGGCATGATTAGCTAGTTGGGAATACTTGCCTTTTAGATTAGGATGTTGGGCCTTCAATGATTCGAGTTCATTTTGTAGAGTTTGAACTTGAGTGGCATGGGCTTGAAGCACTTCCCTCTTGTTAGCATTGTGCACCTTCTTCTTAACATTCTTATTGGAATTACCCTTGGTGGGGAAAGCCTGAGTGGAAGGTTGAGGTGCTTTGGCTTTTGATTGAGGGGCAACAAAACACGCTGGCAGATTTTGCCATGGTAATCGGAATTGTTTCCATTTTGGTAACTTGGCAAAATAAACAGCTTCTTGATGTCCCTCTTTCCCACAATAATCACAAAAGAGATCTTCAAAATGAATGTTGCACTCACTAGCTTTGTGGGCAAGATTACCACAGTAGTTGCAAAAAGGTAGGATGGGTGCAACCGAGTGCACCGCTTTAGCCTTTAAAAAAGAATGTGATGATCTAGTTGGCGCAACTAATGGAAGTTAAGGCCTTGAACGTGATGGAGGCCTCATAATACTAGCCTCATAGTGTGCATGAGTTAATTCCAGCTTTTCAAAAATGTTCTACACATCTAGCAAAGTGTATGAATCTCCAAATTTTGCAAAAACCCGTTGTAAAACCTGCATGTGGAGTGTCAGAGTACTTTCCAACAAATGAAGATATTGATGGGTAGCTTCTAGGTCTGTTATGCTTTGAGTATCCTCTTTAAGCTTGAGAAGCCTCTTGTAGAGTATCTCGAGGGTTTCATTGTTATGCCAAAAGAAGGTGGTAAGCTGCAGAATTTTTTCAGAACTCTTGACCGAAAATTCTAGCTCAAGAATTCGAAAGAATTCCCCCATTGGATCAGCAAAAGTTGGTGCATGGATGGTGGGAGGAATGTTTACGGTAGTAACAATGAGTTGTTAAAGAAAAAAATTTATTGAAGTAGGTACCAAATCTGGATTATTGGGCACAATCCCATGATGGCAATGGCATCTTGAGAGGCAATGGCGATGGCTATGGCATAAGCTGGATTGGGAATCTGAGTGACACCCAAAATCCTCGAAGAATGTTGTTCATAGACATTAATGCCTCATAGTGCACATAACGAGCTAGTTGTTTGAATGCGAACGCCTCGGTGTAATTAACGCCATACTTGAGCTCCATGTAAACTCATGCCTTAAACTCCTTCAAAGGAATGGTACCTAGCTTTCAACTGAACTTCTCAATTCTCCCAGAGGAACTGTTGACCTCCATGGTGTATATGGGTGTAGAGGTAACAGCTTGGAACGAAATATACGGTGATGGTATAAAAAATGGTGTGGCAACGGGCGTACCCCATTGATTAACCCCTCAAAATGGACTTTGATGTATCGTTGATGTAGTGTAACCTGAACTCGAATTCATGGTAGGAGTTGTACTAAATGACGGTGGTCCCGTAGACGCTTGATAGTACCGTTGTGAAGATCGTGAGCTCAAAGAAATCAGCTCAAATGATTATGTGTTACTTCGTAACTAATACCTTGGTTCTAGCTTAGCGTTAGTGTTTTCATCATTCAAGGACATGGTGTTATCCCATGCCCCAAAATTTTATAGCAATATAATGCACTAGCTACAAAGTTCTAACACAATGTACGATTTGAAGAATATGGTGTGTCAACGGGGATGAATGGTGATGGATGGACATCGGTGGATGGACGTTGGTGGACAAAAAAGGTCGGAAGGATAGAACTGGATGGACAAAGGGCACCAAACAAACAGACGGTGATGGATGTTGGACAAAATAGGGACGAATGTTGGACGGAATGGCGACAGACATTGGACAAAACGACGATGGACATTGGACGAAACAACAATGGATGTCAAATAGAATGATGACCGACATCGGATGGAACGAGGACGAATGTTGAATGGAACGATAACGAACATCGGATAGAACAACAAAACGAAACAAAATACTGCAGCTACGATAGACTACGTTGACAACGACATTACAAAGTGATCCGCATCCACAAGCTTTACAGCGATGGCATGCAAAAGATAAATTTTATTTTATTTCTTTTACTTCGTGTTTTTATTTTTTAAAATTCTCTTCTTCTTCTTCTTCTTCTAGAGCTGCTACAAGGGCTACTCACTACATGACTGCAAGCTTAAAAACATAGAAGAGTGCACAGCCTAGATGCTAACCTCAAAACCCATGTACAAGGAAAACAAATGTATGTGGGTTTGCATCACTTGGTGCAGATCTTGTACTGCAATCAAACCTTGTGTGTGTGTGTGTGCGCGCGTGCTCCCAAAACTTAAAGTTAAGAGTAAAACAAGCTTTGGAGTTGCTTGCTCCTTCCTCCCTCCGAAGTTCCAGAATTCAAAACTTCGCAACTTGTAGCTTGTTTCTGGTGTCCCTTCTCCTTTGCTTACGTTGTTGCTAGTTATGGTTGTTGTTGTTCTTGCTATAGTTGTAGTATAAGAGTAGAAAAAGAAAAAGAAGTAGCAACAACTCAAGAACATAAGAAACCAACAAGCAAAAGAAACCCAAGAAACTCAAAGCTAGGAAAAATCTACCGCTTTCAACATTTCATAACACTTTTGAATTCTTTCCTTTAGTTCTTGTTTGATGGCATTCAATTTGAAACATATGTCATCAGCGTCAATATTGCCATATTTTTGCACTATCTAGCTATGTAGTTTTGTGCAATCAGTAGGTGCAAGATTCAATTTCTTGAACCATTTTTTGGCCCTCCCCCTTAGGTTGAATTTGGCAATCTTAAACAACTTATCAACATTCAAATCTCGGACTTCTACCGCCATTGTTAGTCTTTTAGCCCAATCACTTACATCCTCATGATTTCGTCCCCATAATAACTCGTCCATGCCCTAGGGACTAGTCATTTAACTCAACCCTTCCTGTTTAAAGATTTACATGTTGCCAGTCCTTTGATGCAAGAACTTGTTCTACCCCCATCCTTCTTCTATCCCCATCCTTCTTCTACCCCCATCCTTCTTCGGGTTGTTGTTAATTCTATTATTAAAACCTATATTACTTCTTGCTTCACTGATCTAGACAAGGATCTTTGGCCATCCATTAGATTTTATCTTGGTCTTCAACCAGATTGTTGCCTGCATGCAAAATCTTGATGGTAATGTGTTAATGGTTATGTTCCCAACCTTAGCCAATCAAAATCAAAACTAGTGATCCTAGTAGTAGCCAAGTCTGTGACATTTTAGAATTAAAGTACCAACAAGTTTTCTACAAAATTTTAACTCCTTAAAAGTAGTAATGCCCGATTGTATTTTGTGGCATCATAACAAAGATCATATTTCTATGTTACTCGAGCAAATTTGTATCATTCTTCAAGACATGATTATCAGTCCTTGATCACAAAAGGAAATTGGATTGTCCTCCTTCTTGTACGAGATCTAAAATCACAACACCAAATGGTAAAAGAGTGAAATTTTGTTCATATGTAGAGTCCATTTGCCATCGTATCCCAAAGTTGTCGTCATCACATGCTCTCCAACTTATTAACCATGATGTTGCTCCAGAGTTCTCCAACTTCTGTATCCAATTTCCAATCCGAAATAAATCCTCCACTCATGGAATAAAAAATGTGTTGAAATGATTTGGGGAAATAAGAGAAAAAAGATCCAAACGTCACCTATTCGCAACACTTGTCTTTGCCTTTCTGATATGTGTGTTGACACCTTACACATGGTAGGAGGTACAATGATGTTGTCTTTGAAATCTTACAGTTGAAACCCATCCTCTTGCTTCATCTTGCATTTTCACCCAAACTTGTGCCCCAGTACAAAACCCATTGTGTATTAGCTCCACAATAATGTCTCTAGTTTGTGCTTCATTAGGATTCACTCCTATAATGGCAACAACACTGAATACTAATTAATGTAGAATTAATGCTCTTGTTTGTGGTGCTCCTTGAGTTATGGGGAAATCAAACATAGTAGTGATTTGTTTTTCCTGAATTTCTTGAGTCTTTGTAACTAATTGCTTTTCATTGGAATTAGACATCCTAACTTCTAGGACACTTCATCTTCCAAGTACCCTAATAATCACATATGTTCCAACCTCTTGGGATTGTGTTGCTTTGATACCAAAAAGAAGGGGAGATGATTTTTGGTGTGGAAATCTCCAACATTGTGAATACAAACTCAACAAGATTTGTTGAAATTTTCATAAAGCAGAAAGAAGGTGACAATAGGTATTGTTTCTAAACCTAAATCGTACCAGCCAAACAAATTTTGTTATTTTAGTTCTATGGACCCCAAGGGATCAAACCTCTCTTGATTTCCTCTCAAAGAGCCAACTGATTATGAATGAGTGTGACAATTCATCCTTCAACAACGAAATCCCCACAGATGCTACCCCACACCATTACATAATTTCTTTTAAAAATTAGACAGAGACTAAAAACAAATTAGATAGATGTGATCATCTACACATCACAACATCCTCTAATTCCAAAATCCCTGGAGCTCCCATTATATCACATGTATTCTCTTCTCAAAGTAAACCACATTACATGTTCGCAAAGAAACCCCCAAAAACCCCAAAATTGACAAAAATGATGGCTGCCACTACAATTGTTTTAGAAATCCTAAATTCTTTCATCATTTCCCTTGATTTAGTCCTTAAAATGCAAACACTAGGACTCATGTTTCCTTCCTGACGCTCTTGGCATAGTGGAAGATCAAATGCCAAGTTCAAAAAAAGAAGAAGTCTAGTGAGATTTTTGTCCCCAAATGATTCTTATGAAAATCCAAGCAAACTCCACACATCCTAACTAGCAGAACATGAACTTAGCTTCTTTCCCACTCACAAAAGAAAAATTCCCCCTTCTTTCCTTCTTAGCCAGTTTCATATAGATTTTTCTTGTCCACATCCCTTTACTCCCTTGAAAGCTCAACACCAATCATCCCCAAGAACCATGATTCATCTTGCTCATAAAGATTGTCCATTGGTCAACCAAGATCGTGCTCCATCACTAAAACCAACTCACCAAAGCCACTCCACAATAACCTACAAAACAACAAACCAAACCAAAAATAGAAAAACAAGTAATTGAACGTTTCATCATCCTTGAAACACAACAGCTTCGGCATCATCTGCCACAAAGCTGAATTAGGGTTTCTGCTTTCATCCATAGAAAATGTTGGACACTATTTTTAGGTCACACTCCTTCTGGATGGGTATAGAGGGTAGAGAGAATCAAAAGGTAAGCTTAATGAACAAGTTTGTAAGTCTAGGTGTAAGTTCTCTTTTTAAAGTATAGGAGAAGATTCCTGGGCCTTTCAGATTTGAGAGAGGTTGAAAATCTGGAAGGCCTTCTTCTGTATGGAACCTTCATATGCTTGAAGAACCAGTCCATATTTTGAAGAAACAGAATTAAAAACTGAAAAAAAACAAGAGAAATAATAAGAACTTCTGGCCTGTGAAAGTTATTCTCCAGGCTGGACAGTAACTTCCAGAAGCCAGAAGGCTCCCACCAGACTGGCAGGTCTTTCCAAAAAATAAAAAATAAAAATCCTGTTCTCAAGAAAATTGAGGTTGGTAAGCGTCCCCAAAATA
>Ga0209611_10009999_pt1 | contig 14115 bp, 12 predicted proteins | sample S1TSphgellanicum_3_FD_187693 | JGI IMG/M metagenome (GOLD analysis project Ga0209611, IMG submission 187693) | Host-associated microbial communities from peat moss isolated from Minnesota, USA - S1T2_Fc - Sphagnum magellanicum MG (SPAdes) (version 2) | ecosystem: Host-associated > Plants > Peat... | reverse complement strand
CGGCGGGTTTTCTGCTTCACGACGTTCGGGCTTGTTGCGTTTCGACCGCGCCCCAGAGCCGTTCGAGGTTGTAGAACGTGCGCTGTTCGGGCGTGAAGACGTGCGCCACGACAGGGCCCAGGTCGATCAAAATCCAGCCGCCGTCGGCGTAGCCCTCGGTGCGGGCCACGGGGAAACCGGCCTCGCGGGCCTTGTGGACGATCGCGTCGGCGATGGAGCGGGTTTGTATCTTCGAGCGTCCGGTCGCGATGACGAACGCGTCGGCGACGATCGTGCGGCCCTCCAGGGGCAAGGTCAGCACGTCTTCACCTTTGAGGTCGAGTGCGGCGTCCCGCACGAGGTCGATCAGATCAGGCAGGGAGCGGTCTCCTTTCGCGGGCTTCATAGGTCGCAAGGGCAGCGATTGTTTGCGGTGCGGCGTCGAGGTCGCGCTCTCGCAGGTAGGCCAGGGTCGAACGAAGCAGGGCGGCCATGGCGCCGTCGAGGTCGCGGAAGGCCAGGGTCTCCAGCGCTTCGCGCCCGGCGAAATCGCGGCCCGGCTCGAGGGCGTCGGCGAGGTATAAAATGGCGTCGAGCCGGGTCATCTCGGCCGCGGCGACCGTGTGCCGGCGGATCGCGTCGAGCGTCGCCTCATCGGCGATGCCGAACCGTTCGCGGGCCAATTCGGCCCCGAGCCGCGCGTGCAGGACGACCGGATTCCGGCGCTCGAAAGCGTCGATGGCCATCCCGCGCGCCTCGCACTCCGCGATCAGGCGCTGACCGCCGTACAACCGCGCGAGGTCGTGCAGCATTCCGGCCGTCCGCGCCGCGCCGGGATCCGCGCCGTGGGCGCGGGCGAGGCGGGCGGCCAAGCGGGCGACGCGAAGCGTGTGCGCGTACCGGTGGTCTTGGCCGATCGCGGAGCGCACGCGACGCGCCGTCTCGCCGAAGGTTATCGCCGGTCCCCCTCGATCTCGGCGGCCAAATCGCGTTCGAGTATCGCGAGACGGTTCCGGTACAGGTCGCCGCGCAGGTTGCCGGCCCACATGACGACCGCGTTTTCACCGTTGTCGCTGTAGTACGCGCGGCGCGTCGAGACGACCGTGAATCCGTACTTTCGGTAGAGCGCCTGCGCGACGGAGTTCGATTCCCGGGCCTCGAGCGTGATCCACGACGCTCCGCGCGCGATCGCTTCGTGCAGCAGGTACACCAGGAGTTCCTCGCCGTACTTGCGGCCCCGCCAGTCGGGATGGACGGCGATCGTCGTGATATGCGAATCTTCGAGGATCACCCAAATGCCGCCGTAGGCGACGATCTCGCCGCCGGCGTTCCCGCCCACGCGTCCGACGAAATAATGCGCCAGTTTGTTGTCGTTGAGCTCGCTCGCGAAAGCGCTCGGCGGCCAGGACGTGGAGAACGAAAGCGCTTCGATGCGCATGACGCTACGGATGTCGTCGGCGGTCATCCGCGTGATCGTCATCCGCTCCGGATGGCCCGCGGTCTTGGGGTCGAGGTCGGCTCTCACGATCGGGGCGCGGAACGCATGGCATAGTGCGCTTCGCCGTAGTCTGCGACTACCGCGTGCGCTACGCCCGCCGTCGAATCGGCCGCCGCTCTCCGCGCGACCGCGAGCGCCGGAAGGTCGGCGCCGGTTGCCATCCCAAGCACGATGATTCCGCGTTCGCCAAGGGCCGGAGCGACGCCCTCCGATGCACCATACGAAGGCAAGGTCGCTCCCGCCGGCAGCCGCGCCGCCAAGGCGCCGGCCAAGCCCTCGTAACTACCGCACATGATGAAGTCCCTTTCCCCCTTGACGCGCAGCCGAACGCAGGCGACGCCGATTCGTCCGTGAACAAACGTGGCCCGCGTTCCGGCGGCTTCGACCGGCTCGAGCGCATCGTACGACGAGACGCCGGACAAGGGAAGCCCGCCGGCCAGGGCAAGGCTCTTCGCGTAGCTGAGCGCGATGCGCAGTCCCGTGAAAGAACCGGGCCCCGTCCCGACCGCCAACGCCCCGACGGCGGCCAGCGGCCGGCCGGCCAGGACGTCGTCGACGACCTGCAGGCCGCGTTCGAGCGCGTCCTTGCCTGCCGCGCTCGCCACGCGGGGCGGGAAGGCGCCGTCATCGTCGATGAGGGCCGCCGAAAAGGCGCCGAGGGCTCCGTCGATCGCCAGCCGGATCACCGGCTGGGCGCTGTGGGCCGAACGATTCGGACGTCGCGTGGCCCGGCGCCCGAGCCGTCGATGCGCACGCGGAAGGCGCCGGCTGGAACCAGCTCCGGGATGCGGTCGGCCCACTCGACGAACGCGATCCCATCGGGTGCGAAAGCCTCTTCGAGGCCGAGTTCGGCGAGTTCGCCGGAATCTTCGATCCGGTACAGATCCAGGTGTTCGAGCGGTGGCCTGCCGCCGTAGCGATGCCAGAAGGTGAAGGTCGGGCTGGAGACGTCGGCATCGTTTCCGAGCGCCCGCACGACGGCGCTGACGAAAGTCGTTTTGCCAGCACCGAGGCCGCCTTCGAGCGCGACGACGTCGCCGGGCCGCAAGTCGCGTGCCAGCTCGGCAGCGACCGCCTCTAACTCGGCCAAATCCGGCACGATCACGCGGCACCCAATAAAAGAGTGGCACGGTAAAACGCGAAGTCACCTGTGATGCAGTGGAGAGCGAACGACGTATTGGTCGGCGTGATAACCGGCGTAATCGTAGCCGTCGTCGCCGCGCTGTTCGAGGCATTCTTCGTCACCGAGCGGTTCTTGTCGCTCGGCCAGCACGGAGGCGGGCTCGGGAGCAAAGTCTTCTTCATCGCGATCGTCGGTGCGATCGTCGGCGGAATCGTCGGCTTCTTCGTCGGCGCCGTCATCAAACCACGTCCGCAAATGCGCTAGCCATCACGCGCCCGTTCGCCGTCTCCGAAACGTACGCCCGCGGAGCGCCGGCTCCGCGGCCTTGCAAAGGCGACAGGATGTCGCGACGGGGGGATCGGGACTTCAGTTCCCGGCAATAGGTTTGTAAATGGAGAGCCGCGGGAGTCCGCGGCAGGTAGGTCGGGCGGCGAAGCCGTCCGCCTACCCAGGGGCTCGGGGGGCGTTGCCCCCCGCACAAAATAGCATGGCGCCACGCGAAGGTGGTCGGCCCGTGGAGAGCCGCAGGAGTCTGCGGCGGGGGGATCGGGGGGACGTGTCCCCCCGTTTAAGATGAGAGATCGAGTTTCGCAGGTCAACGTCGAAGATGAGATGCGGGAGAGTTATCTCTCCTACGCGATGTCAGTCATCGCCTCGCGGGCGCTGCCGGACGTCCGCGACGGGTTCAAGCCCGTGCAGCGCCGCATTCTCTACGCGATGCGTGAGATGAATCTCACGCCCGACAAGCAGCACCGCAAGTGCGCGGGTGTCATCGGTGAGGTTCTCAAGAGCTTCCATCCGCACGGCGACTCTTCGGTCTACGACGCGCTCGTCCGGATGGCGCAGGATTTCACCTTACGCTATCCGCTGGTCGACGGCCACGGGAACTTCGGTTCGATCGACGGCGACCCGCCGGCCGCTTATCGCTACACCGAGGCGCGCCTCGCGCGAATCGCGCTCGAGATGCTGGCCGACATCGATAAAGATACCGTCGACTTCATTCCCAACTTCGACAACCAGGGCACGGAGCCGGTCGTGCTGCCGGCGCGGCTGCCGCAGCTGCTGGTCAACGGTTCGGCCGGCATCGCCGTCGGCATGGCGACCAACATTCCGCCGCACAACGTCGGCGAGATCTGCAAGGCGATCGAGTTCATCCTCGACGATCGCACCAAGAACCCCGAAGACCGGCTTTCGGACGAAGCGATGGACGACGGGCTCGCCGATATCGTGCAAGGCCCCGACTTTCCGACGGGCGGCTTGTTGCTCGGCAAAGAGGTGATCCGCAACGCCTACCGGACGGGCCGCGGTTCGGTGGCGATGCGCGGCAAAGCCGAAATCGTCGAAGACAAAGGCCGGTTCAAAATCGTCATCACCGAAGTGCCGTTTCAGGTGACGACGGCGCGCATCGTCGAGGCGATCGCGGAGGCGCACGCCGAAAAGACGATTCCTGGGATCTCCGACCTCAAGAACGAGTCCGACCGCAAAGGCATCCGCATCGTCGTCGAGCTGCAGCGCAACGCGACGCCTAACGTCGTGCTCAACCAACTCTACAAGCACACGCCGCTGCAATCGAGCTTCGGCTTCAACATGCTGGCGCTGGTGCCCGCGCCGTCACCCTTGCCGGGCGTCGTGCAGACGCTCGAACCGCAGGTTCTCTCGCTGCGTGCGATGCTCGTTCACTTCGTCGAGCACCGCACGACCGTCATCAAGCGGCGCACGAAATTCGAACTCAACAAAGCCGAAGAGCGCGCGCACGTGCTCGAAGGCTTCCGCATCGCGCTCGACAACATCGACGAAGTCATTCGCATCATCCGCGAGAGCGACTCGACCGAAACCGCGCGCGAATCGCTAATGGACCGCTTCAAGCTAACGCTCGTCCAGGCCAACGCGATCCTCGACATGCGCCTGCGCACGTTGACCAGCCTCGAGCGGCAGAAGATCGAAGACGAGTACAACGCGCTGCAAAACACGATCGCCGATCTCAAAGACATCCTGGCCAAACCCGAGCGGGTCGCGGCCATAATCAAGACCGATTGCGCGGATATCGGCAAGCGCTTCGGCGACGAACGGCGCACGCAGATCCTCCCGCTCGAAGACGAACTCAACATCATGGACGTCATTCCGGATACGCCGGTCGTCGTGACGTCCACCGTCGGTGGCTACATCAAGCGCGTGTCGGTCGATACGTTCCGCGCGCAAAACCGCGGCGGGCGCGGCGTGATCGGCATCGCCAACCTCAAGCGTGAAGACGTCGTGCAGAACTTCTTCATGACCTCGACCCACGAGTACGTGATGTTCTTCACAAACAAGGGCCGCGCGTATCGCCTGCGCGCGTACGAGATTCCCGATTCCACGCGGCAATCGCGCGGCACGGCGCTCGTGAACCTGCTGACGTTGCCGCCGGGTGAGAACGTCACGGCGATCTTCCCGATCAAGGAATTCGTCGACGACAAGTTCCTTGTGATGATCACGCGCATGGGCTGGATCAAGAAGACGTCGCTCAATGAATTCGCCAACATCCGGCGCAGCGGCCTCAATGCCATCGATCTCAAGGAGAATGACGAACTCCTGGGCGTCGACCTCTCCGACGGCTCCGATAACATCCTCGTCGGCACCCGCGACGGCATGGCCGTGCACTTCTCCGAGGAAGACGTGCGGCCCATGGGCCGCAACGCGCGCGGAGTGCGTGCCATCCGGCTCAAGGGCACCGATTTAGTGGTGGCGATGGACGTAGAGGAGGCCGAGCGGCGCGAGGTCCTCATCGTCACCTCTCTGGCCTTCGGTAAGCGCACGCCGATCGACGATTATCGCCATATTTCGCGCGGCGGCAGCGGAGTCAAGGCGTTCGCCAAAGAGAAGTCGATCGGCCAGGTCGTCGACCAGATCTTGGTCAAACCCGACGACGAGATCTTGCTGATCACGTCCGGCAATCAGGTGATCCGGATTCGCGTAGCCGAGATCCGCAAAGCCGGCCGCTCGGCCAAGGGCGTACGGTTGCAGAAGCTCGAGCCCGGCGACGAGGTCATCGCGATCACCAACCTCGGCGTCCAGACGAAGCAGCTCGAGGAGATCACGGGTGAGCCGACCACACCGCCCTGACGCCGATGCCTCGCGGCGGCGCGCCGGCGCGGACCTCCGCCCGGGGCGTCGCAACCCCGGCTGGACGCCGTGCGGTCCAACGGCTCGGAGGATTTGATTTTCAACATGAGTGCACTCCCCGAGGTCTCGCAGGCGACGTTCGAGCGGGACGTCAAGAACAGCGAACAGCCCGTCCTGGTCGATTTCTGGGCGCCGTGGTGCGGTCCGTGCCGCATGCTCGCGCCCGTGGTCGAGAAGGTCGCGGCCGCGCATACCGGGCGGGTCAAGTTCGTGAAACTCAACACGGACGAGAACCCCAGCCTCGCGGGGGAGTACCACGTCTCCGGCATCCCGTGCCTGATCCTCTTCAAGGGTGGGCAAGCCGTCGACCGGATCGTCGGTTTTGTTCCGGAGCAACAGATCTCGTCGATGCTGCAGAAGCATCTCGCGGTCGCCTAGAGCGACGTTGCGCCCGGCGTCCTCGCCGCGCGCTTTGCCCGCGATGCACCGGTTTCTCGCGGAGCCGGAGCTCGCGGCGCATGCGGAGATTCTCGGAGCGACCGTCGTGAAAGCGGCGGTCGATGCCGTTCTGGCGGCGGCACGCGGCGACGCATTACGAGCCCTCGCGGTACCGCCGTACGAGGCCCTCCTCGGCCGCGTGCGGGATCGCCTGGCGGCGGAGGAAACGGGCGGACTCGTCGGCGTCCTCAACGCGACGGGCATTCTGCTGCACACCAACCTCGGGCGGGCTCCCCTCGCCCGCGAAGCGCTGGCCGCGATCGATGCGATCGGCTCGGGCTATTCGAACCTCGAGTACGACCTCGACCAGGGGACGCGAGGGTCGCGTTACGGGCGCGTGACACCGCTGTTGTGTGCCGCGACCGGGGCGCGCGACGGGCTGGTGGTCAACAATTGCGCGGCCGCCGTGCTCCTGATTCTCGACACGTTCGCCAAAGGGCGCGAGGTCGTCGTCTCGCGCAACCAGCTCGTCGAAATCGGCGGCGGCTTCCGGCTCCCAGACGTGCTGGCCCGCAGCGGCGCGACCTTGATCGAGGTCGGCTCGACCAACAAGGTCTACCTGCGCGATTTCGAGCACGCGCTCACGACGCGCACGGCGCTCCTGCTGCGCAGTCACACCTCGAACTACCGCATCGAGGGCTTCACCGCCGATGTCGCGGCTCCCGACTTGGCGGCGCTGGCCAAGCGCGCGGGTGTTACGAGCGTCGAAGATCTCGGGAGCGGCGCGCTCGTCGACCTCACGCCGTACGGGCTGCCGCACGAGCGCACCGTCGCCGAAGCCGTGGCCGACGGCATCGATCTGGTGGCGTTCTCGGGCGATAAGCTGCTCGGCGGCCCGCAGGCGGGCATCATCGTCGGCAACCCCGCGCCGATCGCGCGGTTGCGCGCGAACCCGTTGCTGCGCGCGCTACGCGTCGATAAGGCGACGCTCGCGGCACTCGGGGCGACGTTGCGGCTGCACGTGGCGCCCGGCGGCGTCGCCAAGATTCCGCTCTATGCGATGTTGAGGGCGCCGGTCGATGAATTGCGCGCGCGGGCGGACGCCCTGCTCGCGGCCTTACCGGAGCACACGCGTGGGGCGGTCTCAGGGCGGCCCACCGAAGCCTTCGCGGGCGGCGGGTCGTCGCCGCTCGCAACGCTGCCGTCGTATGGGCTGGAGCTTCGGGACGCGCACCGCAACGCGAACGAATTGGCCGGACGGCTGCGGCGGGGCCGGCCGCGCGTCGCCGCGCGGATCGCGGACGGCGGCGTCGTGCTCGATCTTCGAACCGTCCCGGCCGAACGCGACGCGGACTTGCGCGCGGCGATCGTTTCGGCACTGAGCTAATGGCGCGAGGCCCGATGCACGTGATCGGGACGGCCGGTCACGTCGATCACGGGAAGTCGTCGCTCGTGCGCGCGCTGACGGGCACCAATCCGGACCGCTGGCTGGAGGAGCAGCTGCGCGGAATGACGCTCGATCTCGGCTTCGCCCACCTGCGCTTCGAGGACGGCGTCGAGGCCGGCATCGTCGACGTGCCCGGCCACGAACGCTTCTTACACAACATGCTCGCCGGCGCGGCGGGCATGGAGCTCCTGCTGCTGGTGGTGGCGGCCAACGAAGGACCGAAGCCGCAGACGCTCGAGCACCTCGCGATCCTCGCGTACCTCAACGTGAAGCGCGCGATCGTCGTCCTCTCCAAGAGCGACACGGTGGATGCCGAGGAACTGGCCTTTGCAGAAGAACTGGTCCGCGAAGCGGTGGCCGGGACGCCGGCGGACGGTGCGCCGTTCGTGGCGGTTTCGAGCCACACCGGCGCGGGTCTGGACGAGTTGCGTCGCGCGATCCACGCCGCGTTACTCGCGCTCCCGTCCCGCGCGCCCGACGCGCCCGCGTACCTGCCGATCGATCGCGTCTTCGCGCTCCCCGGCCACGGGACGATCGTGACGGGCACGCTGATGCAAGGCCGGATCGCGACCGGCGAGCATCTCGTGCTGCAGCCGCTCGGGCGCGAGGTCCGCGCGCGCAGCCTCCACGTCTTTGGCCGGGAACGGGACGTCGTCGAAGGTGGCGCGCGTGTTGCGGTCAACCTGCCGGGCGTCGAGACGGGCGAACTCGCGCGCGGGGCGGTGCTGGCCAGTCCGCAGTTCGTCGCGCGCGATAGCGTGGAGGTGACGTTCCGCCCGCTGCCGCTGGCCCTTGGCCTCCTCAAGCGTCGCACGCCCGTGCGCGCCTATCTCGGCTCGGCCGAAATCTTGGGGACGCTGGCCTTCGAGCGGGCGCCGATGGATGCGTCGCCGGTGTCGGCGCGGCTCCACCTGCGGACGCCGACGGTCGTCTTTCCCGGCGCCGCCTTCGTCGTGCGCCGCCTCTCGCCCAAGACGCTCCTAGGCGGCGGGACGATCGCCGCGCTCGACGGTGGCCCGCTGATGGCGAGCGACGACCCGCCCGACGTAGCCGCGGTCGTCGCGGCGCTCGCGAGCGCGGGATTGGCCGGCGGCGAAGCCGGTCGCCTGGGCGCGGCTGCCAACGTGCGGGCCGAGCGGGCAGAGGAGATCCTTGCCGACCTCGTTGATGAGGGGAGGGCCCTGCGCTTGACCAAACCGGTCGCGTTCGTCGACGGCGTGCTGGCCGCTGAGGCGACCGAACGCGTGCGGGCGCACCTGCAGGCGAGCGAGTCGGCCACCCCGTGGCAGCCGGGCGTCGTGGTTCGCACCCTCGGCCGCGAGCTGGGCATCCCCGAAGCGGCGCTGGCGCGTGTGCTGGCGCTGGCCGCCGAAGACGGCCGCCTCGCGTATCGCGCCGGTTACTACGCGACGCCGGAATTTCAACCGCAGCTAACGGCGGACCAGCGCGCCTTCTTCGCCGCGCGTTTCGCGGCGGCCGCGCCGCCGGCGAACGCCCCCGTGGCCCACGACGAACTGGTTGCCGCGATGCGCGCCTGCGCGATCCCGGGCATCCACGTGGCGTTCGAGACGCTGCTGGCCGGCGGGGCGCTCGTCAAGATCGGCGACGACGTCTATCGCAGCGAGCAGATCAACGAGATTCGGACCAAACTCGAAGCGGCGCTGCGGCGCGACAAGCAACTGACGATGGCCGCATTCCGCGACCTGGCCGGCACTTCACGCAAATTCGCGGTCCCGCTGCTCGAGTGGTTCGACGCGACCGGCGTCACGATTCGCTCGGGCGACGTCCGCGTGCTGCGAATCATTCCCCCACGCCGTTAATCTGCTCGACCCTCTTGCCAAGGACGCGAGCGTTGCGTCGTAGGAAACGCTCCGTGAGCGGCAGTCGAAATTCGAGCAATCCGGAAGCAGGTGAATAGGCGACGTCTTTCTTGATGAGTTGATTGCGAATCCAATTGAGTTTTTCGACCCGGCCGCCGAGGCCGTCTGCGATCTCCCTTACGCGATGGGGCCCAGGCCCGAGTTTCGCGAGTGCGAACGCATAGGACAGTTCGACGCCGGTGAGCGACTCGAAGGATGGCTCGTACAGACTGTTGTCGAGTAACCGTCGGATTCCGGGGAGGATGCTGCGCACTTGCTCGGACGTGATAACGCGGCCCGTCCGCGTCGCCCACGCCGCCGACCCGAACTCCTGAACGAAAAATGGGTATCCGGCGCTTTCCCGTGCCAGCAGTTCCAGCGCGGCTTCTTCGATCTCTACGCCCCGTTCGCGGGCGGGCAGATCGATCGCGTCGCGGGATTCTTCGCGCGAAAGCAGCTCGAGGCGGAAGTAACGCCAGCGCTCGGTGTACGTCTTCACCCGGTGAAGGTGAAGTCGGCTGTTGGGCAGGCCCGCGCCCAGCAGCAGGGCCGGCGCATTGCTCCCGGCAGTTTCATGAACGAATTCAACAATCGGCAAGAGATCTTCGACGCGGACCGTTTGGATCTCATCGATCGCGAAGACTAAAAACCGTCCATGCTTTGCCGCTGCCTCATTGAGCTCGTAGATCGCGTCGATGAACGGTCTGGTCTGCTCCTCTGCCTTGCTGCCCTCGATGGCGATGGCCCCCATCTCATGAGGCAATTCGAAGCTCGTTTTTGGAAATTTCCTCACGATCGAATCGATCGTGGACTTTAGGCGGTCGGGGGCGCTCTTCAGTTCACCGGACGCACGCTCGAGCGAGCGGCGGAATGCTGCCGCGAGCGACTGCTCCTCGGAGCCTTCCGCGTAGAGAACGATCGGCTTCGTGTCACGATTTCGAATCGAGCGCCGCAGCAGAGCGGTCTTGCCCATGCCTCGCAGTCCGACGACGACGATCGGCTGAGCGGCGCCGCCATTCGCCGTCAGCTTGACGGCCAGCTCCATGGCACTGAGCTCCCCGTCCCGCCCGACTAATGCCGGAGGATCGCTTCCGGGCGCCGGACGGTAGGGGTTCTCCGCCGATCTGTTATTTCTGTTATCCAATGAAAAGCCCTAAGAGTAAAGGAAAAATTGTCGGGAAGTGAGTTCAGGCCAGCCCGTCTGTTATTTCTGTGATCGGCCTCCAATCTCCTCAGAGCCATTGGCCCCGACGGACACGCGGAAGCGGATGAAGGTCAGCTACTCGGAAACGCTAGTGGCGGAGCGTTAGGAGGCCGATGGCGATCTCGATTGCGATCAGGAGGATCACGACGAGTTCGAGGAATTCGCTGCGCGCGACTTGCGCCTGGTCGGTAAAGAAGCGGTAGATGTCGTTGACGGTCTCGACCTTGGAGTCGATCTGCTTCTGCCAATCCTTGAGGCCGAGGCGACCCGCGGCACCCCGGTACAGGCGCGCGTAGTAGGCGTCGCCGATGATCTTCAGCGCGTTGGACGCGCGGTCGGTCAGCTCCGCGATGTCGACGATCAGGTAACGCAGGCGATCGGCGGCGCTCTGCGCTTCCTTGCGCCCGAAGCGGCGGGTCGGACGTTTGGGGTCGAGCGCGTAGATCGTGTCGAGTTCGTCGTCGAGCCGCTTGTCGTAGGTGCGGAGCTCGACCAGTTGCGTGTTGGCGAACTCGAGGATGTCGAGCGTCGCCTTGGCGCTCTCCGGCCGGTCGTAGACGAAGGCGGTGTCCCACTGGACGACGGCGAGGTCGTCGTCGAAGTAGGCGAAGTTCACTCGTAAAGCTTCCGCACCCTCGGCCGGCGTCAGACGACGCTCCTCGCACAGCACCAAACTTGCCAGCGCGTCCGCGTAATCGCCCAGCAGTTGCCCGCCCGTGACCGGCTCCGCGAACGACTCGACTTCGAAGACGAAGTAATCCTCGACCAGCGACGCGTGCGGTTCGTCGAGCGCGGATGCGATTTCGCGCAGGAGATCTTGCAGCGCCTGGGCGGCGACGAGTTCGAGTTCGTCGTCATTGCGCAGCCGGCGAGTGAAGGCGGCGTAGGCGGCCCAGGTTCCCGAAAACGGCAAGGTCAAGCGAATCGACACGACGCCGTAATCGAAGAGCTTGGCGCGAATGGAAATCCCGCTCGCCGTCGGCGGCATGCGCGCGACCACCGGTTGGGTCTGGAATTCGATGAAGCCAGAGGAGGCCTCGCGGCGCAGGTGCAGCGGCGCGCGGGCGACGCCTTCGCCGGCGACGGTCACCAGCGGCGCCAGATCGATCGTGTCGGCGACGTCGAACACGAAGAAAGCGTTGAAGGCCCCCTCGCGGATGGCGGGCGGCAGCGGCGACCACCCGTCTGCCGGGTCCGCCTGCGTGGCCGGGGCGCCGTCGGCCGACTGGTGCATAGCCTCTCGTAAGCCTTCCGGACGCAAGCGTCCTGCCCCGGCCTGCAACGGTCCTGGCCCCCACCTGGGTCTTAAAGGGTTGAAATGAACGTCGAAAAGATGACCGAGCGCGTCCGTGAAGCGCTCAACGACGCGTTCGGCCGAGCCTTACGCGAACGGAACCCCAACGTCGAAGTCGAGCACGTCCTGGCCGCCCTCTTGGAGCAGGATCAGGGCGTCGTACCCGCGCTGCTCGCGAAGGCGGGCGTGAACCTGCCGGCCTTCACCGCCGGTGTCGATGCGGCGCTGGCCAAGTTGCCGCGGCTCTCCGGGTCGGGCGACGTCCAGCCCCAGTTTTCCGGCCGCGGCAGCCGGATGCTGGTTCAAGCCGGCGATGAAGCCGTCAAGCTCAGCGACGAGTACGTCTCGGTCGAGCACTTGCTCTTAGCAATGCTCGACGACAGCGGCGCCGCCGGACGGCTGCTGCGCGAGAACGGGCTGACCCGCGATAAGCTCTTAGGGGCGCTGCGCGACGTGCGCGGCAACCAGCGCGTGACTTCGCAGAACCCCGAGGGCACGTACCAGTCGCTGGAACGCTACGGCCAGGACCTGACGCGGTTAGCGGAATCGGGCAAGCTCGACCCCGTGATCGGGCGCGACGAGGAAATCCGCCGCGTCGTCCAAGTGCTCTCGCGCCGCACGAAAAACAACCCGGTGCTCATCGGCGAACCCGGCGTCGGCAAGACGGCCATCGTCGAGGGTTTGGCCCAGCGAATCGTTCGCGGCGACGTGCCCGAATCGCTGAAGAACAAGCGCATCATCACGCTCGACATGGGCGCGCTGATCGCCGGCGCTAAATATCGTGGCGAATTCGAAGAGCGGCTCAAGGCCGTACTGAAGGACGTGCAGTCTTCGGAGGGCACGGTGCTGCTCTTCATCGATGAGCTGCACAACGTGGTTGGCGCCGGCAAAGCCGAAGGTTCGATGGATGCGGGCAACTTGCTCAAGCCGATGCTGGCCCGCGGCGAGCTGCACTTGATCGGCGCGACGACGCTGGACGAGTATCGCACGTACATCGAGAAGGATGCGGCGCTAGAGCGGCGCTTCCAGCCGGTGTTCGTCGATCAGCCGAGCGTCGAAGACACGATCTCGATCCTGCGCGGGTTGCGCGAGCGCTACGAAGTGCATCACGGCGTGCGCATCAAGGACTCCGCGCTGGTCGCGGCGGCGACGCTTTCCAACCGGTACATCGCCGACCGCTTCTTACCCGACAAGGCGATCGATTTAGTCGATGAGGCCGGCGCGAAGCTGCGCACCGAAATCGATTCGATGCCTCAGGAACTCGATGAAGCGTCGCGGCGCATCATGCAGCTCGAAATCGAGCGTGAAGCGCTGCGCAAGGAATCCGACGACGCCTCCAAAGCGCGGCTCGACCGCATCGAAAAAGAGTTGGCGGAACTGCGTTCGCAAACCGACGGCGTCAAGGCCCGTTGGCAGGGCGAAAAAGATGCGGTTCAGGCATTGCGCGGGCTACGCGAGCAGATCGACGCGACCAAGAAAGAGATCGAGCAGGCCGAGCGGCAGTACGACCTCAACCGCGTCGCGCAACTTCGCTATGGGCAGCTCGCCGCGCTCGAGCGGCAGCTGAGTGAAGCCGAGTCGAACCTCGGCAGCGACGGGAAGCCGCGGCTACTCAAAGAGGAAGTCGACGAGGAAGACATCGCGGACGTCGTGAGCCGCTGGACGGGCGTGCCCGTTTCGAAACTACTCGAAGGCGAGATGCGCAAGCTGCTGCGGCTCGACGAGGAGTTGCACAAGCGCGTCGTCGGCCAGGACGAAGCGGTGACCGCCGTTGCCGAAGCGGTGATTCGCGCACGCAGCGGGCTATCCGATCCGAACCGGCCGATCGGCTCGTTCATCTTTCTCGGGCCGACGGGCGTCGGCAAGACGGAGCTGGCGCGGGCGCTGGCCGGCTACCTGTTCGACGACGAGCGCGCGATGGTGCGCATCGACATGTCGGAATACGGCGAGAAGCACTCGGTCTCGCGGTTGATCGGCGCGCCGCCCGGCTACGTCGGTTACGACGAAGGCGGACAGTTGACCGAAGCCGTGCGGCGCCGGCCGTTCTCGGTCGTCCTCTTCGATGAGATCGAAAAGGCCGCACCCGACGTCTTCAACGTCTTCTTGCAAATCCTCGATGAGGGCCATCTGACCGACGGTCAAGGCCGCCGCGTCGATTTCAAGAACACGATCCT
>Ga0209611_10009998_pt1 | contig 14116 bp, 7 predicted proteins | sample S1TSphgellanicum_3_FD_187693 | JGI IMG/M metagenome (GOLD analysis project Ga0209611, IMG submission 187693) | Host-associated microbial communities from peat moss isolated from Minnesota, USA - S1T2_Fc - Sphagnum magellanicum MG (SPAdes) (version 2) | ecosystem: Host-associated > Plants > Peat... | reverse complement strand
AAAAAAAAAAAAAAAATAAACAAAAAAAAAAAAAAAAAAAAAAAAACGCTTGAATCAGCAGCTGGCTTGTGAGAGAGAGAGAGTCATGAATCTGTAATGACTGCAAGGAACACAGCAGCAGCTTGATCTCCGTTTTGAATCATTCAAAGATTGCACACATAAGCCAAAGTGTAGTAGTAGTGGGTTGAGAGAGGCAACAAAGCGTGTAAGATCATAAGACAAAACTACTTACACATATTTTGTTTCTTCTAGGTCCCACAATAGCAGCAGCAGAATATGTTAAAGACACTACTACTAGTGTTGTGTACTACTGGAGAATCAAGACACAACAAGTCTTCTTTACTTGGGGGGGCAAAGGGAGCCCCAGACATGATATGGTGTGTTGTTGTTGTCTGGCCCATCTCAAATGGGCTTTTGACTAAGTAAACATCTTGTGACAATTCATTTCCTTTCCCCAAAATGCCATCCATCCTCTTCTTCCTTTCTTTCTTTCAAGTTTCTTGTCCTTGAAATCTTAAGTTTAGTTTATGGGTATCATTTTTTTTCAAGCCAGATTTGCATGGGAAGAAGACTTGTTTTTTCCTCCCCTCCTCAAAATTTGATTTAGAACATAGTGGCAATCATCATCATCATCCTCATTTTTTTCCTCCCCTCCTCAAAATTGAGATTTAGAACATAGTGGCCATCATCATCATCATCATCATCATCCACAAGAAGGTACATTAGCCACATTTTGGTTATGAACTTGTAATGATATTAAAGTTGTTCAAAATTTTTAAGCTTCATTCCAAGTGTATTAATGGCTATCTACTGGAAGTTTGGAATCCCACTACAGAAATATGGCACTAGCTAATTTTATTTTTTTTCCATAATCTGCCAAATTTGGGTCGTGTTTGTTGATTTTTGAAACCCTTAAGTATAGGTAGAAATCAGATTTTTGTGCGCTCGAAAATTATGAGAATTCCAACCCTGAAAGAATGAAGACTTTGCCCCCCAAAAAAAAATCATTGCCAGATATTTTTTTTGTTGTGTGTGATTTTTAAAACTTTATTTGCACACATGGACTAAATTATTAATCAATATAAAATCACTTGGGCTTCATGTTACTTTGCACTATTGATGATGAGGTTTATATATTTAAAAGTTAAATGATTTCAAAGAAAAGATTTAGTTACTAGACATTCATAATCCATGATCATAAAAATTTTTGACTCATGAAATTATTTCCACTTCTATTAATTCTAGAACATGAAATTTAATTTTCATCTATTGAAAACATTAACTTTTATAGCATTTGTAACATCCCTCAACATATTCTTTGGCAGCCCCCCATGTATTGAATATGGGTGCCAAAAAATATGTGAAACTAAGCTTATTGGGCAATCCAATAAATTGAATTGTATTTTGATTTTGCAAGCAAGTTGCATGAGAGTTGTAAGAGGCAATCACCATATAATTAGCAAAAAGTGTAACATTCAATCGATAACTATTTTTCAACTTGTGTATGGTATTAATTCATGTAGTCATGTCACATGTATGCGTTACCACCATTCAATAGATCTAGATTTTCAATTCCTTTTCAAATTTGCATAGGATATGTGAAGCCATGTGACACATGGTTATAGATTTTTGTAAATCTTGCAACTTACATTTATGGTTACTATGCATTTGTGCTTTAATGTCAAAAAATATAAAAGATGAATGAAGAAATTGTTGTTTTAAAAATTTTTAAGTTTGCTAGTCTTTTATGAAGCAATTAAGAGACACTATATAACAATCTTTTGCATTTCAACTTATAGTTCAAAGAATGGAACTTCAAGTTAGGAAAAATAAAATCATTCTCATTTAAATAACATGAAGCGAAGACATTTGTTAGAGCCATTTTTTTTTTTTTTTTTTTTTTTTTTTTCAATTGATTGAAAGCATCAAAATCTTATTCTTGATGATTGTATGAAATTATAGAAATAATTTGGGCTTGGATCAATGAGTTAGTGTACATGTGGACGTGCAACAGTCGATTCATATGCCCATCAATTTTGATGGATGTGGATTAACTTAACACCAATAAAGGTGATCTAGTGAACATATTAGCTCACTCCAAGGCCACCCATGTGCTTGGTGGACAACATATTGGATCCAAGACGTCAATCAAACATGTTTAGTTGTGGTTAATAGGGTGGGACTTTCACAAATAACCTTACTAATGTTTTTAAGTTTTCCTCAATCTCATGCATTTTGGGATGCATGACCAACCATGATTTGAGATGCCAATTCATCGTGCATCGAGGAACCTAATGCCAATGAAAGGGAACAAGCCATGGGGTTTTTCACAAGCAGTATTACAATGTTAAATCTTTCAAAAGGTGTAAATAGGCACGCACATATTGGGGCATGTTATGAATCTTAATCGGTTCACATGGATTTTAAGTTTGGATTTGGCAAAACAAAAATAAACTGTCCAATTAAACCCATGCATCACCCTACTTTCATTACACTGCATTCACAACTAGGACAATCATGTCAATGCGCAAGCAAGGGGTGATGTTAGACAAATCAAGTTGTACATCCTTGGCAATTATGGGATTAAGAATGCCAAGAGGGATTTTTGGGTGATGTAAAGGAAGTTGGTGATGTGAAGGTGCCAACACAATTTGACACCACCCCACATTTTGCATAACAATCATAGTCCATACCTTCAACCTCAAGTATAGGGATATTCCATCACCTTAGCCCAATGTACAAATGATTACAAAAACATGGGAATTGGATATTGGTCTACTAATTATAAGAGGTGAAATGTGAGAATCATGACAAATATTGTAAAGTTATTGCTTTAAGCTCAAAGAGAAAAATTGCTAAAAACTAATTTGGTAAAATTGTCTAATGGTGAGTATCCTTCAACAACAATGATGCCAACCAAGGGCATTTTTTATAATTGGAAAATCCACCACATTTGTGAAGATTATAGATTGGTGAACAAGTTGACATGTTCTAACAAAAGTTCCATCCCCTATTTGAAGAAATCTTTGATGCCCTTGGGGAAGCCATGGTGTTCAACACTTTGGATTTACATTATGACTACCATTAGTTGCCATTGAATGAAGATAACAAGATTAAAACAACATTTTCAGGGGGATTGCTCTTAATGGGAAGGATTGTTTATACCAATGGTGATTCAATTTTTCCATTTGATTTGAAAAACACCCTTGTAAACTAATACATTTGAGGTGATACACAAGAAGAAGCTTTTCAAAAGTTCAAGGTTTGGTTCACTTTAGTTCCCATTTTGTGATGACCTTTATAAGGATAACCTTTTTAATTACACATTGATCGGAATACTTTAAGGTTGGGAGCTATCCTACTCAATTTGACGGTGATGGCATACACCAATTAATTCAACACCAAAACAAAATGAAAATGCCTCATAATTGTTTGGGTTATTTCATTTTTATCCTAGCCCATTCACTTTGGTTATGGATCGTTAGCTTTTTAAATTCATAATGGAATTTGACCATTTCCCATGAAAGCTAATTAGGTGGGCCTTCAAAATCCAAATATATATGGTTATTATACCACCTTTCAAAAAATTATACCACCTTATCTAATGAACACCAAATTTACAATTGTTCTAACAAAAACAAACCAAAAACCTTTTTTGCATTAAATGTTTGATGTGGACAATTAGACTTTGTTACCATTCACTATTATTTCATGTTAATAATGAATGGTAAAAATGTCGTAAAGTACATTTTCCCCATTTAGTAAACATGTGAATCTAATCATTTGTGTTTGAGTGTTTGTGCGCGTGTATGAGAATGAGTTTGATTATGAATGTGCAAAAGTTTGTGTGTGTAAAAACACATTGAAATTTTGAAGAGGGTGTTTTGGGAAAGTTGATGGGTTATAACACATTCAAATAGGTTATACAAGCATGCTAATCACAAACAAGTTCATATTTACAAGCTCAAAAAAGATATGTTCATAATCCTCCTTAAATGTAGGTAAGCTAGCAAGAAAAGAAAAGGAGGTCACACCTCCCACCTCCCCTTTGAATTATAGTAGGAAGGAATATGCTTTTAGAATTAGTATTTTGAAGAAGAGGGTGTGTGTGTGTGTGTTTTTATAAAAATGTTGTCCAAGTGATGTGAATAATGCAATGATTCAACAGGGAACATGCAAAAGTTGATGAAGCTTTCGTCAATTTTATAAAAAAAATTCTTGATGCTTTGATGACTTTTCCATTTAAAAATAAAGTTAACTATTTCAATTGTTGAAGGTTTGTTTTGCAATCCTTTTTTGGGAAATTTTTAGAGGGTTTCTACTATTTATCAAGTTACTAGAAAACATGTCATGTTATACCACAGTCTTATTTACAATCTTGTTGGGATAATCATTGGAATAATTGCTCAAGAATGGTTCATCATGTATTAACAACAACAACATATGAATTCATAGATTAATGAATTAAAGGTGACCCTTGAATAAGGACTTATGTGACTATTTATGCAAAAATACTCTTAACATATATTTAAAATATTCCATTTGTAAGTTATTAAAAAAATTGACCCAAAAACATGTTGCATTATAAATACATTTTAGGAATCTCCCTAGAGGTCATTTTCAAATCCTTAAAAAATCATTTAGGAGTACATTAAGTAATAAAAACATTGGTTAGAATGTGTATTGAATGGCTTTTAGTACTCTATCCTCATTAGATTCATTTCAAATTATTTCACAAGTTTTCATAATATATTAAAAACCAGATCATATAAACTACACATTTTTAAAAAAATTCAATATTAATACAATTTTTAACACTAAAACATGAAAAACCAAACATTGGTTATATGTTTTATGGCTCATTTACTTGTGAATGTACCCATAAAGTTTTTGTTTTTGCATTAAAATCCCTTGTTAGTTAGTTGGAAACCTTTTTAATCCTTGATTTAATGCATAATAAATCTTATCAATGATGGAAAAAAAGATGTTAGTCTATTTTATTTGGGAGGTAGATGACCAATTGTAATTCTATGCTTTCAAGGTATTAATAATAATTTCTTGAATGTGTTTTTGTTTAAATGTGAATGTGAAGGATTAATGTGAAGGATTTTGTTTGAAAATAATGACTATAGATAGATAGATATTTAAAAAGTTAACCATGACACTTGTGACAAATTAAAAGGTAATGAATCATGGTGTTTGTATTAACATGCATGTAAAGTTCCCATTGATGCATGACTACAACCCAACTTTATGTGTGTAAACATCTATAGAAGGAAATTTTAATTAAAACATTTTCCTCATAAATAATTGGGAAATTATTGAATTTTAAGATAGTACGAAATATTAGTCTTGAAAACTTCATTGAATTCAACATTTCCCCCATTATCATGATTAATAATCAAATACATCAACAAATAATGCATGTATGATGCAATCTCTAAAGTAATCAAAGTTTTGAAATTGACGAAAGAAATGACACTAAAATTATGATGATCAAAATTGTTTAACAATTTAATAAAAAAACATAGAACACAAAAAGGAAATTTCAAAGTTTGTCAAATTGGCAAAAAAATGTTGAAGTAAAAAAAGAAGCAGACACTTATGCATAAGTAATAAATTAAAATGAGGCAAAATGATAAATCCCTATGAATTTGGGAACATATATTAATTGGAACATTTTAAAAATCCAAATCATTAAAAAAAGAATATATCACCAAAATATTACATCATAATCATAATTAAAATTATCACTCAAATGAAAAATCTAATAGTAGTTTTTTAATAAAAACTTCACAAAGATCAAAATGATAAAAGTGAAATGCAAGAACAAACTTTTCCAAACATTACTAATTCAAATTTTTTGTTATAGTTGATGACCTAGGTAGTTTTTGGGTCTAAATTTGGGGAAAATTTTACTTTTTTATACAAAAACTTTTTAAAAAAATATTATTTCATATTATTTCATTATTCTACAAAAAAATCATTAGGCTATGAAATTTCATCACAAAATTGAATGAAATGATGAATTCATTTTTTTCAAGTTTGAATTTCATGGGTAAGAATTAATTTTTATCAATATCATGTTTTAACCATTATGTGTTATCTTATTTCGAATTAAAATTAGATGATGATAGGGTTGTGTGACAAATAATCATTTTTTTATTATTAGATAAATACCTTTACTTTTCAATAAGCCTTAATTTTATTAATTAAAAATTCATTTGTTGTTAATTATTGTATTCATATGATTTTTATATGTTCATATCATGACTAGCTTGATATACAATGTTAACATGATCATGTGTTTGTGCACAACATCTAATAACTTCTGAGATAACATATATTCATTGAAAAATTTCAAATCAATAGCAAATTGTATTGTCATTTGTAAAATAATGCAACATCATTTCATGAAGGGTGACAATGTCATCTGTAAATAACTTAACCATTTTATAAAAAATATTATTTTCAAGATTAGTCACCCCATTTAATTTTTTCAAACAAGTGGATAATCTTATGTGTTTATAAAATATTTCGGAAAAAAGAAAGTTTTTCATAATTGTACATTGATTTTCCATGGTAACTCTTACAATATAATCATGTTTCACATTATTATTTAGAATGGATCAAATGTCTAAGAGGAGTACCATCAAATAATCTCATTTTTCCATACAATTTTTCAAACAAATATATTTTGAAATGACTACCTTCAAATAAATTAGTCTTCAAAAATTTATGTTTTAAATTCATAAATACTTGTTTCAATATTGAATTTTGAATTTCCATCACATTCATGAATAAAGTTTTGACTTTAACAAACAAGGATAGGATAGTTAATCAAATTTGAAAACTAAATAAACAAATTTTTTAAAGAATTGTTTTGAATACCTATGTTTAAAACTGGCATTTTTTTGGTTAATTTAATCATATATGCACATCTGTTTAATTTTTAATGTCAAATGTTCAATAAAAAAATTATAATTAAAAACACTAAAAGTTACCTCAATCCAACCTTAATCGTAAATAGACTTGAACACCAAATATGAAAAAGAATATATATATTTGAAATTATATGAATAATAGAAAAGAACATAAATGTGAAATAAAATGAAGAAAATTATGGTGTAAGGTCATACATTTTATTTGCATTAATGTTTTTGAAAATAATTGCATTTGATTACTTGTTGAAAGAATTAGAGCCAAAAAAGTGTACATAAACACCTTCATATGTTTCATTATTAAAAGGACCTTCTTAACACCATAATTGTTTGTTATGAATGAAAAGTGGATAGTGTTAAATGAACTTTATCCATTATGGGTGAAAAGTGCATAATGTTAAATTAACTTCATGATGGTCATAAAATCAAACCATTTTGCACATTCTACCATTCCACTATTTCTTGGAAAATCCACCTAGTCACGACCATAATGCACACATTTAAAAATAAATAAAAATTGCAACTTTTAATTCAATGATGTGCGTGTTGCGATTTGATTTACAACATTACTTATTATGTCCACACATGTGATTGTGTGATCAACAACATGATGCATAATCTTAACAAGAAAAATACTATTCATTAGTAATAATTGTGTGAAAGTTCTATAAACAAACCAACAATAAATTGGTAAATAAATTTGCCAAAATTGACTTACACATAGTCTTATTGATGATTGTGAAACAACAAAAACTTATGAAGGATGTGATTTGGGCTTTTTATTAAATTTAATGATGAGTTCAACAATTGGTCATTCATAATATGTGGCATTCTAAACTAAATTAATTTGTTGATCTTCTCAACAAATTTACCGTGGTTACTAAATTTTGTCACTTCAATTTGGCCATGTTAATGATATATATAAGAATTTTCTATTGACATCATTAATGATCTCAATGATAAAATTAACTTAATTACAAAAAAATTAAATTCAAATAATGTATGAAAAGCTAGAATGGAAATCTTAACACTTCAATATATCATTTGTGATACATCATTTATGCAAAAATCATAACATTACTTTAATGCAACAAACATTGATTAATTAGGTATATTGATATATCTCGTCTTATGATTTTAAGAACATAATTACATAAAATATTCATAAGTTCAACTTATCAAGTTTCATAATGAAATATAATTCCATTGGGAAAATTGAGTAATATATATGTTTAATTATGCAAAAGATCTTCACAAAAATTTCATATGTTATAGATTTCCAAATCACACTTCATGTTCCCAATTAATTGTATAATTAAAACTCTTGATAATATTTATTCCTACATCACAATATGCCATCATTCGTAGGTCAAAAACCTATCAACAATAATAAAGATGAAACAAAGATGTTGCCACAAGTATTTTCTACAATAGTTCTATGCTAACTCAAGCATGACAAAAAAGGAGAGGAAACATGTTGATACAATACAATTGTATAACAAGGTGCCATTTGAACTGGTACTTAAAAGAAATTGTTAACTAAATGTTTAGTGGTTGGGTGTACCTTCTTAGCAAGGTGCATGTTATTCTACCACACCACCAAACATTGTACTTTGATGATCCTTGAGAAGCAAATCTTGTGTACTTTTGCGGATACTTAGTGAGAAACATTCATCATAATGTTTGATGAATCACCTCCATGACCTAGTTAACCCATAAACACATTCATATAATGATCATCCATGTTATGTTCTATGGCAACATGTTAAAGATTTAAACAATGTTACATCCCACCCACTCTCCTTGCTAGGAAATCCATTCCTCAAATAGCATCTGCTGAAATTGGTCTTGACCATAGACGACTCCATGTCAACATATGCTTCATCTTCTGTGTTACTTTGAGAAGAATCAAAAGGTTGAGCACGATAAGAATGATAATCTCGTCTTCCTCTAACAATGTCATGGCAAAGTAAGTTCATTCACCTATCTGAAAACACAAAAACACCCACAACCATGTTTTAGCTAGTAGCTTGAATCTTGAAAGTATGCTTGAAGGATTCTAGCATCATGTTATGCAAGGAATAAACTGCACATTTTTTTTTAATATGTTAATCTTAGTTCAACATATTTATCAAATTCCATCAACCACCAAAAGGAAATTGGTCAAACTTTTGAACAATGTTTGTGTGGCTCGCGTTGAGATCAACGCATCTTAAACACCAATAGCCAAGTCCATGGATTGAATACTCCCCTCCTCCCATCTCATGTGCATTGATAATATCCCCAAAGTTAGTAGTGAAAAATGCACATTGAAAAACATGGTAGTCTTTTGATCCACATTTTCAAATATTTCTTCATCACTTGAAAATGAGTTAAAATCATCACTCCTAGAAAAAGAGACATGACTAGATCTTTAGAAAAACATTTATTGTGTTCAAGTGAAAATGAAAAGTAAATTTTTAATAAAGGATATTTTTCATTATATAGTTTTCCCATGAATTTTTTTGTGTAAATCTTAAATTCTTACCTTCTACCTAGCTTACATCAAAACCCTAACCCTTTTGCATCAGTTTTTTACACTGACCCTAGCCCTTGATCATTCTAAATACACACAAACCCTAACCCTAAAATTTGGTTTGTCAGAAAATTTTAATCCATAACTTAAACCATGGTCCCTAACCCCAACTGTAGAAAGTAGTTTATAACTTCAACATTTTACATGGGCACAAACCATACCTTTAAAACTTAAACCTTAAACCTTAAAATTTTAAAATCAAACCCTAAAACCTATATTCTAAAAACCTAAAAAACTTCAAATTTAAACCCTAAAAACCAAAATAAAAAGCTTAAACTTTAAACTTATACCTTAAAGGTCAAACCCAAAAACCCAAAACCCAAACTTTAAATTCTAAAAATCAAACCCTATAACTTAAACCCTAAAGTCTCAATTAAAAAACCCCAAACCCTAAACCCTAGAAATTGAACTCTATAACCTAAACCCTAAAAACTTTTAACATAAACCTTAAAATCCCAAAACCTAAACACCAAACACTAAAACCCAAAACCTAAACCTTAAATATAAGCCCAAAAACCCAAGAACCTTTTCAACTAAACTTCAACCCCAAAACCTCAATTTTAACCCTAACCTAAAACCCTAACATCTAAACCCTATAACTTTAAACCTATAACCCTACAATTAAAAAAACCCATGTAACATCATAGACTTAATTGAGCAACTCTCAATTGTGATTGGTTGCCCCTTTGTGAGTCTCATGTTGAGTTTCGATGTTTGGTCATGAATATTTGGGACTCCATAAATAACATAAAAAAGGGCATGACGAGATGAATAGGGTGCCAACTAGGCTTGAAAGAAAGGCTGAATGGGTCATGATTTTATAGATAATTTTAAATGTATATAAATTTTCAATCCCATTTTAAACTTTTTGTATTGTCATAAAGTAATGTATTTATCATTGTTATAATACGATGCATGCATCAAATTATGAGATGTAATAAGACATCATTTTTGTTAATCAAAATGGTTTTTTTGCAATATGCAACCCCTGGCTTAATGCACCTTAGAACATGCCCAACAACAATTTCCATTTCAACTTCTATTAGTGTTTTATTGCATACAAGGAATAATGTTAATTCTTCCAATATCCCCACCCGTAAACCTGCAAAAGTGGATTGAATAATGTAGTGATAACATAAAATTGAAACTCTCTTTTACCACAGCAAATGCGTGCACATACATTGTTTTTTGGAAGCTCTTCGGTTGTTGCAAAGTTTCTTGGTTATTGTAACAATTGAGAAATTAAAAAAGTGAAATAAAAAGAACGGGCTAAAACAAAAAATCCACCATGCGATAGAATTAGGTTCCAAAATTGAGCTCAAAAATTAACACTTCCAGAAATTTGCCCCATTTCAAGGTCAGAGTCAAAATGTACAGCAAGTATGGAAATCGGGCTGGAAAGCTGTAAAATTTGTCTTGGCATGCTGAAGAAATCAACAGAGGTGTCAAAAGCAGGGTTGCAATGTCCATTGCTGCTCTCCATGATTATGAGGTCTGATTTACTAAACTGATGTCAAATTCCTGGAATGTGAATCATCGGCTACTTCAACTTCCAGTAAGCAGCAATAGAAAGCAAACTAGCAAAGCACTAAGCAAAGCATTAGCAAATACATCTCTTCCCTTATGCAGAGGTGAAGCTAAGGAATTGATAAGAATAAATGCAATCCTGACTGTTTGCCCATATTCTTCTCAGATGATATATCCTTCATGTATTCTAGGAGCATTGATTTTGACGGTTTGACCTTCAACCAACATACGTGAACTGACAGTTTGTTATGAAGGTATCATGAAGGAGAAGGCATTGCTATTTGTTATGAAGGAGAAGGCATTGCTGTCAGTGCCTTCCACCCTCAACCTCAGGCTCTGCCCTTGTTCACGCGGCAGAAGGCACGGACAGCAGTACCATCCTCTATACTTACCTCCTGCACACTGGTTAAGCTCAACTTATACTGGATGAGAGTCCCCAGTATGTTTGTCGAAGTGCCCATAACTGGAGCATCATGTAGTATCATAGTTCTCAAGCAACAGTAAGACGACACAAACAAATTTGTTACATTATCCCGCATTGAGCTGATGGAAATCTGCAGGTACAGCTTCCAAGCACTTGCAACCACTCACAAAGTACAGAACACAGACCATGGTAAGTGGGGTCCTGGAGCATACTTGGAGCATTACACTTCAATGACTTTCTACATGCACAGAAGATAGATATTCTTACCACATCTAATGCTTATGTAAGTTCCAATTCTTTACAAGAAAACATAGGCCATTATGGAAGGTACCAAGTCTGCAAGGCTGCAATGCATCAGGTGGAAATATTGACAGCACACCATCTTCCCAGATGGTCACTTGATCCTAACAAAAAAATTGCAAATTAGACTCCACATATATTGGAGCTCTCAAAGTACATCAAGATAGTGGATATATTTGGGATAAGGAAGATGTAACATATGTTTTCCATGGCTGCCAAGAACCCAACAAAGGGATGGGGATGAGTTGCTACCTTCCATCTTCAGACCCTCGCCCCTTGATCAAATCAATCATCTCAACTGACTGCAATAACAGAAGAAAGAATTTGTAGTTCAATTTGATGCTTATGACTATGGCAACCACACATCAAATTAGTTTAAATACTACTTGTAAAATGGAAATAAATTTTCTGCCCTAGTCTCTACACATTGCATCACTTCATCAATGCAACCAATTGAAAATCACTAAGAGAGCAATCCTAGAGTCATAAGTTAACTCTGGTCATTCAGTACATTGAAGGCAGAGAATAGTGTAAAGTTACCTTACAGACAATGGTATCACCCAAACTAATGGCAGCCTCAAACACCTTTCGCACCCTCTCATTCTTCACATTCCGAGGATGTACTCTGCATTGTTTGATGGTGCACAAAGCCCATTACAATCATGGCTTCTAGGATATGTAAGTCTAATGACATCCATTAGATCACAGATCTCCATATGATCGAGCTTTTCTAAGCCACCCAAAAATATATGTTCTATTAGAATTTCAGCTTGATTTTGTAAAGTTTAAATAGCATATGGCACCAGAGATCAATCAGCCCTACTGCTGCTTCATATATGGTAATAGAAAGATTGACATAAAGCCTATTCATGAAGCTACAGGCTTCATCATGGCCTGAAAAAAGAGAGAGAGACAAAGGGAAAAAGATACATACGTTATCCAACCAGCACGTTTGAGAACAGCAATGGTGGTCACAGTGTAAGCACACAGTAGTAACCCTTGCGCCAACACCATGCTTCAACCTACATGAACCCAGTGCTTTTACACATTGTAATAGTCCCCTAACAAAGCAGGTGAAGGCAGGCAGTCAATGGTGAGAATCTGTAAATGAGAAAAAATTGCTTTAAAAGGCTCTCTTGTGAGACACATAATGACTAAATCTGCTTCGATATTGAACACTCTACTGACTCTGGCAAAATGTCCAACACAAGATTGCTTTCATTACATGACACTTCCATACAAAAATCTCTATCTAACTTGACATAAAAAAAATTGTTGGGATCATATGTTATTGTGGAATCCATCAATTGTTGCCATGCATGGTTCACAAATTTACCCAGGAGTTGCAGGTGAAAAGACAACACCCATCAATCATGGTCAGGTTTTAGGGTTTTTGGTCTCCTTCAAGAGCAAGAAAGATTGACATGGCATAGTCTCTAGATACCAAGTGTAACATGGTGTCTCTTCACTCTTATAGCCCTAAGGACTCTTCCTTTCTGAACCTGCAAGTCTTCTAACAACTGCTAAGTTGGATCGTCCCTTCCCCCCTCAACGACTTGCAAACCCTAATGCTTTTCAATGGCCGGTTTATCTATGAATCCTCATAGTAGTAGCTGGGTTGGATAGCATGGGTATACAGCATCTAGCACAACCACAATAAGCTAGCCCATGGCTTCATCCTTGACTTTGGGACAGTTACAAATCGATGAAGATAGATAACCTGTCACAGGAATCCTTTCACATACTTGGCAATCCATAACGCCCAAATTTTTCTTTAATTACAGCAGACTCCTAGCGTGTTAGAAAATGAGGACAGGAGCAGAGGCATACCTTGTGTGATGGAAGGGAGTAGCTGAAATAGTGCGATGATCACTTGCTGCTGCTGCTGCTGATGATGATGATGATGGAGGGTAAGAATCTGTCCCCCAGGAAAATGGCTGATGATGGTTTCCACAGAACAGGATCCGTATTACACAGAAACTGCAGCACTTGGGTTCAACAAATACTTGAAGGAGAAGGTAATGTAAAGTTCTAAGCAAACGCGCATTCAAGCACAAGAGAAAGCGAGGAAGAATATCGCTGAACTAAATCGGCACCAAATCTTCGAGTCAGGAGCAGGGTTTGTTACTCATTTTTGTCAAGTAGGTGGACTGGCGACGATCATCCACAAGAGGAATGAGCCAAATTGAGCTAGAGAGAGAGACAAGAAGAAAGTAGATTTTTTTTCTGGGAATCCTGCCTAGTTCTGGCGACCTACAGGAAACTCATTGTCTCAAAAAGGCGACTTCTAACTTCTGGAAAAGACGTCTTGAGCAAAAAACTTTTGTGTAATTGTTCCCCCCCCCCCCC
>Ga0209611_10009997_pt1 | contig 14116 bp, 9 predicted proteins | sample S1TSphgellanicum_3_FD_187693 | JGI IMG/M metagenome (GOLD analysis project Ga0209611, IMG submission 187693) | Host-associated microbial communities from peat moss isolated from Minnesota, USA - S1T2_Fc - Sphagnum magellanicum MG (SPAdes) (version 2) | ecosystem: Host-associated > Plants > Peat... | reverse complement strand
CAAGAAACCTTAAAATATCGGGATGCCATTAATCTTTGTTATGGGAAGTAGGAGATGGTGGAATTGCAAGTTCGCATACCAAATGTGCACACTTGCATAATTTGCTCAACCATCATTGAAACCACGATTCCCATTGTGAAGCAATGTATCTTCAATTAGATTTGAGGATATTGGTTATTATTTGATGCCCTAAATGCTACCTTTTCACTAAGTGCGGCTATGTAGAGTGACATTAAGTAATTTGAAATCAATTCCAACAATTTTGTGAGGGGGGGTTTTGATTTTGAGTTGTAGGCATTGTGGATGCATATGATGGGTGAAATCATGGTAGTCTTGGCTCCATTTTTTGCATTTTCATCTATCAACATTGCTACCAAGGCACACAACAAGCTAGCGCTAATGCTAGACCTACATTTTAAGTTTCTAGATGTGGTGAAAGGTTTTGTAGGAAGGGAAAAAGTCATATAGATGGTGGCTAAATATGATAACATATCTTTGATGCCATTGTTGGTGGTTACAATCAAAATCCAAAATCTAAGTGCTATTGGTCTACTAAAAATAATAGTTATTGATGATGATGAATCAATTTTTGGGGCAATGGCCTCAAATGAAGTTACCTTACATGGGTTGCTAAAAAATGAATTGGGACTATTCTGTCATCTACCCGTGAAACCTAAAGATTGTCTATTGCCCCTAACATGGTAGAAGTCACATGAAATACCGTTTCCAAATGTTTCATTTGTTGCAAGGCAAAATTTTGAAATTCCTAGGTCCCAAATTGAAACTAAACGGACTTTTAATATAGTTGGAGTGTAGACAAGTTTGTGGTGCTATAAGCTAGGTGTTGACAATTTTGACAAGTTGGTCATGGTTATGAAAAATTACTCGAGTGATGCAAGGCAAATTGTTTGCGAGAGGGATTCCATTCATGATTTTTCCAAGGAAGAAGGGAATATCATCAAAGACAATGATATGACATTGGATGTAGTTGGCTATTTCAATGTTGATGAACTAGAATGATGGATATGGGTGTTGATGGGATTAGTTTTGCCATGTGTAGGCTACAAGGCTATCACCTTTAATGGTTAGATGTATTAGTTAGCTAAAATGCCTATTGTTTACTTTTTTTTAATGATCCATGGGACTAATATATCCTTTTCACAAATCTAACAATATCCCATTTTTGGGATATTTTGTTATTTTTGCATCTTGTTTTTGATTTTTTTGTTTGACAAACTTAATCAACATTTAAATATGGTAAGGAAAGGGGCAAGCATATGTTGAACTTTTGGTTTAATAATGTGCAACATCATATGTAGGAGAAACACAAGTTCAAGTTAAACATGCAAATCATGATAAAGCCATGTATGCATAATTAACTATCCTTATTGATAACAAGGTATATTTAAAGAACATGTTATTTGGCAAGGTTTCTAGTTAGAAAGCTCATGTAATTTTGACTCATACATGGTTCCTTCTTGTGCCACTATGGTGCTTGAAATTCATAATCTTGAAATTCATTAGAAAAGGTTGCATTCATCTATGATTTCTATTTTGCTATTGAAGTTTTGTTATCTCTTTAGGTTTCTAGTGGTCTTCTAGGATCTTAATACTCAATGTATTGTTCTTTCAGTTAGGGATTTCTAACAATGAAACTACTAACTGATGTCAAATCCTTCTCCTTGTATGGCCTAACTATTTGTCTGCCTAAGCCATGTTGGTGATAGTGGTTGTTATTTGGACAAGTGAAACTAAAAGCCATGATTCCAAAAGACTTGTAGACAATTAGTGCAACAAATTTGCTTGCAATATCAAACATTGTTTGAAATACATGTGAATACAACTTCCTTTCCTGAAATCCTTATAATGCAAATGATCTTCCCATTGCCAAATAGTCCATGGGTTAAAATGATGTTTTGAATGTGTTGTTTTTTTTTCTTTCATGATAATACTAACCTTGAGGCTTTAGACTCAAATGTTGCTTCCACTTTTAGCTGGGCCACCATTTTTCCTTCCTAAATTTGATGTGTTAATGTTGGAATTGTTATTACTTTAGGTCATAGTTTGGCTATTCCTTTTGACAATGCTAATGAAAGTGTGTACATAGGGGCTGTTGTTATGGTACATAACACTTCTCTAGAATTGCATCCTATTTCATTTAGTTTTGCAATTGGCATAGTTCATATTTTGGATCCTTAGGCATGAATTTATGCAATAAAATTTACAAGACTCTTTTGGATGATTTTGTGTTTGTCTATCATACAAGGTGGTGACTCAAGTGCTTCTTTTCAAAATTGACCTTGATGTTTATGGTGTAGATTAGTGAATGTACATTAGAGTTATTGAAATGAATGCTTGCAGATGGGGAGATTGTGTTTGTTGACTACTTTTTTTGTTTAAATCTACCACAACTAGAGGTTGAACATGATTATGATTAAAATATTAAACAATTCACTACTTTGTAAACCTATTATCCTTTTGAATTTATTTTTTTTAAATTCTGAGTGGGAACAACATGGAGGAATTGGATGCAAGTAATGTATGTATTATTTTGATTTGTATTGTGATGGTGATCAAATGTAAATCATACTTATTTCCTTTTTGTTGACATGTAGAATTTATAACCCTAATAACCTACCCAGATGCAATATTTGAAGGTTCCCAATCATGTTATGAAAAAACTGCCCCATGTGCATAACCAAATTGGGCTATTCTACGTAGGTTATTACAAAAATTGGCCCTTATGCATATCCAACAATTATTAATTCATAAAAAAATGAATACTGATATCTTAGTGTGATGGCCATTCCAAAATATTGATATCAAGTTGGTCCAAAAAATCTAGAAAAAAATATATTAATACCTTATGTGTAAATCAAATTTCAAAATTTTGCAAGAACTACCCCCACTTGGTATTGAGAAAAACCAATATTCAAAAAATAAGTAAAAACTCCCCCACATTGTTGACAAGCCTACCACTAAACACCCCATTGGTGTAAAGCAAGGCTAACCATTGAATGTTTGATATCTAGAAGCCATGCACCCAAATGCCCAAAGGTGAACATTTGGATTCAAAAAACAATCATTTGGTATTTTAGGTGAGGGTGGCTGAAATGGTTTTTTTGGTGTCCAATTTTAGGTGTAAGTTTGCATGGTTTTGAAAACATTGGTCACCTTTGTGTTGATTTGTTGTTTGGAAATATGTTTACATATGGCCATTTGAAAGTTGACAATGTGGCGGGAACGATGGGAAGTAAGGTGAAAAAAGAATGAAGGGGTTGAAAGTCTTTTAAGGGGGTGCAAGATGAGCATACAAGAATGGCTAATGTCTGATGACGGGGGGTTGGAGTGTTTAATTAAACAAGCAGATTGAACATACAAAGGAAAAATCTATAATTCTAATAGAGTTAAGTTATTAAACACAACAAAAAATTAGAGATTTAAAGATTGAAACATTTATGAACACCCTAAAAGGCACAAAATGCAAATTTCCCCCAAATTTTGATAGAGTAAAATTCTTTCGAAAAATAAACAATAAACATTCAAAAGTGCAATGTAATTACAACTCAAATATCTTTCTCCAATTCATAATTCATGCTTTATAACATATCTAGTATGGTAGGAAAGCTGATGAATGAACTCCAAATTTTTTTTTAAATTATAATTCCAAGTGCAACAATTTTGAAAACAAATATAAAACATCAATAAGCACCAATCAAGGTCAAGGTATAAGGTATAAAGAACATGTAGTCAACAAATTCACAAATAATTGGTAAACCAAAAGATGAAGATGAAATTGGAGAAGAATTAAAATTTTCAACGAGAAAAAACTTTACAATATAAAAAATAGAAAAATATTATTATATTGTTAGATACAAAAGTTGACAATTCCAAGCTATGGGCATTGAGTTAAAAGAGAAGGGTTTTGAAGGATATAGCCTTGTGAACTTTGGAATACATTACAATAGTTTGCACAAGTGAACAATCTCAATGTAGTTTGGGAGGATTTTGAAGAATTCTACAATATGATCAAACTCGTCTTCCCCATTATAATAACATTTTGTTTTATGTTACCTTGATTTAATATGTTTTCTGCAATCTTGGTTTGATCGCAAAAGGTGTAAGGTTGTACCCCTTGTAATGCTATAAAACACACCATCTATTTGTTAGAAACTTGAACCAAGTGGTAGGGGACAACCATGATTCCAAACATGCTTTGTAGTCAAAGAAGTTGTGTGCCATACTAGCCATCATCAAACAAGCAAAATGTTCAACCTATAATAACAACCACACACAAGGCAACCAAGATAAACCCAATTCAAAAATTTTATAAAAAATGGAAGAAAGAAGTGGAAAAATCAATCTTTGGATGAAGCAATGGAGTTAATGGAAAAGGGAATAATCACAATGAAAAAAATATTTAGGTGATGAAGCATACCATTATCTTCCCTCGAGGAGGTCAATTCCATTTAATTACAAATGAAATGCAAAAAAAAAGGGTGCAACTAATTTTTGAAAATAAATATTATAGTTTATATAGGGTACCAATAATTCATCTTGAGAATATTTTGAAATTTTATTTAAAATATATCTAGAATATGCAAAAAAATGTCATTATTTCATACCATATTGAAAAATATCCTTTTGCCTCAAGTGCTTCTTGAAATATGGAAGGAGTGACCTCCTAAATATCTTCCCTTGCAAATCATATGAATGGTTGAATGAAGAATAATAGAATTGGGTTTGGGAGTATGTTGACAAAGGAGTAAGATGTTGCCATAGTCAATTGGATATTGGCAATGCAAGAGGTAGGACTATCTATCACCCTACAACAACTAACATTGAAAGTGCCAAAACTCATTCAAACCAAACATATTCCATTTCAAAATGGAATACTTGGGAATAGTTAGTGGTTTTGGTTCAAACACCGTGAATATTAAATATTCATTCAATATTTAAACCACCACTTTAAACTCAATATTCATTAAGTAGAGGGTCTCGACCTTTGCAAAGCCCAAGGATAAACTAGCATCACTTCTCAAACATTTTTCAACTTGCAAATGTTACATAACATGCACAACTACATTGCAAGTCACATTCGAAACTCTAATGGGACTAGAGTTTAAGTAGGCAAGCAAAGCAAAGCCAAGGTGTTAACCAATTGAGGATCCCAACAAGTATACAACACAATTCCAAAGTCCAAAGAGTGGTTAAAAATGAATTTTGTTGTGAACACATGTGAGGGGGTTACACCAACATTCTACATATTGTAGAGATAGAAACTACATGACAATTGCATCAAGAATTCCAAAACCAAGGAACTACATGGGAAGAAATAAACTTGGATGATTTCATTTTCTTTCAAGGAATTTTTTTCATTATTTAAAAGGTCAATTCCAAGGGGCGTATCTCAAGTTAATCGTCATCTCCTAATCTTAAATGGGCATGGGTTACATGTCACATTAGAGGCTATAGAGTAGGCACAACAATTTGATTTAGATATGATTACATTGTGTAGTCATACCTCTATATGTTTCATGCTTCAAATCATTCAAAATCACATTTAGAAAAAAAAGGATGGCCCTTACATGGCAAAAAACAATTATGTTGAACCAAACAAGATCGCCTTGGTTGGTTGGATAGACAGTGTGTTAAATCACACTTTGATCAAGAAGAATATCACATTATAATCTAAGGCTATTAGAATTTGGCCCTTGAACTTTAAAGCCATAGATGAAAATAATGAATCTAATGAAATATACACAATAAAATCAAATAATCATGCATTAGACCAAGAACAAGAGGATTTAAAGATGCAAACAAAGATAAAACAAAAAAGGAGGGTGAAGCACTTGCCATACCACTTTTGAACATAACATATGAAATTATAAATAAAAATTCCTACTAATATCAAGGTTAATCAAAACATTGTTGCTATGTTGACATGCCCAAAGGCCCTTCTATGATGGAGGAAGAGGAATTTGAGTAAATAAGGGTCAATATGGATTAAAGCCCAAGTTCAAAGCAAAAGGAGCATAAGTAGATTCCAACAAGTGAAACTTAAAAAACATTGAAATTCACTAACTTATTGTCATTGCCCCGCCTCCTTATAAGAAAAATCAAGGCCAAGGAGACATTAGTTGATTACAACCAATCACATGTGTTAACATTTCATGAATATTTGAAAATCATGAGAACATTACAAGGAATCTCGTCCAACCCATGCATTTGTGACTTGTGTCCAAATGAACCATTTTTACGATGGTCAATAAAACTATCTTTTGTGGGACCATGCTAGAAATGACTTGTAATCACGTATTCAATTACAAAATGATTTGAAGTTGCATATGTAACTATATATGACTTGCACAACTAAATGCGTTCCAATTGTTGAAATGCATTGAAATGAACATGGTGGAAGAATGGGTGGTCACCCTTGGGTTCAATAAGGAAAACCCAAAGACTTTTTTGGAAGTTTTAGCTTAGCAAACACATGGCCAACCTACCAAAGTGCACCACCAAAAAACAAGGGGTTTAAATAAAAACCCAAGGGGGAGTGGGGGGTGGTTCTTCATTGTGTTCAACAAAATAATGGGGAGAAGACAAATGTTAAAGATGTGGTGGGCCTCATCAAAAAAATGATTACCTATCTTCCTCAAGCCACAACCACTAACCATAACCCCAACTAACCTTGTTTCCATTGCAAGGTTTATGGCCATGACACAAACCATTGTTTCACATTACATCTTGAACTTTGGCAAGGCCAACCCTAGGTAGAAAATGTTGGGAAAGTTCAAGGTTCTTGCAAGGATTAGAAAGGAGAAGGTATAATCAACAAAAGGTGAACCATCGAGCTAATTTTGAATTAACCCAACACCATGGAGGCAAAATTTACACGTTTGGAGGCTTTGGTGGCAAGTATGACAATTAGCATGGTGGCACATACTAATGCACTTTTTATGTTAGGGACACTTTATCATGATCAAGATGACATATTGTTTCTTAGTTCAAACCAAGGATATTTTTGTGGAGTTGGATTTTCAAGGCCACTAGCTTCAAATGATGAAATATCATATGTACTAAGGGATGTTCTTTTGACAATTGCCCAATGACTAAGGCAAGTTCTTATGTGTTGGAACCACGTCGTGTTGATGAAAGATTAGATCTTCATTGCATAAAGGCCTAATGTCAAGTTCATCTCCCATTAACAAACACCATCCCCAACCCCATGCGGGCATCGACATCTTGTCATGTGCAAAGTGCATCAAGGAGGGTGCTTAATTTAAACTATGGACCCATGGCACTAGACAATTTGTTGGGGGCACCACATCATTGTATTAAACATGCCATTAATTTCTATCGAGACTCTAGTTATTCCTAATAACCAATGAACAATTGTGTTTTTTAGCAATTACCTCATGTGAGGATGGTGGAACTTCAGGGATGATCGTTTCATTAGCTCAAGATTCAATATCAACTATAGTGCCCCACATTGTTTTTGAAGCCACCTAGATACAAATTTTCAAAAGTTCATCGTGGCATGTTACTATTGTTAGGATTCAAGATCTCTCGACATGTCCTGCCATTGATTGAATAGGAGTTATCCTTGGTGTGGTGGTGGTGTATAATGAGGATGGTGCATTTTAGTTGCAAGAAGCATAGGCACATTGGTATTAACCCCACAAAGTTTTATTGGATTTAAATGTTCAACCATTGATGTCGGACAAAACAACAATGGATGGTTTTGGTTTGATTGATGTCAATTTAGAGCCATGCACATACCAAATTTTGACATCTATGAGTGAGTCAAAAAAGGGACAAGGGCTAATTAAACATGAAATTGTGATCTAGGTTAACTTCAACAAACTAACAAACTATATTACAATGCAAGCTCAAATAGTGGTTACACATGCTACAACCTATAATGTATTGGTTGGAGGGGTAGTATTTTATCCCTTAAGAGTTACCATTAAAGTCTGGGAAGAAATTGCATATTATCGACCAAGATGGTATACAAGAGTTAATTGTAAAACTTTACTATCAGTGAGATTTATTGAAGGGCAAGTAAGAAAATCCAACATGTCCACTATGTTGGTTAGATTTTGAAGCCTTCCATATGGGTTTGAGTTGTTGGAAGGTAATGTCCATGATCAAGAGACACTTCCAAAGGGTGGATTGGTGATGTCAAGGCATAGGGGCTTCCACTCATTCTAGTTTTTACATTGGATCTTAAGCCACCATGGGCCCACATTGATCGAACTCCAAGCATTATCTAGTCATTACATACATTAGGCTTGGCACACTCTATCATCACTAAGGAATGACACTATCAAGTGAACACGTGAGTGTGGGCGTGAGCCTGTGAGCAAGAACAAATATATTTGGAATATTTTGATGATGGGGATAGAATATTCCTAAAATATCCCCATGCCACCATCAACGTAGGAATGACATTTTCCATATGTACATGGATGAAAATCACACAATGGATGAAAATTGAACATCAATGAAATTTTTGGATGATAAATGCAAATAGACAAATTGTTTGAATGAAAGATCCGACAGGTTGAAATGTATGGATGAAACTAACTCCAAAACAATTATGCCGGATGAAAACCACAAGTACATGGATGAAAGTTACAAAATGGATGAAATATTTGGATGAACGTGTAACATCAATGAACTTTTGGATGATAATTGGAAATAGATGAATTGTTTGGATGAAACTTTTGACTAGTTGAAATGTATGGATGAAACTAATTCCAAAACAATTATGATGAATGGAAATTACTAAACTCACATAATTGTCATGTAAAATTTCATCCATGAAAAAGGGTGTCAAAGGTGAAACTTGAAGGACCTACATTACAATGTAAAAGGGTGAAACAATAATTTGTGTAAGTTTATAAGTTAAGTCACATAGTAAGTCCAAGGTAGGAAATCCACGTAATAATGGAATGGGAAAATGCTTGAAAAAATAGAAAATCACACACACATCATGTGAATAATATTTTTATTTCTATAGCAAAATCCATCTTAAAACAACAAAACCCATAACAATATTATTTAACAACTATTTAATGAGATTGTAACCTACTTTACCTTCAAGACTTTGGCACGAGCTAATAATCTATGAACCTCATTCTAGCTCCAGGATGGATAGTGGATAAATGGTTATCTAATCCTAGAATACATGGCATATTGCAAAATGTAATACAAGTGCTTACATTGCACCCACAGCCCTTGCCCACTAAAGGGTGCAAACATCATGGAAGAAAAATTCATGCAATTGCAAGCTAGGTAATCATTAATCATTACCTCATATTGCTTATGATTTTTTAGTGGTCTTGAAAGTAGGCAATAAATCCATTCATATCCTTTAAGAAGAATGTTTGAGGGAGTTAATAATGTGGATTCAAGAATTTGTCCCACCTCCCATTTATTTGCTTGTAGAATGGATAGTTTTAAAATGCTAAGACAACAAATCTTTTTCCCATTCCTTGATTTGGGCCAAACATTTGGATCCAATGGCTTATAGACATGGGAAAAATTACCATTGCCAAAAAAATTTTGAGGGGCACATGCCGAAGGTTGGTTTATGGGTGCATATCTATTGTCTCCAACCTAATTGACGAGGGGACATCTTGGCTTCTCCGAGAGTAAGAAACTAACCTCCTCCAATGCCACCACCTTAATTTGAGTGAGATATGTCCCTACTTGCACAAGCCATAATGAATGCAAGGCTAGGTTATCAAATGCATATTTCCTACTTATCCCCCCCACACAATGATTAAGGTCATCATGTAGCTCAGTTAATACACCTTTAGTTGTAGACCAATAACCAACATAACATGGAGCAAAAATACCACAATTTGTTTGTTTTGAAATGGTTTTGGCTTTGCAATAGTGCTTAGTGTTTTTTTGCAACATTGAGCAATGATGTTAGACTTTGGGGGGTAGTGCTCAATTTGCCAAATGTTGTCACCACAAAAACATTCAAGGACCTCCACACCATTGTGGTTAACAATAAACACATGACTGCTAGTTTCCCCCCACATCCATAAACTGATGACTAGTTGAATAGAGTTGTTGCATTGGCCATTTTCAGAAAAAAGAAGTTCACCTAATCATGTTAATGTGAATTCAACCTAGGTGGAAAATTTACCTTGTGTTTGGCTTATTTAAACATTTTTTCACCTTCCAAGTGTGGTATTTTAACGAAAAGACTAAAACTTGAGGTGTACTTGGTAACTGCATCAGTAATTTGGATTGGGTCCCCAAGTTAACTAACCTTACACAATCACAATTCATTCTTGTCTTGACAAATCCCAGATGCACCACCTTGTGAGAAGGCATAATACAATGACAATTACTTGAATGCTTGCATGTAATTGTTGGACGTTGCAACAAAGAAGCAAGTACCCCTTTTGCTAGATCGTTGGAGGCAAATGTCACGGACTATCTCAGATTAGTTACAAGTTGGGTAGAGGCAAGCTACAGTGACTCACTTTCTGTGTCCTTATGGACTTTCTGCATAGTTTACTTTATTCAAATGCCACAAACGCATTGTAAAATCATCAATTTGACAAAACTATTTATGGATTATGATTGCCAACTTGAATAAAAATATTTATTAAAGGGTGAAATTCAATAAACATACACCAACCATATAGTAATGGACTTTTAAAGTGGACATATGGACTATAATTTGGGTTCTGAATTAACATTCAAATGCATTTAATGTTATGATTTCATTTCAATATTTTTATAGGGATTCAATATATGATAGATGATGGAAAAAAGGGTATGGATTGAAAAAAATTACAACAAAAACTTTAACCAACAAATAATTATGAATTTTTGAATGACTAGATTTGGGCCTTATTTTCAAAAGTCCCAATCTTGGTCATTTTTTATTGGATTGATATATTTTTTCCTTCAACATATATAATTAAAAGATATCTAAATGGGCAGCCTTTCATATGGACTTTATTAATTGATTAATCATCACATATGGCCCCCTCAACATTGGTTTTTAACATTTTTTCCATTCTAGTGTTAATTTTTCCATTTATACGGACTTTTGGGATTGGGGTTCTTATCGCTTTTGAGGCATTGTAGCTTGCATCTACCCCATTGACATGTTAGCTTCCTCCTCCAAAGAAAATTTCTAAAATCACATAAAAGGAATGAAATTAGAATTTAGGAAGGACAAATGGAAAATAAAATTTGAACAAAGTACTTTGGAAAAACTTACATCCAACATGAAGCCTCCCCATTGTCAAACACAAAAGTGTTAAAAGTCGAACCAATTATTGAATTCGTGAATTGCACCTTCATTAGTAGCTATTGATGAATACCACCAAGAGCAAATGGTAGCATATTAAAGGTTAGTTTCCTCCAAGGACATGGCTTTTTGTATTCATAACGAAGGGCTTTGTGTTGATCATGGAACTCTGGTGCGATAAGTTGTTTAGTGTGTTTATTGAAAGATTAAGGCCAATGGAAAAAACATGTCCATTCTTTGTCAACCATCTTGACCATAAAATTTCCAGTACCATAAACAATATGAACAACATTCTAATGTGCTTGCACACTATCCGCCATGAACCCCTTGAAAATAGGCATACCTAACCTTTTTTTTCAACAACTATGTTTAACTTCCTCCATAGCATGCATTGAGCTTCTATGTCCTTGGATTGCATGTGACAAATTGTAATCATCATGACCTTATAATAGGCCAGGTCATAAACATGACATGCCATGATCGTCCATCCTTGAACATGTTTTATGTGATCTAACATCATCCATGCATTTGGTAGATCATTGCCTAGTTACATTTATTAGAGCAAATCAAATATGAACGTTATTCCATCAACAAATTTCTTAAACAAATAAACCTTTTGCCTAGCATGTTGATTAGGAAAACAATTATCTTAAATATAATCGTAACCAAATAATGCCTTCAATTTCAGGATATAGTTAACGAAGTTCAAGTTACTAAGCGATGCTTTAATGAAGTAATTAGACTGCATATGCCAAGGGAACATAAAGGAACAAACTTCAACAACATTTGATTTAGTTTTTCACCTTTGAAAAGCTCCATAAGACCTTTTCCATCCTTGTTGAATAAGTGACAAGAAAGAAATGTCTTATTTGCAAACAAATCAATAGTTGAAGTTGTAGTAGTTGGCATGCAACAAACCTCATTTACAACCATAATCTTCATTTGCTAGAAGGATTATTTACATTTGTCATATATAATTAGTGGATCGCAACTTTTGAAAGATGTGGAAACTTGTGAACAACATAATACATTTTACAACTACAAGTTTGTAGACATGTGGGTGAAAATTTGCAAAACTTAATGGTTGATGGTATAGATTGGGGATTTCATGAAACACTACCTAGATATTTGAAGTTGTAAATAATTACCACTCTAAATAACTTTGTTACGTGCAAAAAAAATTGAAACAAAGGACAATAATCATTATAACAACACAAATGTCCAAGGCATTTCGTCATTCTAAAGCCCAATTTAAACAAAAAAAATATGTTACTTGTTTGCAACTTGCACCAAACATGACCATATCATACTTTATGTCCATATCTTACAATTGTCTAGAATGTCCCAATGGATGACGAATAAGAAGAAGTTCAAATAATATGTCACCATTGAATTTTGTGGGAATTTTGTGATGGCCTTGTATTCAAGGGATTTCAATTCAAAGCAAGCATGCGGGGTCAAAGACATTACCTTCAACAATTCAACAACATTGGTGAAAGTAGCCACTTGTGGCACATCCATCCACAGAGGTTGCTTTTCAACAACTTGCTAATTCATGGAAAGAAGGATAAAAACATCGAGAAGGGAAAAGTTGTCTTTGTCACAAGAATTGCAAAGGTCAATAAATGATGACTTTGCAATTGTGACAAAGAACTTTTGGTCATGAAAAACTACATTGGGCTATCACTTCATCACAACACCTTGCACAAGAATGTTGGCCATTGATGCAACCATACTCGATGTTAGAACAATATTTTGAGAATTGTTGAACACATTTTCGTCGACAATCCAATACCTTCCATTGGTGACAATGCAAAACATCCCTCCAAGGCTCACATTTAGAACTTGATAAATAAAACTTTAAACAATGTTGTATTCCATGTAAGAAAAATTCTTATAAACATGCATTGGAACGTCTTCATTGGAACGCAAACATTGCACAAAGGACATTCTTAGTCACTTGTACAACTTCATAATAAAAAACCAAGATGGTAAGATTTGGCTTTCTTATAACATGGAAAGTAGCCATGGAAAATAAACTAGAAGCCAATCAATGTTGTGACGTGTAGTATCGTGACGTACAGTGTCGTAAGGGTGTAAATCTGTAGTAAATTCTACTAAACAAAAAATACTAAAGCCAATCAAAGGTATAAACTAATTAACCCCAAAAGAGATGCATGCACACACATATATATACAATGCACAAGAGGAGGCTGAGATGAAATTCTCATGTATCCCCCCCCCCCAAGACCTGAGCCGGGAAAAGCGTGGCATGGTTTGAGTAGGAATCAAGATGCTATAGGAGAACATGATGAATAATACTAATTGCCGACAGGAACTTGAGTGAGCTCCTGCTTGAGGCAGAAGAGATGGTATCCACCATTACAGTTGTCCCAAAGTAACATTTGATCAGCATCCTCTGTCCTTTGACATACCTGACATGGATAATCAAGTGGAGGAATCCAAGTCGACGTGATGATGGTAGGATCCAAGTTTAGCAGGTGGCAAGGTGCACAATTTTTGGAATGATCCCGAATTGTGCGTTCGTTAGCTCCTTGCAGTTCCAACACACCTGAAGGCTTGATCGCCTTAATCCTCAAGATAGTGCGACCGAAAGAAGTGTCTAGAGTATCATTTGGTTGTCATTGGAGATATACAAAATCACCAACATCAAATTGTCTCACCTTAGGTTTGTAACTGCCACCTCGTGTGTGCATACCGTAAGGTGTTTCGATGTTGTGCAATGGATAGGTTCTCCATGGGCATGGGCATAACCTTCCTGAATAGAGCAACCCTTTCTGCAATGACCCTAGCCCAAGTGGTTGGGGA
>Ga0209611_10009996_pt1 | contig 14118 bp, 4 predicted proteins | sample S1TSphgellanicum_3_FD_187693 | JGI IMG/M metagenome (GOLD analysis project Ga0209611, IMG submission 187693) | Host-associated microbial communities from peat moss isolated from Minnesota, USA - S1T2_Fc - Sphagnum magellanicum MG (SPAdes) (version 2) | ecosystem: Host-associated > Plants > Peat... | reverse complement strand
TTCCAATAAAAAAACCCTTTCTAAATTCTTATTGGTCCTTCTTTTGGAAACTAAAACCTTACTTGAACCACCAGGGTGCCAAATACTGAGGCACAAAGAGATGATTCTTTGACCTCCTAGAAACTAGTGATATCTTGATCAAGTTTAAATGGTTTTTAATTCTGTGTAGGCTATGTTGAAACTCAATGGGCCTAGATACATTTGTGATTCCAACCAGTTGTGGGAATTGAGTGGACCAGTGCAAAGTCATATGTGTATAGAGGACCTAAGTACACTGACAGATGGTCGGTCCTTGCCACTGCACCGAAAGCCCCTTTCTTACAAAGCAAAATGGCTATACTTACCTAGGGAGAGAAACATAATACAGGATCCATGAATGAACTTAGATGAACAAATATAGACTTGTTTATTCACAAATGCAATCTACAATTGAGTGAGCTGCTCAATTGCTCAGTCTGTTGAAGCTTATTTTGAGCTCTGTTACAACCAGTGCTGGTACGATATGTAGGCCTGTGCATGGTATATAGACTGGGTTTGTGCACCAATATCAAAGGACCCCAGTAGGCTCGTCTGACTTTAGATGATACCAGCCTTGTACCAATACCAGCTTGGTTGGGACCTGAGGTAACACCACCAGCCTTGTACCAATACCAACTTGGTAGGGACCTGAGGTAATACCAACCTTGTGTAAGTTTTATATCAACTTTTCAATATCAGGTACATACCTGCTTCATACCTGCCACCCAATAGGGAAGTTTTTAAAAGGGACCAATAGCAGGATTAGTGTGGAAATTTTTTTAAGTATCAATACCAGGAGGATCAAGCTGATATGTTTACAAGTTGATATGTTTACAAGTCAGTAGCAGACCATCACTGGTTACAACTTGGTGTACTAGGAGTCCAGGGGATTGGTTCAATGCTTCCTCAAGTGGGGTTTTTGTAAAGAGTCTCACCCAATTCATGTTGGGATGGAATTCTGACTTGTGATGGTAGCATTCGGTAGATTATTGTACAGTTATATATGTGTGTGTGTCAAATGGAACATACTGGGGATGGAACTTGTTTTGTGATACATGTATCTTGTGTGTCAATCTGGGGATGGAATTTGATTTATGTTGCATGTATCTTGTGTGTGAAGATTCATTCACACAAGTCTGGAAATCATGGAACAGCCATACCTTCTGCTATCGCATTCTAAGACATATTCCTCATAGCATTTTGGAGAATGTTGGGTGTGTACAATATAGCCTTGTTCAACATATAAACTAGACTTCATTTCACAGCCTGCTTCTCATGGGCAAGTATCATTCTTCATAGGGTTTTGATAAAATTTGTTGACATGACATTCGTTCACTGGGTCTGAGTAGGGCAGCAATACTGTAGCTTGACGGCTCTCATTGACCTCTTATAGTAGCTTGGTAAAAAACTTTAAAAATAGCTGAATCCTCTCTGAATTGGTGGGCTTTTTGGTTAATAAATTCAGACAAGGCTGGTTTCATCATGAAATAGCTAAAGAAGCAGGTATCTACTACCAACCAGTGTTAGGCTGGTATCAGTACTGGTTATCAAATAGCATACCAGCCTGGTATCAAATGTTCAGATATTCCCCCTGATACCATTATACCCCTGCATCAAATTCCAAAAAAATTGGTGAATACCATACCAGTCTGGTATCAAAAAATATTATACCATTCTAATACTCGATACCAGGTATTCATCCTCCCCTGATATGCATAGGTACTGAAATATTTGCAACACCTTTGCTGCAAGCTAGCAGCCAATCTTTTCCTTCAATGTGCAAGTGAAGACATGTCAGCATTCAAGGTCTGATCATGTCCAAAGCGCATCATCAATGGGAGCATTATCGATACCAGAGTTATTATATATACCTGCTGATATCAAAGTTCACAAAATATGTGTTGATGCCATTGCATACACATTCAATATCTTTTAATTATATATATCATACCATATATACCATATTTGAAATGCTTTGATAGCATTATGCATATGGTATCAAAATTTTGGAGAACCCTCTATACCAGTACCAATCCGGTATCACAAAGGGGTGATACCAGCCCAACATAGCTACCAACCTCATCTATGCATATGATATTTGTCACCTCTTGGTGGGGTTTTGTTCATAAATTTAGACATGGTTTCATCATAAAATAACTAAAGAAGTAGGTACCAAACTCATCGATGTATGATGTTTGCCACCTCTTGCAAATAGACGGAAAGTTGACATATAATTGTATGTGGTTGTGAATGGATAATGTTTCATGGACTATGCATTGTCCAATGTTGGGCAGGTATTTGATTTCAGAATTCTAACTGGGTCCAGGCATTAGGGGAAAAAAAACTTGAAAGAACCACCCAATTCAGGTATTTACATTCATAAGTTTTAAAGAATTGCTTTGGTTTGGATTTAGAAACCTAGTTGTGGGTGGGTATGAGATGAGGGCAAGTGTTTGGTTACACGATTTACATGCATTTGTAGCTTAGTCCTTTTGCAAAAGCCTAGACAAGTATGCTAAAGTTACTTGACCATGTTCTTTCACAAACCCCCTTTTGAAAACCAAGTCTCAGGTCTTTGACAAATATAAAGTCCATAATATCTAATTTGCACTTTTTAAGTAAGGAATACAAAACATGCATTTACAAACAAGTCTAGGTCTTTGACAAATACAAAGCCTAGGTTTGCCTTCCTTCTTGAGCTTCATCCTTCGAGCTCCAATTTTGATGCAAGGTGCACTCCCTAAACCTCACACATTTTTGAAGACACTTGGTTGGATGGTTGCAATATGTGTTTCCCATCGCCCAATGATCTTGACCATTGAGCTACAAAACCTAACAAGAACTTTAAAATAATCATTTTTTCATCCTGTCATATTCTACTTTCATCCATCTAGCCGTTTTTGTAAACCAATATTTAATTATATTAAAATTCCTAATTTATTTAGAATAATGGAAGTTGACACTATAACTTCATTAAAATCATGGAAAAATTATTATGCATCATAAATGTAATATTGTAGAATTTTTATACCAAAAGAATATATAAAATTAATTTGAAATTTTGATTCCTCCATGTACACATACAATTAAATTAATGTAAATAAATCAATGACCTTATATTTTCATACAATATTGTATAAGAATAATTTATAATGTGAAAATATTGAAGTCTTATAGGTTATAACACTCAAAAACACAAATCATGATGAAAATCTGAATATATTTTAATCCATTTCAAGAAAGTCAGGAGTGGTTACAATGTTAAATTAGTGCTTTTGAACCTTTTAATGTTGTCAAAATCTCTTGAAATTTTACATGTTCTAATTTTTTTTAATTATACACACAATTCCATTATATATATATATATATATATTTGGAAAGCTTGTGAAAATTGAATTAAAAAAATGTGCTTTTCAATAGCAGTTACACACAAAGGTGTTCATTTTAGCACCTACGGATTTACATTTACATGATGTCAATGTAAATGTTTGTCAAAAACACCTCATGGCCTTGTGTAAATGTTTTGGGGTTTGTAAGTGTATATATTATATACCCTTAATGACCATACCTTCTCGCAAATTCATATTAATTCGTTGTGTGTGCATCCCAAAGTCCATTTTTTTCTTTTTAGCAATGGACTGTTTTGATTAGTCATTGACAAAAAAATCATGATATACTTTGATATTCCCTAAGCATGAGCATTTTCTACCAATATGGGGACTATGGTGGTCTTATTTCAAGAAATATCTTGAAAGCACATTTTGCCCCATCTCATTGCTGAATACAACTTTTATTGTTACTACTATTTTTACATAACTTTCATTATTGAGTACTATTTATTGTAACTTTTATAAGAGCTTAAGTACTTATTGTGATTCATTTTAATTCATTTAATTAGTTGTGGTGCATCCCGAAGCACAAATGTTTTCTTGCAATGGGTCATGTTGTTGTTCAGTTGGCCTATCACCAAAAATTTATGAAATTCTCCCCTCCTCAAGTAAATTTTTTTTTTTTTACATGATCACATAAAATCATATAAATGTATTTACACTTACACTGTTTTACAGGACATAAAATAAATTTACATGAACACATATCGTGTTCTACACTTGCATGGAGTGTAAATCCTAAACCATTTAGGAGCACAACATTGGTTTGAACCCATGACCTTTTGTGGTACAAGGGTCTAGAAGGGCGATACCAATGACCCATCACCTTCAGGGTACAGACCAAGATCTTTCAGGGCTCAAATTTTGCATTCTTGATTCCTCAGCTCAGATCTCATTCCAGCAGTAAATTTCTCACCTTGTGGTTTGCAGTGATCCTCAAATTTTGACACCTCATTGGCTTGATGCACTTCAACTAGTGTCAGGTAGTTCTTTGATTTTGTTAAGATCCTCTCGTTCTGGGCTTTTTAAACTAAAGAAAACAAAAAACCTCAGGTTTCAGTTTTTTCATGATTTTCAGAGTCTCATAACCTCGTTTTCGTTCTCTAATATTTTCAACATTTAAAAACCTCTTGTCTTGGTTCTTAAAATATTTTTCAGAATCAAAAGAACCCTCCAATTCTGGGTTTTTTGAATTATTTTAAAGAACAGATGGTTCTTGGACTTGCACATCCCAAGACACACACAATGTTGAACATTGTTGAGGACATCATTGTGGGATGTGGGTTCTTCATTTTGTGAAGGTTTGGGGTTTGGTGTTCAATATGGGAAAGAGTTTGATTTCACTGAGTCAATTGTAGTAATTGTGGGCATGCCCAGTCAAAGGTGCTTTTGGCATGTCTAGAAACATAAAGCAACTACAAAAGTTAATCACTTTATCCATCTTTATTTTTATCCTAAGTTCTACTCTTGTAATCTATTTAAAGCAGCCCAAAAGAGGGACTAGGTTATATGTATTTTGGGATTCTCCAAAGCTCAATTAAATTTGTTTGTGATGGGCCAATCAAAGATGCCCATCACAAAAAAAGAGAAATTGAACGTGGAGTGTTTCCACAACTAATTAATGAAATATTTTTTTGGTAATAAATATACTTAGCTTCTTTGGCATATTCTCTTCTTTTGAACTTCGAACATAACGAAACATTTTATGACATTTTCTATGGCTTCTTTTTGCAAAAATGGGCAGACAAAATGTTTAACCAAATGATAAGATAAAGAAATGTTGTTAATTGTTGGATACATGTTTTACAATCAAGGATTGACTTAAGTTTCCACAATTTTCTCCATTTTTTTCTCCTTTGTAATTTCCTTAAATTTCAGCATTTGAAATAACTACTTTTTTTAACATTTGGCATTTTAAGAAATAATTTAATTACCACTGAACCTGAAATTTAGGTACTACCTTGATAAAAAGAAGATAGAAAAACTTGAGACAAAATCAATAGGAAACACTCATACTCCATTCAAGCTTTTTCAAATGTCATTTCTTGCAATTAATATCTTAAAAGTAAACTAAGGCACTAAATATCTCACATGGGGAAAAGTCACATTTGCTCAAATTGTTATGCTCAGTGAATAATCAAGCTTCTGCAACTATAGCGGGAAAGAGCTCCTTATAAGCTTTGGTAAGGAGAGTGTTCAACTTTTTAAAAAATGAACACTCTTCCACTATAGTTTGGTTAAGCTTCAATCAGATCCCAAACTTAGGTCCAAAAAAGGGTTTAAGTCAAAATGGCCTTTAGCCATACTTTGATGCCCTAACCTACTCTGAAGATGTCTAGGGCAACTAATTATGTTACCCTAAGGTCAATTTCATCATTAAATAATCCTCAAAATAGTGAAATGCATTTTTATGAAAATATGAAGTTGACATGCTGGAAATCATCATAATTATCATAGGTTACACTCTAAATAATTTCATGATTTGTGTGGCAATACCACAATAGATCATCGAAAGCCACTAATGCAAGCAAAGTTTACAGCAGCCACTAGATCTTCGTTAGTGGCCAATAGTACTTGATCACCTTCATCATTCAAATACTGCATTTCCCAAAGACCCATCTTCCTAATAAGCTTTCAAGCCTTTGTACTACATATTCGAAAAGGAAACCAAAAGAAGCACAATTCCAAAGGTTAAGCAATCAAGTGTTTAGTTGGCAACATAAGGCACATGGCAATGCACAACTAACCATGATATGAAGAGGTTTAGTGTGGAAATTGCCATCACCAATTTGTTGTGCTATTGTAGAAGTAAGCATAGTAAGGCTTTTTGGGCTTGTAAAGTTCCAGTTGTGCACATTTCTATCAGACACCACAAGGTTCATTCAACTCAACTTCTTAAATTGCTTCCAAAAAACAAGCATGTGAATTTTGTTTAAATACAAGGTGCATGTAAGGTGAAAAGAAAAAGTCTTCAACATTACCACAATTGAATTGATGGTTATTCTTTTCTTCTCACGACCCAACCACCTTAAGCTTGAAGCAATAAGAATTACCTAGCCTTAAAGATGGATACTACCTTTTTGCTTTCGAACCAAAGGCTTCCAATGTTAGCCATGTTGAAATATCACTGTATCAAACTTCTTGATTTTACATCAAACACACATTCTCTGTACAAGCACCAAAGCACACATTCTAATAAGCAGGAAACAAAAATTCACATATTATGAAGTCCATTTATTGTAATGAAGTGAAATGCAAATGCTTGGAGCTCAACATATTTGTTTGTGGTATACCGGTTTGTACATCATGGTGAGCTAAACTTGGCTAGAAGGCAAAAGATTTACAACTTGACAATGAAAGAGATTGAATGTGACAAGATGTATGTCTAATCCATACTTGAGTGAAATGTCAACCAAGCCATAACTAGCAATGCATTCATTGAAACAATGCATATGGTTGAATACAATGATATTCAAAGCCAATAAAACCCTTGAATCATTCATCCCAATTGAAAATTTACAAAAATTTCCTCCATTATAGCTAGTTATATTAAAGAGTTTAACATCTTTTCTTTTACCTGTGAAGTTGAATTCCAAAACTTTTCCATCATTGTAAATGCCATGTCAACTCCATCCCCATTACTTCCAACCTTAAGCACAGATCCACATCCCATTGGTTGTGTAAGATTTCAATAACATCTTTGCTAAATGAAATATTGTATTTCAAAAAATAACAAAAATGCCATACAACAATGCAATTTCCATATTTGGTCCTTGGCTCCAACCTCTATTAATTGATCCAAGTTTCATGCATTAACATCCTACGATGACATCCTCAAGCACACTCTTCACCTCAAACACTTGTTTTTTGGAATCATAATCAAGGCAAAACAAAATTAATGGACATGAACTTCCAAGGCAATGTATAATGGGTTTTACCATTTTTTTGGAATTCCGTGCTCACATGTACTTGGCCAATTGTAGAATAACTATATACCTCAATGTACACATTTGTGGCAATTATAACATGCCATGATTCGATGTGATGTGAACATAGATAGGCTCTCTTCCACTTCTAGCCATCATCCTCTTTTGTTGTCCCACTTGATTCACCTTCAGTTGAGGTACCTTTTACTCCAAAATGAGCTTCACACTCACCAAGCTTTCCTGAGGATAAAAAAAAATGGTGATGTGAACCTAACTTTTGATAAAATATTAACAACATTTGTAATATCTAATGGTAGAAAAAAAATCATTGTAGCCATCCTTATGTAGGAAAATTTCATGTCAACATATAACTAAAGTGCCATACCTTCATAAGACTGAATCTCAATTGTCTTTGAGCATAATTGTTGACAACTCCATGTTTTTATGTGAAATTCCTTGATGTCTAACAAGTCTTGTAGTGCTTTCTTCAATGCTTGATGTTCATCAATAACCATACCTTCTAATTGGAAAATCCCTTTCAAAACATTTTCATTCACCGTTCTTGATATGTCGATGTGGGGATGCAATTTGGCCATCAAAACCAATGTTGAAACAACATTTGATAATATAGTCAACATGTGGCCTTTGATTTGCATGAATTTCTTGCTTACAACACTTTCACGTAGAGTTAATGTAACAAAAGACCAAAGTTGTGATGCAGTTTGCATCACATTAACTAATGCGATAATCCCACATTCCTTTGAGTCTTCTTTTCTAGTTAATTTTTTTTCTGCTATCTTTTCATGATTAAGAAGAAATGAAAGTGTTTTTAAACAACACATAACTAAACGGTCATCTTCATATTCTTCAATGATTTGATGATAAAAAGTCACTGTCTCCAAGTGTGTATCACGCACATATTGAAGATAACAAGAAATCACCCTCAACAACATCTTGCTCCCCCCGGCTTCTTCAATTTGTAAAGCATGAAATTCATCTTTGGCCATGATACCCAAAACTTCTATGGCAACACAACGGTCAATCGAATCTTGCAATAAAGCTTTCTTTAACAAAATTTCAATCCCCCCATTGTTCACAATGGACTCGATAAATAAACCTCCATGTTTTGCTAATATGAACAAAAGTGATACAACATGATATATCACTCGATATATGAAAGTTGAAGAGCTTTCCATAAGAAAAAGCTGAAGCAACTCCTTGATAAAGGAAGGCCGTTGATGTAAAACTTGGGTAGCCACTCTTTCATGTTGCAACACAACTTTAAGAAGTTGAAAATCATAATAGCCCAAATTGCGTTTAGTCAATTGAATTACAAATCTTTCTAGGATTCCTTCATTGGCCATGATCAAGCTTGCAATATCTATGTGTTGAGACAATTGAATAAGGGTTTGGACTACATTATGATCATTTTTATAATCATCTTCATAATCATCTTCATGCACATCCTTATGTAAATATGAATTAATGTGAAAAGCATTGAAGGGTGGTCCAAGAGAATTTAAACATTCCTTGGCAATGTTGATGTCAACATCTAGTGTTTCTGGAAGAAACGAAAGACTCAATGAACGATATCGATGCAATAAGGTTTTATGAATTTCTAAAACATCAATGTCATGTATTAATGACATTATGAGCTTCATAGGATCCTCTAAGCCCTTGACCAATAGTCTGATGATGTTAACAATACTTGCAATATACATATAGCTCACATTATAGTCATTAAGCCCAACAACTAGTAGTTGCATGAACACTTGGATTCCATTGTGAGCCATCATTTCCTCAGCTCCCTTGATGTCACGTGCCACTTCTTGAAGTAGGAATCTAGTGATTATTTCATAACTTTTCGAGTGACTTGATGAAGTCAAACAAACTAAAAGAAATCGTATTCCACCCTTAGCAATGAATTCCTCTTTCATGATGTCCATATGGTAGGTTACTAGATTTTTTAATAACTTTAAGCAATATTCACTATTATTTTCATTTATAACTTCTTTTACCAACTTTTGGATTTCACCTTTAGATGCCATTTCTTTTGCAATATGCATAAGTGAAAATTGAGGCATGTCATCTGGTGGCATATATTGTTGCCCGTGTGACCACCCTCTCCGTCTCCCTCGTGTAAGTAATTGTAGCGCTTTTGTCATCATTCTCCATCCCCCTTGTGCAATTACTTTGTAAGCAAATTCTTCATTTTCAAAAAACAAACATTGCAAAACAAGAGGAACAACTGTTATCTTCCCTTGTTCCAACGCATCAACCAATAGTTCAACCCCTTCTTGTGTAATTAAAGCTTGGGCAATCCCCTTGTGTCGAACTAGTGTGCTAATACTCTTGATCTTGATGCTGTCTTGTACATCGTCTACTTCATCATTAAAATGGAATGATCGTAGAAGCAAGTGAGCATGTTTAATAATAATAGCTTCACCTCCCTTTCGATTTGCCAATCTTGTCAATATTACAAATAATAATTTTTCACTAAAGTCACGAAATAGTGTTGGCTTTGTCATCAAATTTGGTAGTGTGAACAAATGATGAAGGATTCCCAAGACAATGTCATCACCCCCTTTGTCAATAATTTGCATTGCCAAGTCTTCATATCGTAATGAAAGGTCCAACCTTTCATAAACATTATAGTCTAGGCCTGATGACTTTATACTTTGGATCAACATTGAAGAAATTTGCTTAAGAATATTTTTCATGGAGATTTTGGTGTAAGTTTGGTAGAAAATATTCTTATGTTGGCTCAATTTGAACAACAAGTAAAAGGTGTTAGAGTGACAAATAGGATTCTGTATGATTATATTTGTCAAAATCTCCATAAAATCTTCATCAATTGCAAACTGCTCTGCAAATGTTCTATACTTTACCAATTTCAAGGCTGTAGGGTAGTGATACGAATCTTTGAAATTAGAATCCTCATTTAATGTTTTCCAGTGATGTTTCAAATCTTGAATAAACCCTTGGATGCTTCTATGTTGAAGAATGTCATCTCCATAGAAGTGGTCTGCAAGTTGAGCCAATATACAAGCTGCTGGCTCTGCTTGAATTTTGCCAGAATTCAATAGATGAAGTAAGGCATCTACATCTCCAGGGGTCTTCTTGTGAGGTTGGGAGGCTAAAAGGATTGCATTTTCAGCTTTGGTTCCCAATAGTTTGAACAACTTTTGAGAATACCATTTCTCATAATAGAATTGGCCAAGGGACAATGCAAATTCTAGATTGGTATGCCTCATCTTACATATTGGTAGAAATGTGGCAAGAAGAATTTCTTTGCTTCCCATGAACAATTCTTGCCTTTTCATTTCAAGAATATTGCACATGTCAATTGTGTGCAATTTCATTGACACATATTCTTTTACCAAATTGGGTAGACTCAAATCGTTAAACTCCCATGACTCTTGCAAAAACATTGAGGAATTCACAAGGTTTCTTGCAATAAGACAATTCAATAACATTTTAAAGTGACTAATTCCTCCTTGAGGTTGTAGATAACTCCAAGCCAAATGCACTACAATAGCTGGACATCCCCGTTTCTCCATTCCAATGTTCTCGAATAATGTTAATGTTCGAAGGATATTCTCCATCCCAACCCGATCACTTTCTTCTTGTCCATATTCAAGACTCAACTTGATAGCTGCAAAAATTGTTTTTGACTGCCCTTTGTAATCTTCAACCGCAGGCGCTTTATCAGCATAATATTTGAATTGCTCATACACATCTTCCCATTTTTCTGGAGTTTGGGCTTTATTTTCCCACAAAATTACACGGATGATTGTAATGGCGAAAAGGCAACCCCCACACTTGAACAAAAAATTTTGTGCTATATACTGCAGCAACAGAATATATATTAAAGTTTTAGTTCACATGTATATACACTTTGACATGACAAGGGACAGTGCAAGTCCTAAAATGTTTTTCCATTTCAAATAAAGTCCCATTGAGGCAAACCCATGAAGGGAACAACTTCTCTCTTCCTCCCCTATTTGTTGCTCACCAATTATTTCATCACATTTTCCTTGATATTAAATTCCTATTACATTTCTTTCAATCATGGAAGAAAGGAAATAATCTTACCTCGCAACCAAGAGGAAATTTTGTTTCATTCGGATTATTTGCAGCTTTGCTTGCAAGTAATTGTGCAGCAGCACTATAATTTGTTCTTGCATTCATTTCAATCCGAATCCAATTAGGTTGGTTTGGTTTCAAGTTGAACCTTGAAGTGACTAACAACTTGGACCCTTTTGTCGTAAGTAATTCAGGTGAATTGTCAATCATTTCCCCAGTCCACACATCGTCTATGAATAATAAAACAGGACCAGAAAGTCCATTCAAAAGTTCTTTCAACTTTGCACGAACACTTCCAATTTGCCAACATTCAAGCCCCTGGAGCTGCACATGATAAATTAATTTCAGTTACATGGGATAGTTACATGTGATGCATTTAACATGTCCAGTTCATTTCAAATAGTTACATAATATTTGTGTCTTCCATGTTGTTAGTATTCAACAACTTGATCAAGGGAAACCTTGCTACACATGTACTACCCTTTCTTCAACTTGGTTTGAATGACAGAAGAACATTTATAGATGTCGGTAATGCATACACACATATGCCTCACATATTCAAGCAAATACTTCATGACTATCCTTCCATCACATTCATGGCATTAGAACGTTGGGATGCATGCAAAACAGTCTTTTATTGATACCTCTTGGGGATTTAGCTGAAGGGCCCTTATAAGCTCCTTTTGGCATGATATTACTTCATTGTCCTTGTGACCATATTTCATATGGAAAATCCCTCCGTGAAAAATAATGCTCAACTCCTTGGCATTCTTGTACAAAACATATTTCACCAAGGTTGTTTTTCCATAGCCAGAAGCCCCATAAACCAAGATATTTTTTGATCCTTCCTCCTTCAATTTGTGCAAAAGAATATTGGGCAAGTTTGAAGGTTCCACATAAAACTGGAAGTTTTCTTTCCAATTATACTCGAAACCCAAGAATGTTTCACGTTCACGTTCCTGTATACATCAACATACTAATGTCATTTTTATCCCAACTAGATGAATGTTAGTGCATTTACAATTAACTGAATTTTTAAACTGACATTTGCAGGAGGGTTCCCTCCCCCCGAATTGAACCCCAAGTTACAACTAATTTTTAATATCGACATTCCAAATGTACTGATCATATAAATGTTAATTTAGCTCATGCACATCTACGATCTACCTCTTCATTAATGAATGTGTGTCACATCGTCCAAAAACAAAATCTAGCTCTTTTGTGAAAATATGATATAATTGCTTCATTATGCACGTCACAAATCTCAACTCTTGCAATATGTAGTTGTAACAAGGGACGTGTCCGAGATGCCTAATTTTAAACTCACAACTAATTTCTCGAAGATTAAAATGTTCATCAGATGTACCAATTTAAAACTCACTGCTAAATCCACAACAAAAAGCGAGGGCCATTGAAATATGAATCCGAGGATGCGACTAACCTCTTGTCGACATGTCCTAATAAAATCTAGAAGGAAATTATAGCTTGGATGGTTCTTGCCCGAAGGCTTGCAAACTGTAGAATGGTCACAATCCTCCAAAGTATAATAGTTTTTCCCAGCTGATCTCACTGCTGCTGACTTCTCCACCAATTTGAACCCCTGTTATTCACATGCTTCCATGAGTAACAAGGATGTGATAATGCCATAAAGATGAACCATTTTCTTTGTAAATTCTCAACAATATGCATGTCAGCATTGGCAATGGACTGGACGTTGAACAACCTGTTTCACCATCACAAGTACTAGATGTCGTGGTGATGTCTAAGTGGATATTCACATGCATAAATTCACCACTTACCACATCTTTCATAGGCTTGCCTTCAACGAAAGCACAAACATTTATAGAACGCTCCTCCACTATGTCATCAAAGGTTGTTGACAAGTTTTCCATCTTTAATTGAAGTGATTGGACATTTTCCATGAACCCAGCCAGCTTGACAACCCTCCTTGGAATCGTGATCTGATTGCAGCGGCTGAAGTAGGATATCAAATTTTCCGAACCGGAATGGGGAACTGCATAAAAGACAACGCCTTTCAAATTTTCCAAGAACATTTCAGCAGATGCTTTAGCTTTTCTCTCAATCGCCTTTCGCACATTTCCTAATCGTGCTCTTTTGCGTGCCACCTCAACCAAGCTTTTGATCACCAGACCACCAAAACAATGGCCTATTAAAACAAACCCATGTTGTTGACCCAACCTCCATTTCTTACTGCCACAAGACAACCGATGGTAAAACTTTAGACCCATAATGAATATCATTATTATAGATGACTTATTGAGGGAAAGGCTCCTTTTGTTGAATGTTCCAATGAAAAGTAACAAAATATAACAAAAGAAAATGCACTAACCACAAAGTGACTGCAAACAAATGCTCTCTGTCAACATCCTTGAAATTGATTATTCTATAAAAACTACCCAAAAGTCATGTTGTAGGTGCTTTGTTGAAACCATAACATGTGTAATGATCATATTCAAACCGAGTAGTAAGATGGAAAATTGCCTTTTCTGTACAACACCACTTAATTAAAGAATATGTATTAGGGATGTTATAAGGTGACAGAAACCTGAGCACGAGGGTTTGTAGTATGTTTTTCCCAATTTCTGAGACATCATCAATGCTCCCCTTCTCTTCAGATTGTGTGGGACAAGCATCATACGATATGGACAAGACGCGCACGTTCTCGTCCAAGTCTTGGG
>Ga0209611_10009994_pt1 | contig 14120 bp, 7 predicted proteins | sample S1TSphgellanicum_3_FD_187693 | JGI IMG/M metagenome (GOLD analysis project Ga0209611, IMG submission 187693) | Host-associated microbial communities from peat moss isolated from Minnesota, USA - S1T2_Fc - Sphagnum magellanicum MG (SPAdes) (version 2) | ecosystem: Host-associated > Plants > Peat... | reverse complement strand
TTCCCCAAATTACTTTTTTTACTTAGTTACTTCAGGTAATTAATGGAATATTCCTTTCCTTCAATTTTCTGGCTTGAAAAAAAAGGCTGGATTTTTTAAGTTGTTTTTTTGCACCTTTAAATATTTTATTTTAAATTTAAAAAATTTAAAAAAAAAAAAAAAAAAACTTTCACTGTTGAGCATCCACCAGGGTTTGTATTTTCTTTTCTTTTTTTTCTTTTTTCTCCCCCTTTTTTTTTCCCCCAATTTTGTGATATCTAAAATTTAGAAAGATTTATTTTATTTTATTTTATTTATTTTCTCGCCAAATTTTGGTTATCAAAAATTGAAAAAATAAATAAAAATTGAGAGTGGATCTTAATTCTAGTATTTAGGAATGGGAGGTAACCTTATGCCTAGGGATCTAACACCTAAGTTATTTAGGAGTAGTAGGAAGGTACCTTACGCCTAGGGATCTTACACCTAAGTTATTTAGGAGTGGGAAGGTACCTTACGCCTAGGGATCCTACACTTGAGTTATTTAGGAGTGGGAAAGTACCTTATGCCTACAGATCTTACACCTACTATTATGAATGGTAGAGACCTTGTACCTACAAATAGGTTTAAGGGCCCTCCCATTCTTAAAACAATAGGCATAAGATGAGGTCCTATTCCTCTTTTGGAGTGTTCCAAGTGTTTGAAAGAAGCAGCTAGCTGACCCTCATAAGGTTTAGGGTTAGAATCGTCTCCTAAGTGACAATTACAAAAATCAGAATCTATCATTTTACATCACATATTTGTAACTGAAGAAGACAACATAGGTACTAGAATTAATATTGAAAATTTGCAAATTAAAAATTTATTATATGCAATTAAAAATTTAGTGAAAATCACATAATGTAAAATAATTTAGTGGAGTCACAAAATACTCCCAATTTACTTAATTATTATAATACTGAAAAATCAGGTTGTGGTATAACACTTTGTGGATAGCCACAAACTAGACATGAAATGGAGGGGCACTTAGGGAGCCCATATAATCTAGTGATTTGGGTCCTTACTTTTAAGCCAAGCGCTCCCATTTTGACGCCATCAAATTCCTTGGAAACGCCTTGAAACCCATCATCACATTGACCTAGTTGGAGCTTCTTTCAATGTTGGGCACAATCCTTTTGCACAACCAACCTTGAAACCTTGGGTGACTGTTAAGAATAGATCAAGATTACGCCTTCTAAAGTGTGATTGAATGGTTGATTGCTTACATCTTCTTCACATATTGCACAAGTGATTCCTCTTGCCAAACTTTTTGTAGAACTCCATATTTGTCTTTTCTTTGCAATTGTGTTATTTTATACATATGGTTTCTCAAAAATGTGACAAGCATGCCAAAGATTCAACTTGTAGTTTGGATTTTGGAGCTAGCTTCAACAACCTCCATAGCCAAATTTAAGGGTGCATGTTCCTAGTTCGCATTCTTATTCAAGTTTTAAAAATTCTTTTCAAGATTGAGATGGTGGATCATGAGTTCTTGGACTTGGATCACCAACTATAGCATCAATAGCCCTTTTGTTTGACTGCTAAGATGCGTCAAAATCACTCTATGTGCCTATTCAGCTTGATCTTGATTAAGTGGCTTTAGTTGGATCACAATTTTCATTTTGTTCATCAGTGCAATGTTAGGCCTTGAATCTATTGTAATTAACTGTTGATGATTAAAAATGGGGTCTCTTGAGGAATTGTTAAGTTGCCTTTCCATGTTGGTTGGCTTGATTGTAACTGATGTGGACTCACTTGAAGATTCAACCTTTCTAAACTCGAGTGATGAATCAACAAAAGGCATGCAACCAAATATTTCAATTGGTGGATTTGAATCGACATGTTGGGTGAAAGCACATTAAAGGTGAACTGTTTTTGACTAATGAATGATGTACAACAAATATTGTAATATGGAATAAGTTGAAACCTTGATGACATCCTTTGACTATCTTCAACATAAGCAAAAAGCTTTAAAATTTACATGACAACATTTTGGAATTCAAAGCTCACTTTGAGTTTAAAATAATCTTGATCCAACAGTTATGTGAAGAGGATTAAATAAAATAATGTATGTAAAATATATATAATTTACATTTTTTGAATGGTCATAGAGCTTCATGTTTGTAGTTCATGGAACATCACCAAACAAAAGAAAATTAGAAAAATAATGCAATGTCAAACTATAAAATCTTCTCTTCTTTTATATGGTGGGGGGGTTTCTTTTCCCTATAAGAGAAATATTTTGTATTTATTGCTTTTAAAATGCAAACAAACATTTTTTGAATGGAATTTCATCCTAAAAATTTAATTTTTTAAATGTTCCTTTTTTTGTCAATGTATATCAATATCATTCACCATTAAAAGAATTCACCAAAAAGTTCAACCCACAACCCTAGTTTTGAAATATATGCACAAAATTTCAAGCTTTGTGACAATGTTATTTGTCACAAATATATTCAAGTTCTTCAATGTTTATGGATTTTTAAAAATATCAAATTAAATCTAATTAATTAAAAAAAATCTAATTGACTTGCAAATCAAATCAAATTGATTAGCAAATCAAATCCAATATGTGATTGTCTAGAGTTAATAAAATATACTTTTAAAAAAAATCCAAAATATGATGTCCGTACATTACCAAAAAAATTAATTGCATAAAGATTATACTTGTGACTACAATTTTTGGGGAACTTAGTGTGCTTTCACCTTGTTTTGCGCACTCAAAATCTGACCCTCTATGTTTTAGCAAATTAAACCTTGAACCATCAAAGTTTGTAGGGCTTTGTGATTCTTGTACCTCAATGTTAGAAAATAATTGAAACAACTAACTTGGATTAAAGCTCTCATTTTTTCTATTATATATCATTGTATTTTGCAACAATCTTGTTTAAAAATTAAATGCACACATTTTTCACCTAAAATGGTCAATTTGTATTTCAAACAATGTCACTTATTCGAGTAATTTTAATCAACAATGTTCACCTTTTACATCTATGTGGCAACCAAATTAACCCATTAATAAAATAATTCATGAGTTATAGTAAACATAGTGGTGTTTGCAAGGTGGTTCATGTTGTATGTCAAATGTGCGATTATAACAATTATCATTTCTATTATAAGATCCCAACAATAAACTTCAATGTAATTCTGCACAAACCTTGATTTCATTTTTAATGCATTCAACCAATTTAGTAAATCGACCCATAACTTGAGAATATGTGGTTGCGATCATTGGAAGAAAAATTGTCATTTACAATCAATTTTTGCAAAAAAATAATTGTCATTTGCAATTACAAAATATCCTCCTACTTACTTGCATTCTATTAGTGCTTGTTGTTCTTTCCACCCCTTGTTCATTTTTTTTTGTTTACGTTATTTTGATTAGTTTTCTTGCTATTTCCTCTTTCACTTGTTGGTTCTTTCCCCATCTTTTGTTTTATGCAAGTATTGATGTTGTTGCATTTACCTTGTTGGTGGTGTTGTGATCCAATTTCTAACATTCATTAAATTCGTTAAAAAGTTTGAAGTTTTTTCAAATTTTTCATCTTGATGAACCTTTTTTCTTTCATTTGAGTAAAATGTTAATTTGCATGTGTTGATTGTTGGTTTATGTGAGATATCGAGGTTTTGTCATGGGCATGAGAACTATGAAGATGAATAATGAAAAAGATAAATCTAAATTTAAATCCAAACATAGAACATAAGAAACAAGACAAAATCACAAGAGGTTAAACACAAGAATATGAAGTGTACAAACAAAAGTGTAAACAAATATTTATTGTGATAAAACATGAAAACGTAAACACAAAAGGAACATAACAAGGTTATGGAACAAGATCATACCTTAAATTGGTGTTGAATAAATTGAAGGTAACATGGTCCTAATTTTATTTATATTTTTTTAAGGCCTTAATTCAAAAAAGCTTCCATGGAGGTTTCCATGTGCCCACCACCGTAAGGAAGTTTTTAAAGAGGTTTCTTAATTACAAATGAATTATGAATTAATTAGGATGTAATTAAAAATGAATTAAGAATTAATTAAAAGTGCACTAAAAACACTTGGGAATGAACTAAAAGTTATCTAAGCATGAACTGAGAATTAATTACAAGTTATTTAAATGTGAATTACAAATGGACTATGAATTCATGAATGACTATCCATGTGAATGAACTCCATTAATCATGTGACCATGTCCAATATTGGCATTGATGACATGTTTTGGAATTCTTAAAAAAATGTTGGTCAATTAATTAAAATGAACCCCAAAATTCAAATGTATTGATGAATCTATAAAAGTTAATGTGTATATTTATGTTAACTACATATTCAATAGTTGTATCCTTAGGTCACCATAATCATGCATATGAATCCTTCATTTTAATTTTGTTCATGTGCATAAATTGTAAATGTGATTGTATTACAAATATTTGGATTGTTTTTATAATATGAGAACAAATTTGAAGAATTGCGACGAGTTGAGTAATTGAATATTTCCCCACAAAAAATTGAAAACCTACATATAATATGCAATCAATGAGATAATCAAATAAAATAAATGAAACCTAATCAAATATTTATTTTTTGGTTAAATTCACATAAACTATTTTTTATATGTAAAAGACATTTATAAGTATTTAGACTTATTAAACATCATTATGTGTGTGTGATTTGATTATATTATATTATAGTATATTATTTTGTTATTGTACAAAAAATAATTAGTAACAAACATTTATTTGTTTTGAGTTCTCAACCTTGGTTTGTTGATTTCTTTTTTTGAGAATGAAACAATAAAGGGATGATGAAAATGTATGTAAATTAGTGAAATGTATGTGAAATTTATTTCAATAAGACAAAGGTTGCAATATGAAAACTAATTGGAGAATAAATGTTTTAAAAAATGCCTATTTCAAATCATAAAATAATAAAACATTAGAAAATTATTTTTTTGGTGTGGAAACCTCACAATGGCGATTTGTTAATTTTGGTTTTCCATTTATTTGAAGATAGTGACTGTAAGTAATGCACACATGATGAGGTGCATAATTTATCACGACAATAAAGTGAATACATCTATTTTGTGTAAATATATATATCTTACTTGAAAAGTTATGGTATAATGGTATTTAAAAGACAAATGCATGAATGCAAAACATATCTTAATTACGTAGAAGTTTCAAAAGTAATTGAAGAAAATGAAAAGACAATTGGAAAGCCAACATAAAAAGATAAATTCAATTTTTTTTCAAGTCTTTTTTGGGGTGATGCCATCTTTTCAAAGTTGATAATGTACAAAACACACACACACACACAATTTACTAATTTAGTTATTTTATTTTATTTCCATTGCTAACTTGATTATGAATATTTAATGGAACACATGATTTTTTTTCTTTGTTGTAAATTTTTAAGGTGATAATTGGTAGCCAAACTATGTTGCAATTGGATTATTTGAGGCAATAAAAATGTAAGGCCAAACATTGGTGCAAAAGTTTACAAGAACTTTTAAAGCAATATGGATATGGAATAATATATTATGCATATATAATTGGTTGTTGTCTTGATTATCATCTTGGTAGGTTATCAATAGTAAAATGCTAACTTGTTTATGATATAAAAAAATAATTATAATATTTATAAAAAACCCTGAAAAATGTTAATAATTGGTAGGATAACCAATGGTGTCTGGTTATTTGTTTTATGTAAAAATTGCCAATTTTGGGTTTTAAAAAAATCAAAAATTGAAAGAACTAATTGGTTTTGGTTAATTAAAAATTCCCATTTTAGAGAACCAACTGGTTTCAGGTTTTAAATTTTTTTACTTTCCAAAGAACTAGCTAGTTTTAGGGGTATTACTGGGAAAATGTTAATTTTTTGGGGCCAAATTTTTAATAAGAAACCAACTGGTCTTGATTCAAGTTTAAGGTAAAACACTTGGCCGGTTATGGTAATTTGGTTATTAGTCCAGGTTTTAATTGGGTTTGGAGTCAATGGTCAAATTAAACCCTCTATGTTTACCCGAGTATGAGGCTAATTATGAAGTTGATTTTTAGAAAACATTATTCCAGAGCATTATCAACTTCAATTATGTGGAAAATGGAAAGCTTGAACAAATGGACTACAAACTTCCATTTTCAATGCAATTCAAAGAGTGTGTTTTTGCCAAATTCATTTACAACTTACAAGCATGGAATATGGAGCCTATGAAATTTGCCATGGCAAAGCTCAAAAAATAAATCAGCCAAGGAAAAAATGAAGAAATCATTGATGGGAATTAACAAATAACAAATTGACATGGCAGCCACAATTCGGTATATGTGAAGTTTTAGGATCCACTTTAAAGTTCAAAAAACTCAAAACAATAGATGATTTAAAAAATCCATATGTTTGCTCATTTTGGGCATCAAGGAACAAGGAATAATTGAAAGCAACAAATTGGAAATCAAATTCACAAATCACAAAGATTTAGGAAATTTTCATGCTCAACCTCTTTTTCAAACTTTGCGTCAAGCTTTTCCAAAAACTCAGATTTTGCCTTGCATGCACTTACAAAATTAAAAGGCTAAGAACACCCAACCTTTCGATTGGTCAAGATTGTTAGTTTGCAATTGACACTTCTTTGGTGTTATGAGAATTCCAACAATTGAGAAAATTCGCTCTGTTTCAATTTGGCTTATTGGAATCCCAATGATTTGTTGAGCCAACGAGCCCACCAATGGCCACCTTTGCTCATAGATGTGCCACCAAAACAATGCGCATTTGTAGTTTTTCACATTAACATGGTGGCAAGGGAATGCATCAAACTCTCGTGCCACAATCTAGGACATAGATTTTGCATTAGTTTTCGATTTTTGAAACAAATCTTCGATTTCAACCTTAGAGCCTTCCACCCAAACCTCGACTTGTTATACAACTAGCATCATCATCTTGTAACATTACACCAACAAGGGTAGAAACAAATCAACATCATATTCCTTGACCAATACATATGCATGTTCCCAACCACAGTAATTAGCCACCAACCACATATTCTTGAAACTCAAATCCAGTATCAACAGCAACATATTGTGCACTCTTTTCTTATCAAAACCATGCATAAATGAAAGGAAAGGTTGAAGAACTTCCAAGATTTGGAGCTTCACGTATCATCAATTTTGCTAACTTTACATCAAAAGCATTTGCCTTGGGATCACCCAAGTTATTAAGGACAACCTCATTAAGAAGCTCATCACGAACTTAGTAGGTTTTGCAGATCACATATAATAGCATGTCCAATGTCCGTGGCTTTGATTTAGAACACAATTAGTCATGATTAGTGACAAAACATTCACCACCACTTCACAAATTGCCCATGTTCTTGAAGATGAAATACAACTTTAGGGTGTCGTTGTTTGTTGACTATAACAGAATGCAATTACATTCCAGTAAGTTAATGCATTTTGAAATAACAAAACACAACTTGCAAACTTGTAAATCACATTAGTTAGAAGAGATGAAATTAAATTATGGGAGGCATAAATACTTGTGAAATAGAGAAAAATAAAAAGCTCAAAATAAATTGAAGGAGACTCAACAATTTCAAATTAAATCACATCAGCAATGGAAGGGCTGAAATTAAATCAACGTGGCATAATAGAGCTAAGAACAGAAACTCTCAGCCCAATAAAAGCTGAAAATAAATCAACATCAGCCACTAACAAGTTCCAAAAAAATCAAATTAGCCACGGAAGGGCTGAAATTAAATCAACAAGGCATAATAGAATTGAAAAAAAAACAAAAATCAGCCCATAAAAAGCTGAAAATAAACCAACATCAGCCACTAAAAAGTTGAAAGAACATAAAGTCAACTACAAAGAAGCTCAAAAGACATCAAATCAGCCATTAATAATTTTTTTAAAAATTCAAATCAGCCACAAACAAGCTCAGAAAAAAGAAATCAGCCAAAATAAGCTCAAAATAAATCAGGCACTAACATTATAGAAAAATAAATTATGGGAACATAACAAAGCACCCCCAAAAAATCAGCCTAGGGAAAGCTCCATATTAATCAACATCATTTACTAACAAACTCCATAAAATTCACATTAACCACTAACAAATTCAATTTAAATAAAATGAGGCCACTATGAAGCCCACCTAGTCAGAGATAAACCATGGGGGAAAAACTATGAATGGAATCAACAATGAAAAAAAGACATTGAAGAATTCAAATCCCAATAATCAGCCACCACACGACTCCAATTAGCCCAAGAAAGAAATTGCCATGATGAGAAAATCCATTTGAACATGTACATGGATGAGCCATGGGAAGGAAACCAAAAGCAAAAAAAAAAAAACGAAGAAATTCAACATGTGGAAAAAAAAAAAAAAAGGGATGGAATTTTTTTTATGTACTTTGTTTTCATGGAGGTGTTCAATTTGCAAGGGTTGAGACCAAAATCCATGCACACCTTTTCCCACTCTTGCCTCCCTTTGCCCATTTTCTTCAACCATGTGATACACTTTTGCACATCTACTTGGGCAACTTTGATTGAAGCATAATGGAACTAATGAACCACCTTGTCATCAAAAGTGGCATATTGACATACCTTCCATAACACATGCCCAAAATAGTAGCCATTTATTTTGAAAAATGTAAAAAATGCATAAATTACACCTAAAAGCTTGAGCACAAGTTTGCAAGTTGGAGCCCTTATTTTCGATGTAGGCCGAAATCTTTTGGGTGATCCTTAATTTGTCAAGGATTTGTTTGAGCTTCACAACCATGGTAACACCACTTATAACAATCGCCTCAAGCAACCCAATCGTGATGTGCCTGGGCTCCCAAGTGGTGGACATAAAATTAACAATTATCACAAAAACATCGTGCACCCCTTTGGACATTTGCAAATTGATAGTGCAAGTGGCTGTCAAGCATTTTGCTTAGGCAAGTTGCACAAATTTGGTCAATGTCATGTTTATCAATGTGAGAAAACCTACTTGGTGAAAACCTTTATGGACAAAAAACTCACCTTCCAACACAACTAGAGAACCAATCTTTGGAACCAAATAGATTCCATTGTCCTTAATGGCAAGAAACCTTTAATCATGAACAACATGACATTTTGTAGAAACTTTTTTTGCATGTCATGATCTTTTAGGAAAAGGTTTGGAGAGGAAAAAAAATCCAGTATAAAACACAAGGCTACTTACTAGCACTTAATTGTAAGTTCGTGATCGTGATGAGACCAAGGATGACCAACAATCTCCTCTTTGAATTGCCTAAGCAAATAAGCATGGTCTTGCTCCACATGTTTTGTCATCACTGATATGCTATTGCACTTACTATAAGCAATGAGCACTTTGTGACACCTTGTGCACAAGGCCGAAATATCAGGGCTTGATGTCTCTTTATGGCAAACAATGCATCACATAACCTCAGATTGTTTCAAATCAATCTATTGATTATCATTTACCTTAAAGAATGCCCATGTGGGCGAAGTCCTTTGGTGAAGTTTCCACCAAACTAGTTGTTTTTTCATGGTTTCCAACAATACTTCTTGATCCAAAAGATCCTCCTCACCAACATTGTTATATGACTTTGTCACTAGAAGTCATTCACTATGTTGGTGGTGTTGTTGTAACTTGTCATCATTCTAGCAATAACACAAAACTAATTAGATCCAAGCACGTTAGCACTAGAATTCATTAATAATTGGAAATGATACCATTGTAATAGATAGTAGAAAGAAAAGTGGGTAGGCCATAGTAGTCCTTGTTGCAAACGCGAACTACCACAATGAAATAAATTGATGAAGACTTGCAAAAAATATTCAAAGCTTGAGCTCTTGAGCTTTGGAAGAAGGAAAAACGAGGGCAAATAGATGGGAGATAACAACATACAAAGCATAGAACACAAAACACAAAACACATAATATCAACGATGAACTTGCAATTGATTGAAAAATTTATGAAATTTCTTTATAGAGAAATAAATCACCCTCTTCATCCTCATCACTTTGCAAACCTTCCAATGCCATGTAGAGTGATGAGTAAAAACAATATGAAAGACGAAAAATGATTGTGTCTTCGTCCTAGATCGCATTCAAAAAGCTTGCGCATTGCAACAATGGAAAAAACTAGTGCGCATCGCAAAGCTCAAGTGAAAGGTCAAACCCCAAAACCCTAAAACTAAAACCCTTAGGTTGTTTTATTTTTACACATCCAATTTTTTTGGCAAATAACCCCGGTTTTTTATTCCACCAAATGAGGTTTTCAGACAAAGAACCTCACGTGTTTTTAATTCTAAATATTTCCAGTTTTCGTTTAAAGAACCCCGATTTTCTAATTCCAAGGAATTTGATTTTTTTTCAAAGAACCTTGCTTGTTTTCTGAGGGTGGGTTGGAGGCGGAGGTGGGGGCAAGTTTTCAGATTTCGTCAACTTTTGATTCAGTTCCAAGGGCAAAGGTTTCATGAACTAGGAACCGGCGGTCATAAGTACCCATATACCCGACGAAAGAACCAGGAAAACCTGCCATCACATTAAAAAAAACTGCATAACACCAGTAAGAACCACTCCGAAAGAACCGTCTATATATTAAAAAAATTCAAAAAAACACCAAATATCCTTGAAGGGTATATTTGTAGCTTGGGGAAACCAAAAGAAAAAAAGAAAAGGAAAAGAAGAAATTTGAAGGCTCTTTTAGGGGAAGGAATTAATTAATTAATTAAATATATAAATTAAAAAAGAAAAGGAAAAGAAGAAATTTGAAGGCTCTTTTAGGGGAAGGAATTAATTAATTAATTAAATATATAAATTAAAAAAGAAAAATAAAAGAAAAATAAAAGCCCAGACCAGCAGGAAGTTTTCTTTTATAAAAAATGGTGTTAACATTCATCCATCCAAAGCCACTTTTTTATTTAGCAAATTAGGTTGGCAATGAATGGATGAATAAATGAATGAATGAATGAATGAATGAGCAGACATGTGTGAAGGGCCCCAGCAAGTGTCATGAATGGGTTGTTTCAAGCATGTTCATTAAATGAGGCCTTCACCAGCACCAAAAGGAGAGGTGGTCAAGAGCATCAAGTTAACGGTTAACCTTCTTCTTTAACTAGGGTATACCTAGTAGCAAGTGTGATGATCTCAAACCTCACCCTAGTTGCCTCCTTCTCCCTATGATGGTGGTGGTGATGAGGCTTTCTTTTTCCTTCATTCCTTTCCTTCCTTTTTAAGGTTCCTTGAGTTTTTTTAAAGAAAATCAGCACTTCTTTATTACACTTTTTTAACCATGGTAAAAAGAAAAACCCAAGGTTTAGGGTTTAGAATTTAGGGTTTGTAAAACTTTACCAATTATAAATCATAGTCTGCTTCAATCCAAGCTCATTTAAAAAATTCATTCAAAGTCTAAATTTCGATTCAAGCTAATTTTTTATTCATTCAAAGTCTAAATTTTGATTTGAACACATACCGTTGTAGTAGTACCTTGGCCATTTCAACAAATGTCCATTGAATAATTAATTAATTTTGAAGCTTTCATTTCAACACATTGGAATATTCTGAAAATATTCACTATTTTTTTTTCACAATATTTTTTTGATTTGGAAGAAATAATTTTTGGATAATTTCAAACATTTCTGAAAATAATATAATTATTAGTGTCGAATTGGCCAAAGGTACTAGGGTATTAATTCAAAATTTTCCTTTTTTGAAAATTTTGGAAAATTTCTCTTGATATGTCTGAAATTTTGGAGTAATTCTACATCGACTTTGCCTAATAATAATTAAAAAAAAAACTCTGAAAAATCCAATAAATACAAGGCCATAAAGGTTGGAATTAATTTATTAGTAACTTGGGGCAGATTGAAATTATTTTTTTTCGGTTTCAGCCTTGACTCCAAGTGTAATGCCCTTGAGGGGCCGATTTCAACTTTTGCACCAATAGGAATGCTTGATTTGAGTTCAACATTGGCCTTTAAAGACTCCTAGTGTGAAGTGGGCCCAAGGTTAAGGGAACATTGAATCTCTCTCTATTAAGGAAGGTACCCACAACTTAGTTGTGATGTACCTAGTTTGTTGGCCTTGTGTACCAAGGCAAGAAGGATATTGTGTTTTAGAGTCATTATAGAGTATAATAGTAGCTTAAGGGATTTTTATAGGCCCCTAGGTAATAATAATAATAATAATAGGTCTAATTTTTATATGAGGATTTTTGAAAAGATGATATATTTTGGCTTGTGTTGAAACTCGAGATTAGTTATAATAGAGTTATAATAATATCTTGAAGGATTTATTTGGGTTTCTTTTAGAGGGGATTTTGGGAAGATTATGTTTTTTTGCATGGTGAAATATTTGAGTTTTCATAATTCTTCTTCTTTTGCCTTAAGATATTTTTAAAATATAAATTGGCAAGGCCACAGTCTGTGTGACATACACCCCTTGTTTTGTTTCTCACATTCATTGAGATCTCCCAAACCATAGTGCACTTCTGAGTTATTATTATTCAGTACTAAGATAACTTGAGTACACACTTCGACTACATATCAACTACATTTGGCCAGGACTTAGACTACATTTCAACTACATTTGGCCAGGACCTAGACTACATTTCACCTACATTTGGCCAGGACCTGCCAGATGATGTTGGGTCTGGAATTGATGTGTGTGTTTGTGTGTGTGTGTGTGTGTGTGTGTGTTTTTTGGCATCAGTTCCCATGAGAGTTGCAGTTGATGATGATGATGATGATTGGAACTGCAGTTTCTTTGATTGATTAAGTTTTGGTGGGTTTTGAATTCTGGAATCTGATTGCTATTCCATTTGGCGAGTGAAGTTTTGAGTCACTTACAATCAATCAAAGAAACAAAAGATATCTATCCGATCATGATGATAAACCAACTAGGTTAAAAGGACTTAGTAGAGCAGAGTTAGTAGAGTGTGTCGGAAGTCGGGGCTTTCAATAACTCTCAACTACATATTGTAATAGGGATGGATGGATGGATGGATGGATAGATGGATGAATGACTTCAATCAATGCTTGTCTCGATGGAAACATTCTCAGATTGTCTTCACTAATGATTTTTGAGGACTTGGGGAGAGTTGGTAACAAGTATAACAAGTGCTAGCATATGGAACAAGAATCCACCTCCAATTCAAAAGGATGGAGTTTCAGAGTTTTTTTTTCAATAAAAAAATTTAGATTTTTAAATTTTAAATAAATAATTTAAATAATTATTTTTAAAAAATTAAAATAAAAATTTTGAATTTTAAATTTATTTTAAAAACATGGCTAAAAATTATGTGCTTTTTCTGGTTTTTTAATTGCCGAATTTTGACAACTTTTGGAATAGTTTTCGCATTTTTCTGTATTGGGATGTAAGCATGTAGCAAAAAAGTTTGATAGATGCAACTTTTTTTTGGTTTTCATATCATGTTGTTTATAGCCAAATTTAGCTAAACTGTGTTATATGGATGACCATTAATTCAGCTACATCACAAAAATGAGAGAAAAAGGAAAAAAAAAGGAAGTTCAAGACTGGGATGGACATTGAACATCTTCTGAAAATGTGAGATAAAATCGGTCCCCCATAGATCTACCACACTCTTGGTAGCCTAGTAAGTTTGGCACATTGATGTTGAATATTTAATACATTTTCTCCTAAGATTCTTCGAGCATAACCATTAAGAAATCATAAACTTGAGTGGGGGAGATCGGATTGAAGAAGGGTTGAAGAAATAAGTACAAGAGAGTTTTTGTGACCTTTAAACTCAAAGCTTGCTTGTAGAAAAGAAGCAACAAAACTCTTTGGAATTTTTGTTCCTCACAAGCCATCCATCATAAGGAAAAAACTAAACAAAAGTGATTTTGTTATAACCTTTAATTCTAAGTTTTTGAATTTTTAAAAAAATTAAAGACCCCCTTGGGTGGCGGTTTCATGTATCATATATATTACTTCACTACGTCCGTCAGTCTGTCTGACGAGGGTTTTGGGGGGGGGGGGGGGGAGGGAGAGGCCGGTGAAGCAGCGGGCGACCGGTGTTAGTCTGTGACAGGGTTGGACCACCATGGTTTCCGTGTACAAATTGTCTCCACAAAGCATTGTAGCCGTCCGAAGGGTAGGAATGA
>Ga0209611_10009992_pt1 | contig 14121 bp, 20 predicted proteins | sample S1TSphgellanicum_3_FD_187693 | JGI IMG/M metagenome (GOLD analysis project Ga0209611, IMG submission 187693) | Host-associated microbial communities from peat moss isolated from Minnesota, USA - S1T2_Fc - Sphagnum magellanicum MG (SPAdes) (version 2) | ecosystem: Host-associated > Plants > Peat... | reverse complement strand
GCATAAAGCCAAGCCTTTTGTGGATTGTGGATCCAATCAATCTATTGTTTTGGAATTGTGAGTTAGAAATTATGATTTTGAAATTTTTTTCTTTTTCTTCTTTTTTTTTTGAGTTGTGAGTTAGAACTTATAATTCTCAAGAATGAGCTTGCATTTTTTTCATTTGAAGTTGTGATGTAGGAGTTATGATTTTTGAAAGTGGGTTTGTATTTTTTATTTGGAGTTGTGTGAGTTAAAAGCTATGATCAAAAGAAGGTTTAAGAAAGTTAAAAACCAAATTGACAATTTGACTCCAAATCATTAAATATTAAATTTAAGTTAATCACGATCATTGTAGATTATGCATATATCTCTTTTATTGGTTTTGATTCATGAGACCCAACCCACTATGTTTCATGTGAAATGAGGAAAAGTTTCGTTGAACCAATTGGAGTGCAAAGAATTTTTCAAAGAATTTTTTGCATCTCAAATATGGTTGCATAAGGTGAAGATCCATTGCCAATCAAGGGCCAATCTTCTACGAAAACATGTCAATGGATTTGTTTTTTGTTTGTTGTGGTCAACACAACAATGTTGCGATTTGAGGTTTCCTTATGTTGGGCCCAACCTTTTGTATCACCTTCATGTCAATGAAAACTATCTCAAGCACATAACACCCAAGTAAAACCATAAAATGCATTCAAGGTTGCCATTGATACCAAGAAACTAAAGTATGGGAACTGTTTCCAAATGATTGTTCTAATTGTGTGGCAATATCCCTTATGATGTAAAATGTAAACTATGAGTAGTAGGTCAACCTTGCCCATTGTTTTCCAAGTGTATTTCACTCTTAATGGGTTCAAAAACTCTATTATACCACGAATGGGAAACATTTATTAACTTGATCAAAAACATGTTTTTTTGTGCTTAACAGGACAAATCATTGTCATCTTTGCCACTCCTCAGAAATTTTACAATTATTTTCAGCTTTATTGAAAACTCCAAAAAAATCAAAGAATATATGACCTACATATGTTCGTTATCGAGTTTAATTATGTGTTTGGTTTTCTCATAATTTGATTAAAAATCTCAAATTGCGTGATTGTTAGAAAATACAAATGTTCCATGCTGGCAACTTACATATAGGTCATCAAATGTTGAATCAATATGAATCCAAAGAGTATCCTCTAGGCATACAAATAAAAATTTGACACAATAACATAATGTTTGCATTGAATTCAAATAAGGTGCAAAGCTGGAATATTAAAACAAGAATGTGAAAAAATCATATAAACCAAGAATTACATGTTATGGTGGATTTAAACACATATGTAACTAAATGGATGTTTCACCCACTTGGAATTACTATCATTTGAGCATGGAATGTTTAAATCTTGAAAAGTGTTAAAAGATTAAAACCTTTCACCCTACAAACAAAAAAAAACAAAAGTATGAGGAATGAAGTCATATTTTTCCTTGTCATTAATAAATGGAAGAAAATTTGCAAATTGTAAGTCTAAAAAGCACAAGTTTAACAGTGACAAACGTCTAGAGAATCAAACAAAAATGTTTACAACTTACATAAAGAAGTTCAAGAATCAATGACTCAACAAAAAGTTCTTAAACTTTGGTTAATGATGTTAAGCTTGTACAACAATAGGCATGTCATAAACAGTTTCTTAACATGCAATGTTTTCAACATAAATGATCATTACCCATTTCACTTGAACAACATATAATATACCAATCCTACTAATAAACCAAACTATAAAAATGGTTTCTTCATTTGTAATCCCATCTACTTTTATTTCTTGAAATTTTTTGTTGTTTTGGGTTGAAGGTTGAAGGTTTAGGGTTTTTAAACTTTGTATAGGTACTAGCACAAGGCATAATCATAATGAAAAAGAAAAGGAAAACATGACAATGGCGATTATCACACAAGAAATCATCTATGAGGAAACTTCTCTCCGATGCATTCAAAATTTGGAATGCATTGACAAGGAAAAAATAATAATATGAACATACCTTTAGCAGAAACATTGCCATGTAGATTGGTAAACAAGTACCTAACATGTTATACAAAATTTACAAGACAAAACAAAATTTAAAATGGTAAAAGTTAGATTAAATTACAATCGACCAAGAAAAATTCATAATACAAAAATTGGATATGCACACAAATAATTTCAACAATGGGACAAATGTGAAGAAAAATTACAACATCAGATCATATGCATGAGCAACTAGCCATAACACATGGGTCATTGCCAAAAGTGTTGTCACAACCCCACTCTTGTCTTTCTATTAAGTTCAATTATCAAAATATTTGTTATACTATCAAAATGTACTAGGTCAATAAGTCCATATAAATTGAGCTTACTATGTCAATAGGATACATAGATTGTCATAACTGCATAATGATATGACACAAAGTAGTTACACTACTTCTTGTAACTATTAGAGGGCATGTCAAATCTAAAGTAAATATGTCACATGAAACTTTGTGAATGCTTGTTTTTTGAGTAGAAACATCGAGGCTTGTTTGGGAATGAGAAGATTACTCTAGAAATGGAATGTGGGGACATTTTTCTAATGAAGCTTGAACGTTTATTTTAATTTTGGTGTACTGATTTTGATTTCCTATTAATTGCATAATGTAATAAATTATAATTTTGAATAATGTAAGGAAATTCTCTAGCAATATAGTTGTCCTAATTAATATTTTTACTTGGTATTTATATTAATGGAGTAAAACAAGAATCCAAGGCGGTGCAGGAATGTATTTAACATTTGGCAACCACAATGGGATATTTTAATTCAATTGTTGTTGGAGAAAATTGAAGAAAAAGGTTATGTAATCCTTTTTAATGCAATCTAATTAATGGCAAATGAAGAAGGGAAAGTTGAACTAGACGAGTTAGATTTAGGATTTTGTCTAATTCATGTACTTTATATAATTCTACCTTGTGGATTTACAAAATTGTTAGAATTTTATAAAGTCGGTAAAGAAGAAAATAAAACAAATAAAATGATTGTTATGGGTGCTGAACATGTCATAACTTTTCCTAATTTTTCACTTATTATGAACAAGATATGGCTAAATCTATTATTCTATTTGATTATTACAACAACATATACCAAGGATGGTTCGAGAAATGGTAGATCATGATGATTATTAAAAGAAGAAGCCGTGAATGGTTAAAAGAAACTATAACAATTAGTGAAGGAAAAGAAAGATAAAGACTTCACAATAAATATGGTTGGAATTTTCTTGATTACTTGTATACACCATGAAGGGTTCCAGAATTTGATACATGGGGAAACTTTGTTGAAAAATTTAAAACATTACTTGAAAATGTTCAAGAATTGATAATTTAAAAATTACAAGGGGGAACTAAAGTTTGGTGCATATAGCTAAAAATATTAATAATTGACACTATACCATTAACAAAATATAGGAGATGGCTACCAGTAATGGTATGTTTACTGATGTTAATTCCAATAAGAAAGTTGTAACAGCCTATCATATTATCAATTTAATGATAGAATAGAGTTTACAAAACCAAATATTAATGTTTTGGTAGAGAAATGGATACCATGCGATTTATTATGGATTCCTAGATTTTTATGCAATGAAATTAAGAGCGAATGAAGAGTATTTTCCAAAAGAAATTGAATCAAAAAAAATTTGGTCTACAATGATTATTCCATATCCATATAAGAAATATTTAAAATATTTAAAAATTAAAGAAATAGAAACATGATAGTAGTAAGGAAATAGGAATTTTTAGGAACCCATGACGAATAGAAATAGGGAAGTAAAAAAACAAAATAGACTAAGAGATTAGAGAAGACAAAATCGTGAATAAGCAAAAAAAATAGTTGCTCAGATAGAAAAATCTAAAGAAATAGTTGCTCATGTAAAAAAATCTATTAAATGGAGGGGTTGAAAACTATTTTTAGTCCATCTAATAGTTATTAGGTATTTCATCTCGTTGAAGAAGAAGTAAAAGTAATAGTAGTGCAAACAACAACTAAAAAAACAATGGTTCACCCAATGAAGATATTGAACAATCCACTAAAACTGGAACATGATATGAAACGCAAGAAAAAAATGATGAAGAGAATGCTGATGCATTGTTGAAAACTCCAGAGGCTACAATAAATGCTTTTGGAACATTCAATTGGGTCATAGAAGAAGGATGGCCATGAATACCAAGAAAATGGTTGGAAGAAGATGTAACAAAGAAAGCTAGTAGTAACAACACAACTAACGAATCTTTTGGAAGAAAATTATTCAAACTATTCCTTTAGAGCCCCAAACACATTAGGACCGGAATTCCTTCAAATCCACCACTAATATTGTCACACCAGTAATGAATCTTTTGGCCAATATGGTAATACCTTTTACAAATGCCTTACATATATAACTTCCTAAATATCACAATAATGAAGATTTAATTTTACACATTCGACAATTGATTAAGTGATTGTGACTAATGGAGAAAATACTAACGATCATAAATTATAATTTTTTCAAATTTTCTGAGGGGAAAAACCGTTGATTGGTTTGGAAGGTATGAAATAGCTCACCTAGTAGTGTTTGGAAGTGCAATGTGCTTTTATAACCTGGTTCAATGAGATCAAAACTGAAGGGCAAGTAATTGTTGTTTTACGATATGTGAACAAAAGAAGTATGAGTTAATGGAAGACTATTATGATAGATTCCTCCGATTATGTGTAGTAATTCCTCAACGACTAGATGATTTCTATTTGAGATAAGCTTTTCAAAAGGGTCTACAAATTAAAGTAAAAATGGTTATTATTAGTATGCTTAGAATAACACTAGCAAAAGTAGCTAAAGTTGCAATTATAGTAAAAGAAAAGTTGCCCATGAGACAAAAAAATATGGCAAGATATCATTAAAATGACTTTGACAATGATGGATTTGATGACTTTGATGATGAAGATGAGCATCATGAAAAAAATATTAAAAGAAATCTAAGAAAGTAGATTTTGACATAATAAGAAGAGGATTATATTGTCAAAATTGTTTTAACGAAGGTCATTTCACAAAAGAATGCAAATTGTGAATGAAATTTTGTAGGATTTGTAGGGCAAGCGACCATAATACAAATTGATGTCCTAGTAAGGTTGTGAATGGAAGTTGTCTTTCAAGAAAGATTATACCAGTACATGTAATACAAACATAAGTGTTAAGGGCATAAGAACAAAAACAATTACCAAATTATATTGCACCAAATAATCAAAATTAGTACAATGATTAACAATATAATACAAGATCAAATAGTTGTAATTGGCAAAGTAATAATCAATCAAATCAAAATTAGCGATATAATCAGCAAGCTTATAACCAGAACAATAGATTCCGACAAAATGTTGTGAGATGTTTCTATTGTCGAAAGGAAGGCCATGTCATGAATGATTGTCATGTATGGAAAAAATTTATCGAGGAAGAAGAAAAGAACTTTAAACCGAAAGTTGGAATAAATGTAGCCATGGTTGATTGGGACCAATCGGTAGTGGATGTTTGTCTGACCACAAGAGGACAAAGAGTGAGGATGCTAGAGGTTAATATGCATGCTAAAGAATTTATAGAAAGAAAAGTTAGCCCAAGCACCAAAGGATGTCAAATCAAATGGGAGAAGGAGAAATTGATTCACAAGGATGTAGTTAATGAACTATGGAAATACAAGAAGTGGAAAACAAACCACCCAATTGTGTAAGGATGTTCCAATTGATTTGGAACTGGCCAAGTCAATTGGTCAATTGAGAGGGTTGAACAGAGAGGAACTATTACAGCCGATGCATCAAGTCAACTTGATGAAAGATGACAAGAGGTGAATTGAAGTGGCCAAGGAAGTTGATGTACATGTTGAGTCGACATGAGCTGACATGTTGACACAAAAAGATGTATCATTAAAGGAATTGAATTTATTATTAAAAAAATTTGAGTTGATGAGTGCTAATGGCAAGTCAATAGTGAGTATCGACAATCCAATTTATAGTGAAGAGAATGAAATGGATTTGACCCTAACAAAGGAAAAATTGACTTGTTTGAGAAGAGGTCATGTGGCAAAATGAAGTGTGTTAACACAAAAGATCATTGTTGAACAAATAAAGAAAGAAAGTGGTGAATTACCAAAATTCGTGATGAATTCAAAGACAGACATGAAATTAGGACAATTATTGGAAATTTCTCTTTAATTAAAAGAAATTATGGCAAAGTCATTGTTGAAAATGGAAGAAACTCAGATTGTTGATGTTTGTAAAATCATAATATTTAAACACTAAGAAAAAAAGGCCATTTTCTAACCAATTAGTTTTCGACTACAAGTCGAACTCAACTTGCCCTTGTTTGCATAATTATATTTATTTCAACAAATTCCACATGGCTTACTTCACACCTCAACTTAGTTGACTTTTCGACTAGGTTGGTAAGTGTACAATGTTGACCATCATTACCAATTCACCATTGATTTTTATTTTTAATTAATAAATTCACAATCGAACTATAATGGAAAGATCCACTTTCAAAATTTGTTAAACTTTATCATGTTGACCACTTCACTATCTTAGTTAGCCTTGTTTATGGATGGATGAATGTTGGAAAATTTGATGGATGAAATAACATTTGTGTTTTCCACTGTAGTTCAACTTTTATTTGACTTTAGGTTCAATTTAATTGTAACCTTTTTACAACTTTGTTATGATTAGTTTCAAACTTTGGTAATTTCAAAACCCTTTAATTTTGAAGTCAATAACTTTTGTTACACTGCACCTTGCCACTAGAAACCCTAAGTTTGTTGGAATTTTTTTTGTTTCATGGTGTCCAGATGTGATAGAACATTAGAAATGGGAGAACTCAAACATCTTTGTTTAAAATCATTGGGCATGGTATTGGAGTGGTTAAAAAGTGTGGAACATTAAGTTGACATGTCCTTGCTTATTGAAACAAACGTCAACCTCCTAAATTTTCTTCCTTGGGATTGTCTTTCAAGGCTAAATTACCTTGATTCATTGAGCAATAATGATTTTTCCCTAAAAAAAAGTATTGCACCAACATTACTTGGAACGGTTGGTACATTTGGCATTGCCCCTCATGCATCCAACACACTTCCATATTCATTTGTGTTAATGTACTCCCCATAGGTGTTTAAAAACACGCTCTTGTTTTTTGACTTTTTATGTAATGTAACCTTCGACCATGAGTTGGAAGAATCATTGAAATAGAAAACTTGTTGGACTTGTGATGGCACTACAACAAAAGGTGTCCTTGTATGTTAAGTGATTTCATTGGATTTTGAGTGAATTCACTGGTTGTAATGAACGGGGACCAGTGAAGAAGTAGTGAATTCACTAGTTTAATGAACAGGGACTAGTGAACTGCACCCACATTTTGTAATAGTGTGGGAAGACATGGTTCATTGCCATTTACTAATATATGTCGAAAATTAGCCATTAAAAATTTAACCTCATCTTGTTTATAAGTTAGATTACTCTAACTATCTGAGCCATTTCAGACCCAATCACACTGAATAATACCACGGGGGTGGATATTATGCCATAATCTGATTCCAAAAAGGCCTTGGTTGAAATAGGTAAAGGCAAATCATAATTGGGTTGATAGTACCCTTACCATCATTGCAGGAGAAAGGATAGTGATTATGAGTATAATTAAGAAATTTGCTTTAAAACCATTAGAAAGACCAAAGTATGTTAATGATAGTTATGATTGGCAAGAAGGATTGTCGGATGAAGAGGAAAAACAACTCCATAATGCACTGAGTTGTGGCATGTAGGAGAAGTGGCACCAGAAGAGTTATATTTTTTTGAAAAAGATTAATTATGGCATGTTTCAACCAAAAGAAAAAATAAAATATCTAATTTATTTTTATCAACATCAACTTGGGGAAGTTTTGATATTGGATGAAGCTACCGATGTGACAATCAAAGATAAAAAGATTATAAGATGGATAATCGTAGCTGAGGAGTAGCTGAAGAAACTAAACTTGGGAAATGAAAGAGATTTTAAGGAAGCACTTATTAATGTAGTATTACCAATATATTTTCAAGCATAAATCAAAGAATTATTGGTTAATTATTGTGATGTCTTTGCTTGGAGTTACAAAGATTTGAAGGGAATACCTAGGGAAATTTGTGAACACAAAATTGATTTAATGGCTAATGCCCAACCAATTAAACAAAAATAAATAAAATGAACCCAAATTATGCATTAAAAGTGACAGAAGACCTAGACAAACTACTTGATGTAGGATTTATCTACCCCATTGAAATTACATAGTGGTTATTTCCTTTAATATAATTGTACCTAAGAAAAATGGGAAGTTATGAATTTGTGTGGATTATTGTAAACTAAATGTCCAAACCAAAAAGGATCCATTTCTTTTACCCTTTTTGGATTATGTCATGGATTCTACAGCTAGACATGAAATGTATTCTTTTATGGACGATAATAACAGTTATAACCAAGTTAAAATGGCCGAAGAGGAGAAAGACAAAACAACATTCATTTCAGAATGGGGCGTTTATGCCTATAACGTTATGCTATTTGGGTTATGTAATGCCCTTGCTACTTTCCAAAAAATAATCAAAAAAATGTTTAAACCTTACTTAAATAAATTTATGGGTGAAAGCATGAAATAAGGAGCCATGAAATGTGTGGACAATCCTTAAACATTGTTTTTCAATTTTTTGAAAAATCACCATGGGAACATTATATATCAAAAATTCATTTAATTTTTGAAATAAATTTTTATACTTTCAAAGTTGCAACTACAAAATTTTCATGAAAATTCACCATGCTTTAATAGTCCCTTTATATGTTTAAAACACTCAAGAAAAAATGTGAACATGTGGTGTTTTTGTTTCAAAAGTCCTTTTTCCTTATAAAATGTTGACCAAATCATTTCAATTTTTTTGTGAACTTTAATATATTCCACAAGAAGGGATCCATATGTTCAAAACATTCAAAAAATAAAAATGCATATACACTTTTAGATTTTGATACTCAAACATCCTTAAACACTATTATAATTTTGAATTTATAATCATGGTCCAAAATAAAGTTTTAAATTTGATTATAATCTAAGGCTTGATGTAAAAATATTGAATTTTTATCATGTTATATGTCATATTTGGCTTCAAATTTAATATTATATTTGAAAAAATGTGTGAAAAATGGAGTATAAACCAATAGAAAACTACCATGTGGAAAATGCAATCCTTGGAAAGGACTTTAACCTTGGTGCAACTAGCTTTTTATTTCATGCTTTCACCCTTATGCAAGTGTTTTTAGATGATTTTAATGTATATGGAGACAAAAAAGATCATTTGGAACAATTACAAAAATGCCTTGAAAAGTGTAGGCTAAATGGGATTAACCTTAATCCTGAAAAGTGTGCATTTTGTGTAAATTTGCTTGGACACATAGTATGCCATGATGGTTTGTTGGTAGTCCACATAAGATTACAGCAATTACTGTTATGCGAGCACCTATTAATCTAATTGAAATTAAAAAATTCCTAGTAGCAACTAGTTTTTATCGACATTATTTTCGAGACTTTGCAAGTTAAGTAGCACCAATGTGCAAATTATTAAAGAAAGATGAAATTTTTTTGTGGACAAAAGCATGTGCCAAGTCTTCGAAATGGATGAAGGCATCTATGACATGCCTACCCATACTTATTGTACTTGACTGGAAGTTGGAATTCCATGTGCATACATATGCATCAAATTTTGCACTTGGAGCCATGTTTAGTCAAAACCTAGATAAGACTATCGATAAACCAATTTACTATGCTAGTAGATTAATGAACACTGCAGAAAAGAACTATACAACTACTATAAAATAAAAAAAAACATTAACAATGATTTATGCTGTGAAGAAATTCAAACATTATCTTTTGGGAAATAGATTCACATTCTTTGTGGATCATCAAACTTTGTTATATTTGGTTTATAAACCAATAGTCAATGGTTGAATTGTTAGATGGTTACTATTATTACAAGAATTTGATTTTAAAGTACTATTTAAACTAGGTCATGTGCATTTCTTACTTAATCAATTATCTAAAATTAATCATGGAAAATTAGTTATTAGAGTTGAAGATCAATTATTGAATGTTCAACTATTTGGTATAGAAATATATTATTATGGACAAATAATTGATTATCTCAAGAAGGGTTATTTTGATGACAATGTGCCCAAAGAAAAATGAAACCGATGGGTGATTAAAACAAGACCATACACATTATATGATGGGCATTTGCACAAACTAAGACGAGATGGAATGTTAAGGCAATGTTTAACACCCATTGAAGCCTGAAAAGCCTTGGAAGAATTCCTTGGAGGGCCAACTAGAGGTCATTATGGTAATAATACATTAGTGAAGAAAATTATGTTGCCGGCTATTCACAAGGATGTTGCTGACTTGTGCCAAAGATGTGACATTTGTCAACGATTAGAACCTATGTGGTGAAGTGGCAAGGGACCATTCAAACCAGTTATGGCGTTTGAACCCTTTATGAAATGGGGTTTATATTTTATGGGACCTATCAAACCTAGGTAAAAATATTGGTAACCAATATATCATTATAACCATTGACTACACCATTAAGTGGGTAGAGGCTAAAGCTCTTAGGGACAACACAACAAATAACACAACCAAATTCATTTATGAAAACATTATAACTAGGTTTGGATGTCCCACCCACTTTGTTAGTGATCAAAGAAGTCATTTCATTAATAAAACCATTGAAATAAAAATGGAGAAATTTATGATTGTACTTCACAAGTCAACCACCTATTATCCACAAGGAAATGGATAGGCTAAATCAACTAATAAAACCTTGGGAATTTTTTTGGCTAAACTAGTTAATGCTAATTGTATCGACTGGGATGTTATGCTTTTCACAACATTATGGGCATATCGAACATCATATAAAGTTACTACACAATTTATGCCATTTGAATTGGTTTATGGCACTCAACCCATTATGCTAACTAAAATTATGGTCTCCACCAAAAGAATCAAGGATATACCAACAAAAGATCTTGATCAAGCCATCCATGTAAGAATGGAAGATTTAGTTTGATTGGATGAAAAACATTGGTGTGTCAGTGAAAATATTAATCATATACTGTTATTCAAGAAGGAAAATTGGGATGACAAAGGGAAATTCAAAAGTATCTATGAAGGTGATTTACTATTGTGTATGCCTAAAACAACAAAAATCAAGGGGGTAATTTTAAGTTACCTTAGAAGGGTCCCTATAAAGTACATAAAACATTTAATAATATTATTATTGAAGTAATTATCATGGGTGATGATGAAATAGAGAAAGTAAATATCAACAAGTTAAAAGAATATCATTCCAAAAGTGTAGTGGTTAATGTTATGGTGGTTAATGCCTATGTCAAAAGATATCTTAGTAGGTACCATCAAAACAAATCTTTAATTACTGAACCTAAAAATTCATCTAGGTTGGTGCCCAAACCTAAAAAATTTCCATTGACAGATTCCACACCTAAAATCATAGATGATGAGTATTTTTGGGTAGAGGAAGAAAAGTCAAGAAGTAATGAGGGAAAAACAAGAAATAACCATTACACAACATGCCTTAAAAAAGAGAAGTTATTATACCTTACCAACTATGCCCTGAGGGAAAAAAGGCTATAAGAAAAAATTATTACAACCACATAAACTAGACCTCACAAGGAAAAATAGACAGGTTATTACTAGGATGTTGAAGACACCATTAAATGAACTACGATCGATATGGCCTTTGGAAACATTATTGAATCCTGAGGAGTTAATAGAGTTGAAAAAAATCAAACATTATTATTACTTGTGGAAGAAGTGTTTTGGAAGAGATAGTGAGCATGTGAATGAGTGGAACACTCGAGCTAGGGAAATTTCTACATGGAAAAATGAAACAAAATTGAGAGCTTTGTAGAGCCATCTACGACTTGGTTCAAACCCATTACAGACAAGTTTAGTGCTAAAGTAGTATTTGAAGAGTATGCAAAAGGATGAGTTATATCTAGTTTTACACGATCAAGCAGGCAAGGAGTTGTTTGTAAACGAGGAGACAATGTTAAAGATAGTGTAGAGGAGACGAATGATAGTGAAGACAATAGTTATGAAGCAATAATACTTCTAAAGGCCAAAAGTAAAAGGAGCATTCAATTCTTGCTTAAGAGAAAATAAACGAAAGAATAAGTGATGTTGTGAAGAAGTTGACTTACCACCAAAAGAGTTATAAGATATCTTCAAGCAATAGTGCGAAAAAGATGTTTCTAGACATGACGAGACCCAACCGCAAATCTGGGAGTACTTTAGAAGAAAACAATAGAAAAAGTTGGTTCCTAACACTATGAGGAAGTAGTATATAGTCTTGAAGTTGCAGTATTATAATTAAGGTTTGATTATCTCTTTGTAGGGATATACAAAGAACTGCCAAAACCACCTTACCACTACATTGTTGTTTTTTGGAACCAAAAGTTCAATTTGTATAAGGAGCAAGTACTCAAAGTTGATGATATGAAGCATGAAAGTGAAGCTGAAATTGGCATGACTTTTAAAAATATTAAACGATGAAGGATCAAACCAATAGAAAAATTATTGATTGTGGTTGATTTAGGGAAGGTTACTTTCCTGAGATGCACTTGTGCTAGTATTTGGGCCTTAGACACTCAAGAAGGAACATGGGTTAAGAAAGTAGGTCTTACATCGTTGAAGAAACTCAATTGGATTCACATCAATGAACCTCTAACGAAATAGTTGATTTGTAGTTTCAACTATGATGACTAATATGTCAAGTTACAGGGACGACAAATCAACATAGGCGAGGAGGGCATAACAAAGGTATTCAAATTACTTTGCAAAGGACTAATGGTAGGAACACGGGAGGGGTACAATGGTGTTGCTACCATGTATTTTGTAAGTACACAACAAAAACACTATGTTCTTTAATTAGGGTATGTGATTGCCCAAGCAAATGAGAAGGCAAAAGTTAGGAGGTTAGAAACATTAATAGAAATCTTGATGTTTCGTCAAGTTAACGTGTTCGCCCTTGGTTCCTTAGTTTTTGTGATGTTAGTTGCTGAAAAGGAACCAGTAAATTGGGTAGCATGGTTTTCTCAAAAGTTGCAAAATGAATTGGTAGTAGTTCAACGCAAGATTTACAAAGTCAATTAACACCCTAGTTGGACCTGCTTTGACCATTATAGGATATTACTACCGGGAGTTGTTTGTAAGGGAGTAAGAGAGTGCTATAAGAGAGAAAAATAAACTTCAAAAGTGGAAGGAGAAGTTCATCATGGATGTTAATGCCATTATGTTGGAGAACATGAAAAAAAAGGAGCATGTTAGCAACCCTAAACAAAGTGATCACAAAAATATCATTACTTCATGAGGGGGATGCTGTTATGTTTATTGCAAATGCCGATAAGCCTATTGTAACATCCAATGTTGTGAACAAGGTTATAGAAGTAATTGTTGGAAAAGATCCAAATTTGGGCAATGTTAATGTAAAATAGACTTTTGAAGTAAAGATGTTACAGGAAGAAGTGGTTGAAGGTTAGATGGTGGAGGAGAGACCTTAGATGTTGGAAGACAATGTGGTGATGGTAATCAATCAACAAGGAGGATGGGTACAACAACAAAAGGAACCATTCCATCAACTACTAGATAGGGAGATTTTGCAGTAATAGACGAAAAAAGGAATTTAGGAACAACCATCAAAAATTGTGTAGCAAAATGATAAAGGGAATTTGAAACCACAAGGAGAAAAAGCTACACAATAAGATGAGTAGAAGCTTTTACCACAACAAGCAGAGGAAAGCCAATTCCATCATGGCTTAGGAGGGAATGGCGTTGTCATATTGAATAGAACAAAACAATTGAGAGAGATGAATAACATTAATGTTGATGAGAAACTAAGCTCTATGGTTGATCAACTTAAGGAAACACTAGAAGAAAAACATGTATTTTCGACTGCTCTTTGCGACTAAATTTTAGTCGCAAGAGACATTTTGCAACTAAAATCCTTTTAGTCGCCTAAGACAAGTCGCATGTGAAAACTAGTCGCAAATGA
>Ga0209611_10009987_pt1 | contig 14127 bp, 6 predicted proteins | sample S1TSphgellanicum_3_FD_187693 | JGI IMG/M metagenome (GOLD analysis project Ga0209611, IMG submission 187693) | Host-associated microbial communities from peat moss isolated from Minnesota, USA - S1T2_Fc - Sphagnum magellanicum MG (SPAdes) (version 2) | ecosystem: Host-associated > Plants > Peat... | reverse complement strand
GACCCCCCCTGTTGGCTCCCACTTATCAGTTGGGTAATAACTGTCACAGAAAACAAAACCCATCAAAAAAAAAACAAAAAACAAAGATCCAAGCACCAAGTGTGACACCGCAGTGGTGTCTATGTGTCTGTCCGGGCAGTGCCTGCCCGAACAGACAGATAGACACTGTAGCTTTAATATATAAGATTGTTGAGGGTAATTTAAAAGTCCAAGTGTTTAGAAAAACCCTTTACCCACATCTGATTGTCTCTTCTACATTCAATGGAGTTATCCCTAAAGTCACCCTGTGTTCACCCTGTCTTTGGGCCTGCTTTCACCCCCTATCCCCTCTTTCCAGTGGTGTCCGCAAAGTAAGGAAACTTTGTTAAATCTCAGTATGAAATGCTGAAACTCAGCATTTAATGCACAAGGTTCGAGACTAGTTATAGTAGTTGTACAGGAAGGAGCAGTGAAAATTATATGTAGCAACAGTGGAGGCAGGTAAAAGGAAAGACAGGATGAAACTTAGTGACCACCAAAATTGGTGGAAATATTAGTTTGGGTCTGGGTTTTTTTGTTTTGTAAAATTTTCATTCCCAGTTACGCATTTGATGCCCTATTATGCCAAAACTGGCCATTCTCGCCCCCTAATCGCATGACTTTACAGGTAAAGTCTAATGTCAGGACCCCCTCTGGGATGAAATTCCTTGACAAAAAAACCCATCAATTCCTCTACCTATGCTTGAACTTATGTCACATGAGAGAATATGGACTTCTTCAAGTCTGATTTTTTGAGGAGACAATAATTCCCAGGCCTCAAGAGTGAATCTTAAATGCATGACGCTCATGAGCTTCCAATGTCTAGCTTTCGGGTACTTGAGACTCCTCCATCCTCTGACAATACTCATAGTTTCCAAAGCATGAACTCCACACCTAAGCCATTCTAAATTCATGGTGGGTCATTTTGGTAAAATGTAGTGGAATTCCTCTTTCATGAACATTTGACTTATAACTGGAAATGAAAATTGGAAAACTTCCAATACAATATTGCCCAATTTTTGGATTTTGGACCCTCGTGTCTTCTTATCTATCTTCAAGTTGCCTCCTCTTATTGGTTATCCAAAATAGACAAGGTGCAGGAGCATTGTGCTATTTTCAATCACTAGCAGCCTCAAGCCAATAACCGGACATAACCAGCCATCCTTAGTAACATCCATAACCTGCTTGGCAACTGGCTGTGGATCACTTTTCATCCATACACTGTGGATGTGGATCATTTTTCATCCACTCAAAGGTAAATTACCTCACCCTAAGGTCAGTTTCGTTGTTAAATATGAAATTGACATGTTGAAAATTGTCATAATTATCATAAGCTACACCCTGAATAATTTCACTACTCATATCACAATAACATAGTAGATGATGGAAAAAAACTTATAATTTTAAATTTTAAAAACGAATTCATTTTTATATTATTATTATTTTATTTTTTTTGTCAATGTGGAAACTGACCCTAGGCTACGGTATATCTTGGTAATTGATTTTTAAAGTGGGGACAAAAACATAGAAGATCTCCAGCCAGCTATGGGTCCACACTCCACACTAGTTGTTACGGAGTTGTGGCCCATCTTCAGCCACATTACCAATCTTAAATGATATTCCAACCACTACAAGTATCACATATACGTTCCATGTACAGATATATTAGTGCCATCGTGCCAAAGAATGTATTAGGCTGGTATGACATGGCCGAGTACAATACGAGTACAATAGCCCCATATAATATGGGTTTTACTAACATAGCTAGAATTCATATGTGTAGTATTAGTGGCAAAAACTCTTTACCATTGATTATTCTAAAACCTAGCTTGGAATATAGCTTGTTTGAAATTTAGTTTTGCATTAGCCAAATATTCAAACTCAACATCTCTAACATCCATCTAAATGAAAAATGCCTAGTACATGAATTCTTGAATTGATTTTGGAAATGATGGTCACCACTTTTATCCAATATTGTTTATGTATTTATGATGTAAACATTGCATTCTTGCATAAACTAAGATCCAATGTTTCCTTTGCCTATTTCCACTCCCTTCAAAGGAAACCCACTAGGCCTTTTATGTTTTTTCACCCCCATATTTAATGCATTATGGCCATGAACTTCCAAGTCCTTGACAATTTTAGAGTATCATCTAGTACATGCAATTGCTAAAGTTTCACTTTGTATTTACGTGAGTCATTGAATCCCATGAAATTTGACTTTGGTTGATGATAAAAATGAGATGCAAGAATTTAATATAGATGTGATTGGAGAAATTCTAAATTCCACCAAAAAAAGACCTCTTTAGGAGTTTGGATTTTATGTCTTCATTTTAACCATGCCTATTCAAAAAAATGTCTAACCACCTGGAACAATCATTATGGTTGGCTGATCAAAAAATTTAACCATGCCTATCTCCAACCTATTTGCAGTCCCAATTTTAGTTTTATGGGTGAGGTTGGAAAATCTAAAGAAAATAAACTTGGATGTGAGAAATATTTTTGCTGGGTCACATACTGAGCACCATTGGAGCTGCTTGTGGAGGTAAACTTCTGAAGACACAACTTCAATTTCAAATGCTAAAAAGAGTCTAACACTCCACCACTTCCTTCAGCACATCTTTTGTTGAGGGGACTGGTTCCAACTTACTCATCATTTCCAGCCTGGATTTAAGCCTTAAATTGGGTGTGGGTCTTGGAAATGTTACTCTTTCAGAAAAAAAATTCAAGAAAATTTCTCACTTCTTCCACTCAAAAATGGGGAAATTTTGGATTTTTTTTTTTTTTTTTCCGGGGTGTAAATGGACTAATTCTGCTAATTAGTTGTTGGGGGTGGGGGGTGGGGGGGGGAGGGAGGACAATTTTTCAATCTCACAAAATAAGAGGAAAAAAAATCCCTGGTAATGAATCGTTGCAAAATCAGATATGCTCAAAACTTTGATTGCCAACTGTGCCAATGCAAATAAGTTTTTTCTGTTGCAAAACAGTTCCATAATTTAGAAAATCTAAGAATGTAGAGACAAAAGGAAGAATGCGTCTGCCGGGAGTCGAACCCGGGTCTATTGCTTGGAAGGCAATTATCCTAACCGTTGGACTACAAACGCTGTGCACGAGAAAGCAAAGTCTGAAACAATAATGGTTGTTTTCTCAAAGAACACACAGAACTGCTACATGGAACAAAAGGTATGTGCTAACTCTAGCAAGGATGCATACTACCCACCTATGAAAAGGAAGTCATGCATATGGCATAATACCCGCTTCTAAAATGTGTTTTAAGCTATACCAAATTTTGATTACATCAAGAAGTTTGAATCTATTGATAAATAAATCCAAATTATTAAAACAAACACTTCAATTATACTTCTTGAGATGTGATTGTGTAGATCATTAAATGTTTGAACAATGAACCAGAAGTTCAAAACATCCAGGCTGCAACCCAAGTATATGTTGCTCATTCAATCGCCTGTCACACCCAAATGTTAGAACTTGGATCAAAATTGTATTTGGGTGTAATTCTAGTGAATCCCATCTTGAAGAACACACAATCAAGTGAGAATGTGTGACAATGGATTAAACTAGCTTGAACACCTTTTACCTGTTGTGAAAAAAATTAGGTACATCAAATGTTGGAGTCATAAAGAGTCATCACTTGCAGGGTTTTTTTTTTTCAATTTTGTGATATCAAAAATTTGGTGCAAAGAGAAAGGACAGCAATATCATGAAATCTGACTACATTCCCATCTGGGTTAAAACCCTAAACCCCTTTTCTGAACAGAAATTCCTCAAGTGCATCAAAGTCTGTTTCTCAGACCTGTTTGTTTGAAGTTGTATCTTCATTGTATAGTGCAGTAGTCTACGAGACGAAATGTATGTCATCCTTAATCTGAAGATCAATCTGTTCTGTTGAATTGTCCAATTTTGTTTTGTGCACAAGAGAGTCTTTTTGGTTCAAGTAATGGGGGGTGTTGACAATGTCACGTTTCAGACTACAATCTCTAACACTACTAAGGATCTCTTTCCCTTAGGCTGCTGTGATCAGAGCTACACACTGCACAGTGATCACAGCAGCCTAATGGAAAGCCACTGATATAGGGCCTTGTTTCTTGCATTGAAAATATGTAATTAATCATGTTAGGAACTCTGGGAACACATGTTCTCATGAAAAAAAAGGACAGATGTCATAGTACGGTTAGTCACAATTTGACTCAGAGTGCCTGCAATTGGTTATTACTTGAGCGGTGGAGCTGTGAGATGACCATGAGCACAGTTAGTTGAAAACACATAATGGAAAGCTGCTGTCATCACAGCAGCCTAATGGAATGAATTCCTAATGGATGCAGCTTTTGTAGCATCGATAGATCATGAAATGCTTGATTATGTTTGATATATATACTTCACAAAATCCATCGGGGATGCCTAATCAGCTGGGCTCTAATCCCAGTATACAAGCATGTCAGTTTGATATTCAGATCAGAGTTCTAGTCATATCTGTTGGTCACAAGTGGTGAGATTCATCTTTGCTTTGTTGTGATTATGGAATGCTCTCCACCCACACCAACAGAGTATCTGTGTGTTCATCATCCCCTCTGTTGCAGATTTGTCTGTAGACAACATGCGGAGAAACTCAACAAAATAGAAAGTTGATGAAACTGGAGTTGTTGGTATACACAGAAGTGTGAAGACTAATTTTCACACATGCAAGTTTACCGACTCTTTGTTGATTGGAAGACAATGTTGTAACAGTTGTGGAAAGGTCGTTCGCCTTTCTGAGGGGTTTAGGGTTTAGCAGACATGTGGATGTAGCTGCCAATGCTTGAGGAGTTGGAGCATGCACTACATTTCCTACCTTTGAAAACTCTAAATTAATTTTCGAGTTCATGTAAAATTTAAAAGATTTTATTGCCGATCATTGAAACCATGTAATGTCCTTAAAATTATTTTTATATTAAAATTTCTTAATAATACAATTGCATATACGCCCTTCGACCCTAGGTTTTGTAGGTCTTATCAAATTTAGTTTTAGTAATGGGATTGAAATGTAGCATTGATTATCTTTTGATTTCACATAAGTTTTGAACCTTTTCGAATGTGTGGCACCCCTTAGGTCCAAAATCTAGAGAAAACACATAGACTCACACAATGTGCATATCTAATAAGTATCATTGTGAATACTAACTCATGTAAAAATGTTAGGATCATCTTACGTAAATAAATATTGTGGACCCTAGTGGAGTTCCCAATGATACTCTCATCTTTTTCCTTTTTTTCTCATGATGTTCCTCTCCAAATCATGGTTGCATATGAGAAGTTTGTAACCCTATCTTTAGCCTCAATTTTTTTACATCTTACATTGACTAGATGTGAAATTATTATGTGATTCAAAATAGAATTTTACAATAGGAAGAAAAGTGTTCCAAAATTTCACAAAGGTATGGACTATTTTTTATACAACCATGATACAACCTTCTAAGCCATTCCACTCCTAAATAATAAGCATAAGAATCCTCCCATTCCTACCAACCTTTTTTTACTAGCAACAACAAAATAAATAAATAAATAAATATAAATATTCTACAATGAAGTGATTTTGGAGGTTTTCATTTGTCAAAAGTAAAACATAAATAAAAAATCACCATATTTTTATAATTGGTTTTAAATTTGTAGTCAAAAATATAAAGGATGATTAAATATTTGTATTTCAAATTTCATTTATGATTAAGTCTTCCTAGGGATTATCATCATTTTTTCTACATGTTTTTCTGATGGATAGCCATTTTGGCCACAAACAAAAATTCCTAGAAAAACCATTCACTCCTACCACCTCATGATTGACATATGTTTAGGTTTATCATAAGGTGCACTTAATGTTTTATGATGGGTAAGGCCCATGAGTGAAGGATTTGCCAAAATGCAAGGCTAGATTTGACTATAGCTTCATACTAAGTCGCTTATTTTGGGAAATGTCCCACCTCCCATTCCTCTTTAACCCCGAAGGCTCTTACCTTACACAAATCAACTTATCCAACAATGTTTCAACAATAGATCCACAATGGAAATGTTTTAGTCCATAACACCAAAATTAAATTGGATGGTAATTTCCAAGGATGCATCAATGTTATGACCACAAAGGTTCATAACAAAGATGAATATATTATGATATTAGTATGTAATAGACCTTCAACTACATATATATAATTGTGAATAATGTAACCCAGGACATAATGTTATTATCTATTATTTGAAAAGTATGTGGATCAAAACTTGTAGTAAATTTCAATATATGATTAGGGCTTGCATAAATGTCATATTTGGAAAATAATGCTTTTAGCTTCTTTGGTGAAACATGTATTTTGCAATATGCTAGCAACTAATGTGGTAGTGATTGTTTTCACAAATGCTCGTCGATGTTGTGTCGAAGCTTTTGTGGGTGCATTTTCATCACAAAGTTCAGGACCCAACACGTTTAATAAAGCTCCAGCAGCACAAATCTGTAATCGCAAATTTAGATGGACTTTGGGTTAACTTGACAAAGAATTTTAGCCAAAGGATCCTTACATAGAATAAATTTGACTTGAAAAAATAATAATAATAATAATATTATTATTATTATACAATGAAGTGATATGAAAAAATATGGAGAGCCCTACTTGAGTTTGAACCTCTGAACTTGTGAGCAAGTTGATAAGAGAAGAAATAGCATCACTCTCTTTTATAATCATTCGACTTGCCACTTCACGTGAGACATTTTGTAATGCACCTGCTGCTGAACCACATACACTAGGTTGACTACTTCGAAGCAATTTTATCAACCATTTGATGCCACCTTTTCTTCTTATTGTACGTATTGCATCAACATCAGAACTGATGTTATGAAGGCAACCGACTGCCCGTGCCTTCACCTATTATTATTCATAACAAATGTTACACGATTTCCATATGTGTAACCCATTTTTTGGGCATGTATTTTATTTTGTTATTGACTACTAGTTTTGACTTATTTAATATTTTATAATTAAAGAACCATCATTTTGACCTTTTGAATGAATAAAAAAAATTAGTGTCCATTTTTTTAATCTAATTATTTTGGAAAAATCAAAGAATTGAAAACTCTCATGAAATAATTAAAAAAGAACCAACAGCTCATCAGGTAGATGTTTGATTTTTTTTCCCAAAAAACAAGAAAGAAAAAAAGGTCATTTATTAGAACAAGTTTGTTGAATTTTTTTGTAATCATGGTCATGAACCATAAGAATTGCCTTGACAACTAAATGGGGTTTCCTACAACATCTAATGCCTACCCAACATGGTGTAAAAAGCTAAACTTCCTAAAATGTACCACCAAAAGAATTCAATGCAATTATTTTGGTTCAATAATTTTTTGGGGGCTCTAAATATACCAATCAAACACATACATGATATTGAACATTGGGTTATTTTTCAAATGTTTTTAAAAAATCAATAAACCAGGTGCAACAATGATGTCAAGATTTTGAACTCACATTTATTGATTCAGCAGATAATAAGTCCACTAAAGGGGAAATGGCCCCAAGGTTGCGCACCATTTTTCGGCCTTCTGGTTGAAAACATATACTTTGTAATGCCCCAGCAGCATTGGCTTGGAGTTTTTCATCATTCGATGAAATAAATTCAACCTACATCATTATATGTTTCCTTCACACATGAGAAATTATTAACAATAGAATTGAACCATGAATCACCATGGTCTAATCGTAAAGTAACATCAAGTGGATTTGTACCCAATTGGTTTTGACTCAAGGTTCGTATCACAATTTAAGAGAGTTAAAGTTGATATGTAGCCATATAGGTGGAAATTTGAAACATTGCACTTTTAAAAGGAGGATTTGTCAACAATCATGGGTGTGTGAAATGGCAACATTGGTGCAAGTTTAAAGTTCAATGTGTTAGTGAAGGTTGATTTTTCATCTTTTTTTTTTTTTTAATTAGTAAAGCTTGCGATGCCAAGTTAATAACAATTACCATCACATCAAAACAATTTATTGTTCAAATTATTAATTCCAATCTACATAATTGCATAACATAATAGAGCTTCCATTATTTTTTGGGTGACACTTACTATATGTTCAAAAACATGATAATTAATAGATTTCAAGAATATTGTTGGAATACCAATGTTGAAGCTCCTCCACAATTCAAGACATTGATGACATTTTCTTTTTCATAACACAAATTCAAGATCACATTAGCACCTTCTGCTTGCACTTTTGTCCCACTTTCTTGGTCACTTATATGGCAAATTAAAGAAGCGATTACTTTTTCTCCCACATTTTGTCGATGATTTTCATTTCTAGATAAGATTTTGAGTTGTGTTAATAATGGTAAAAGAGTTTGTTGTTGTAACAAGAAGTTAGTGGGTTGTTCAATTATGTGTTTGATTTTCTCCAACTCCTCGATCTCCTTAACCATCACAAAACCAAAAGCTAGGAATTTCAAATCCTGGATTTGAATTGATCATGAACTATGTTGATGTTATCATCAAATCAATTTTAAATTAAATAATGTGTTCTAATCTAATCTTATTTAAACCCTTCAATAAAATATTATGTATTATTTACTATATAATTGATATTCACCAAATATGTAATCAAAATGTTTTTTATTTTGTCAAAATTGAAACAAAATGATGCAAAGGATATCAATCTATTTTGTGGTACTAAACTTTATAATTGATATTGGTTAAATTTCATCATTATTATGTAACAATTTTCAATTCCAAAAATAATATGACAATTTGATTTTTTGAATGGATGGGGGTTACAACCATTTTTGTTAATCACAACTTCCTTGAAATGGCTTTGCATGTAAACAACTACTTTTTCTAAAATCTATTACACCCTACATTATTGTGATCAAGGTCAATGTTCATAACAGGTCATGAAAACATGTGATCACCAATTTCAGCCATTATTAGTATTATTTTGCAACCATCTTCCTTATAATTTGTGATTATGTATGTTTTTTAATTTTTATCTTTAGTTTTAACAAGGATCATCAACAAAATTTCTCACTTGTATGAAAAATTCAACATCGGTATAAAGAAAAGCTTTAAACAATCAAGATAAATGGGCCAATTACATAACATAGAAAAAATATTTTAGATCAATTTTCAACATAGTGGAAAATGTTTTAAAATGAAAAGAATTGAAGATCTAATTCCTTTAATTGTTCTTAATGATCCAAATAATTTAGATTAAGATGTCGAAGAAAACATATAATAATACATAGGTAAATTTTAGTCCATAATGTGGACAAAATTGGTATTCAAAAGGATGTAAATGAAATCTCATGAATAATGTTTAATCAATGTCTTTAGATAAATGTTTCCATCAAAAGATAACCTATGTTTGCTAATTTTCTTCATATAAACAATGTAGTTGATCATGAAGTCATTTTAAAGTTTTCTATTAAGATTTGACTTTTGGATTGAACTTTGTTATTAAATTAAACATAGTGACTTCCCTAGTTTTGGCTTGGGGAATCTCAAACAAAAATTTACTTTCCTACATCATATCAAAAGGAATATGTACAATATTATACATTACAAGTGGAAGGATTTCAATATTTTGCCTTTGCTTGTGATATAGAAGCCATTTATATGCTGATGTTTGAATTATCTCCTTTGTGTCCCAACTTGCAAGGATGTGATCTATTTTCCTTGTGTACAACCTTAGTGCATGAATGATCATATTTCACATTGCCTATTATTTCTTTCCCATTATTGAATTCCAACATTAATATCAATTTTCACATATTATCAATTATGTATTTCTAAACATTCGAAAGGTCAAATTTCCAAATACAACAACCTACATACAAGTATTGAGATGGATTTTCACAAGTAACAAAATAAGAATTTGATTAGTATTGATCATTTAAAATTTAAAAAAATAAAGTTCAAAAAGTTTCAAGGAGTTGTTACACATAAAAGAGAATTCAAACATTCCCCAAATATCAATGTAAAACCAAACCAAACCAAGAAAGAAGCTCGTGTATGAAAGGCATTCGTAGCTAAGTAATGAATGAAAAATGTTAACATGGTGTAACCTTTGGTCACAAGGGAAAATAAAATTCATGGACAAGAATAATAAAATTGTATTCTTGGTCTTACATTCTAATTTCAAAATTTCCATAAAGACATTATTTCTCATAAATGATGTTCCAAATTGCCTTGAAACCTTTGCAAGCAATTGAGGTAAAAACATTGTTGAAGTTGGCAATGTAACTCTTCATATGTGAAATAACTAAAAATCTTGTGTTTTTCATCCTTATATTTTCTAGAACCATGAAAAATTGTTGATTCATATTGACATAATTCAACTTCTCACAAGAGCTTAACCATTTGGGAAGCCACTATTCACAAGTGGTTATATTGGTTTTCTAAATGGCTCACCATTGTTTATTGTATTTCATGTTTTTGATGTGAAGATTGTTGCTTGTATTGATAAGAATATGTCACATTTGGCATTTGAGTGCTTGTAATCAATCCAAAATATCCAATGAAAATATTTAAGATAGTTTATGGTTTTGGCTATAAGGTGTTGGTTTGCTTGAGAAGGCAAAAATATTGTCCAAGGGGTTCTTTTTATCATGTTTTGGAAAATACTAGCAATTGTTACAAAACTCTTTTTGCAAAATAAAAATCTTATAGTCCAAAGCAAAAAAGTCAAGGGCATGCCAATGAATTTAACTAAAGGGTTGTTGTAAATATATTTGTGGGGAGGAAATTATATTTAGGGGGTATTGGACATTACGTTTTGAAATGAAACCTTTTTAAAAAATTCATCTAATTAGGATCAATTAATATTATTCAATAAGATGATAATAAATGTGTCTTTCGAATATTTTATTGGTTTTTTTACAAACAACAAAAAACCCCTAAGATGTAAAAATGCAATGAAATGTCACATTTTTGTCCACCTAGCAAAATACCCTTTTCTAATCTTCATTGGGGCCCACCACCTCTCATTGTATTTGGTACAATATATACTAGTCATCTTTTTCTTTTTTTTTAAATTAGGCATACAATAGTTGTAGTAATATAATTTATTAATTGTCAAAGGAGGGACATGTGTGATTTTTTGTATTTTTTTAATATTGAGAATTTATGGGAATTATTCATATAAAAATTATAATAATATAGTTTATCAATGGTCACATAAGAAATAATTGTGATTTTGGTATAATTTAATATTTTATTGGTATTCTAAAATGCCACAATATTTGTCAAAAATTGGTCCATTCAAGCAAACTGATGTTTTATAATCATCACAATTGAATATTATTTAATAAGGGGAAATGATTAGTTATGTCAATAATAGGAATGAAATTGCTTTCATGATAGTATACCAAGGACAATGAATAGATCGAGCAATTATCATGTTTAATCACATGAAAAAAAAGCTCCAAAATGAAAAATTGCATAAATATAGATGTTGAATGGTATAAGAAAGATAATACCAACTAATAATGTATGTAATTTAACACCTATCATAGAGGTGCTTATGTAGGAATGATTTCCAAAAGAAGAACCAAAATAGATGCATGCATTGAAAACATCCAAAGCCAAAATAGATAAATAAAATGTGTTTGTACCTTCTAGTACCACAAAACCTTAACAAGGAGATGGAAGGGTGATGTTGCATGAAAATTATGCATGTAAGGTAGGATTTTATAGTTGTAATTGCCACTATCATGCCACTAACTTACTCAAGTGGCCATGGAGGCAAATTGTGCGAATCTAAAAGTTCTAAAGTTTCAATGGTTTAGTGTTTAGGGGTTACATTTGTTTGCACATACACACCATTAGTACTTGTGTACATTCTTTTAATACCTTTTAGAAAACCCTTTCTTATAATTTTTTTTTGGGTTTTGTTTTTTTAGTTTGGACTTGGGGTCCTCTCTCTTTGTTTTTTCTTTTCCCCTTATGGTTTTTAATGGTTGTGATGTTATTATAAGCATGTGGGTACAATTGGCGTCAATTTCATACAAAATGTGGTAGTTAATGTTAAAGTTATTGTGCAGGGTTGGTTTTGTTGATTCTTTCAATACTAGCTTTTATTTTAGGTTTTAAAATCTAGGGTTTAGGGTTTTAGTTAAGTGGAGTGGCTCGGGTGTTGTTAGGAATGGTAGACCTTGCATTTTCATTGACCCCAAAGCGATGATGGCATCATAGTTAGAGTTTGATGTCAAAATGGCCTGCATGGACCATTGTGATCAAAATTAGTTGAGCATCCTATCATTCCCATCTCCTCCACTTTGTTTCAACCAATCATTGCACCTTAACATGGTACATCAACACATTCTACCCCTCATTTGTTGCATTAACCACAAGTTATTCCTCACCATTAGTGTCCATGGCAAGGCCCCCCATGTTGTGTATTTATGTTTTATGTCTAGCATTTGGTCATCTTTATGTAACAAGGGTAAGATTAACTTGTCACTAGTTACCATGTTTTGTTCATAGATAATTGTTGATTATAGGGGTTACAATGCCTTTGACATACCAAGTTCCCCCCCTTTTTCTGTTTGGGTATGGATCACATTCATAGATATTATTAATGCTTTCCATTTAGGTTTATCATGCCTTGTGCATATCACCATATTCCATATGCTTTTCATATTGATGTTTAGTGTGCTTTGCGTATTCCTTTAATTTGTATTGCCACCAACCCAGTAACATTATAACTTGGCATGCATTTTTGCTTTTCCCTTATTAATGTTTGTGTTTTCTTCCATGAAGTGGCAAGAAAGGCCACTAAGAGACTTGTGTCTACCTTCATTGAGACATAATAGAAAATTGGGAAACATTATAGGGAGAACACATTATTAGGGCCCATGTTCTAACTTTTGGAGATTTTTGGAGATGGCTTTGGATCTTTTTCAACCTTCATCAATTCAAATATGTCATGCACGAACACTTGCACATGTAGGAGAGTATGTTTGAATAGTGTGTGCATTAGTTTTAAGCATTTAGATAATCCCATCCAATGAGACCATGACAACCCTTTGCCTTTTTCACTCATTGGTAGAGGTCAACCTCCCCTTCCTGTCAATGATTTTCGTCCAGAAACATAGGTTATTTTCAACCAAGAGACATTTATTGTCACATGTATGAAAATTACAAAGACAAATGACAAAAGGATAGGTTTAAGTTTAAATCCAGAACAAAGGAATCAAGACAAGGATGTAAAAGCTAAAGTCAAAAACATAAAAGTGTGCGATACCAAAGTACAAATACATTTTTATTATGATAAAACAAAAGGCATAAACACAAAAATAACAAAATAAGGTTATGGTGTAAGATCGTACCCCATATCAATGTTGAAAAAACTAAAGGTAATGGGGGTTTTACCTTTATTTATACCCCTTTGGGAACTTAGTTCAAAGAAGCTTCCATGGAAGTTTTTATGTGTCCACTGACTAGAGAAATTTTTTGAGAATTTTTTTAACTATAAGATAACTAAGAATGAACTATGAGTTAATTATGAGTTAACCATGAATCAATTAATAATTAACTAAAAATTGATTAAAAAAATTTGGGAGTGAACTATAAATGAATAAGGAATTGATTAGAAGTGAACAAAGAATTAATTAGAAGTGAATTGTGAGTTAATTAGGAATGAACTATAAGTTAATTATAAGTGGACTACAAATAAACTACAAATGAATTATGAATGGATTACAAAGTCATGGATGGGAATTCATGTGAATGAATTTCATTCATCATTTGATCATGTTCGATGTTGGTGTTCATGACATATTTCCATTTTGGCATGTTTACCACATCTTTCAATCTAGTGATTTTTTTGGTATGGTGTATGAGTTTTTATGAGATTGTTTTGTCCCATATGATTCTCTGAGTGGTTTTGATTTTCTTTTGAGGTATGTGGGCACATTGTGCATGGTCACGTTCTCCCATCCGTATCATGTTTGTTTATGGTATCACAATTGGAGAAACAAACCAACAACATTCAACTTGGCATGATTGGAAAGGTGACCTATTGGTTGGTCACCTACATATTTGCCATTTATTTTAGGGATACATTTGTAGAACATTTTAATCCTCACAAC
>Ga0209611_10009985_pt1 | contig 14127 bp, 8 predicted proteins | sample S1TSphgellanicum_3_FD_187693 | JGI IMG/M metagenome (GOLD analysis project Ga0209611, IMG submission 187693) | Host-associated microbial communities from peat moss isolated from Minnesota, USA - S1T2_Fc - Sphagnum magellanicum MG (SPAdes) (version 2) | ecosystem: Host-associated > Plants > Peat... | reverse complement strand
AACTGAGCTTTTTAAAAATAAAGTCATGATCACATATCTTTCAATAAAAAAAATTGTCAAAATTCAATGGACAACAAATCAAGAAAGGAAACCTCACCAAAATATTTATGCATGAACCAACTACAGCCTAGCCTAAAGTATAAGGACTCATGACACATCACCAACACCTTAACCATGGGTTGGGTGTGTGTAATTATATCATTTCATGCACAACAAGTGTATCCACATTGCTACAAAAAACCCTAGGGTCACTTTTAAGTAGATCTTAAACCCAAGTCAAGAATTTTTGCAATCTTCAAAACCTCCTAAGATAACACTAGAGTTGTGTTGAATGTCTGGTTAGGGATGGAAGAGATAGAGGAGAGAGATTTGTTTAGCTGATGGTTGGATATTAACTATTCAGATATTTATAAACTATATATTTATATTACTATCTATTATAAATCTGTAAGTACATAATATAAGTTGAGGCACCAGCAATTTGAAAAGAATACACTCATTTCATCAACTTGCAACCTACTTTCAAAGACATTAACGTTCCAACAAAATTAATTGAGTTTCAAAAGTCTATTTGAATGCATATTAAACTTGTGAATTTTTAATATGAAATGATAATAACAAAATAAATACTTGTATTAATGATTGAAAGGTTATAAATCGAATTTGTATTGCTATTTTATGTTTGAATTTACAAGGATTAACACATGTCTATTCGATTGTGCTTTCACCCAAAAACATTCCACATTCTTATATGCCATCACCATAGGATTAATGATCAACATCTAACTCTCCATACCCAAAACCCAATAAAATAAACTTGGTGCAACAAATGTATGTGAAATTGAAAGACCATGTGCAAGCTTCATCCTTCACATTAGCATATTGAGATCATGAAGTGTAGGAGAAAAGCTTAATGTGCCTATTCTTGAATCTTTAAGAATGGGAAGGATGTTATGCATTTAAATAGGTGTAAAATTCATACTATTTTCACAGGACCTCATGTCAACAATTAAATATGATTATGTCATTTATGGACACATACATAGCAATGTCAACCCACTTTGGTCCACCAATGGGTTGGCCTATATTTCTCCCCCCAAACCCAAACTACCACCTACTTAGAACCAACTTAAAACAATTAAAGAATTATCACATAAAACCACCTATTTTTTAACCAAAAGATAATTAACTTCGTTAGGAACTAGGAAATTTAAATTATTTGAAAACTAGAACTAGATAGGTTTTTTATTTCATTTTTTATAAAGAAATTGGGACCAAAGGTTCTTTGATTTTTAAATTTTAAAAAAATGAAACTAAAATTATTAATTTTTCTAAAAAACTACTCAACACTAGATCAAACCTTGTCTAAATTGAGCCTTCTTTAAAACATTGAAAATATTATGAAAAGTAAAATACTCCAATGAGATTTCATTGCAAAACAATATTTTCAAGAGGACTTATGGCCATTTAAAAGATTGGGAATTAAATTGTTAAATTGACTCCCAACCATCTATTTGACTTTTTGAAAGGTTAAATCAAATCCAATTGAAAATCTTAATTGGAAAGCTCTCTTCAAAGGTTACAATATTGCATGTGAAATCTTTTGATTTGGAGTTCATACGAAGAAGTTATGAACTTGGAAAATAGTAGGATTCATAACTTGTGGCAATTTTTCAAATTTTTTGCCATTTCAATGTAATCCAAATGACCATTTACAAAATATACTATAAAACGAAAAGTGGTGCTTCCTCTCAGTTTGGGATGTGGTGTGTGTTGTGAATCTATGTTAGCCCATGGATTGTCTATGCACCATTTTGACTTGAATTTGTAGTAACGATGTTTTTTTCAATTTGTGTATATCAACTTCACCTCAAACTCATCTTGATAAGTTCATCCTAATCACATCTCAAAACTTTCACATTTTTTTCTTTTGTACGAAAAAAATGCACCTTAGGTTTCCATTTCGTTATAAAATAAAAAATCAACAGGGTTCGTTAAACCCCCCCCCCCACACATTTAACAAACCTAAGGGTACATGATCACCTATCATGTTTATATTCATGTAATAGAATCCTTACACATCATGTTTGGGTGTCTTCACACTAACAAGAACCTCACCTACACACTTAGGCAATTGCTCATCTTAAGATTATTCCATCTATAACTTGAAAAAAATCATTAAAAACATTTTATGACCTAAAAAGATGTTGCATTACATTAATTGGACTCTGCATTATTACTGACAATCAAGTGATTAATTCATAAAAATGGATTGATTTTGTGGAAGTGAAATTCCATTCAAATGAATATACTCAATGACATTGCATGCAACTTGAATTGAATTGGATTTAGATTTAATTGAATTGAATTCAAATTATTAAATTGAATTCAAACACATTGAATGGAATTTGGATTCAAGTTCAATTGAAAAAAATGAAATGAAAATTGATGGAGAAGGTATTGAAAATCTACTCATGAATATGGTGTGGAAAAGAAAACTTTAAAAATACATAAATTTGAAAAGACACATTTCCAAGTGTCTTTATTTGAAAATGAGCTAAACAAATCATAAACAATTTGGAACTATCCAAGTGATGACCATTACTTATGGAAACTAAAGTTGTCTTACCTAAACAACTCCAATGAATCATCACCAGTAAAATTGTGTAACAATATATTTTTTAAATATACCCCAAAATATTTCATATTAAAAAATAATAAATCCTAACAATACTTACTAAACACAAATTTTAGTGCTTAATGAGTGTCTGAATACTCTATATTCATTAATTTCATTCCAAATCATACCATGTGTTTCCATAATAGTATATTAGAAACATTAGCATATACATTGTAAACAAATTAAAAACTTGTAACATTAATACTTTTTTAATATTAAAACATGAAAAACTAAGCATTTGTTACATGTCATGTGGCTCACATTAGTGTGGATATCCATTTGTTCCTTTAGTTTCAAAATTTCCGTTTGTCACCACCTCAAAGCACAACATGGCTATATCATAGCATTCAAACCACAAATATGATCCATGCAAAGCCCAATTGACCACTTGTAACTAAATTTGAACCTTTCACAAATTGAAATAACTAACATCAAACATGAAACAATAATATGAAATGATTAGGTGCAACAAATTTAACACTTACAAAAAAATTGTTTGATCACATGACTACAACAAATCAACATCCACCAATGCACCACATTAGATGGATGTTCAATAGATAACCAAGTTTTTCTCACTAATTCTAGCCCATCTTAGCACAATTAATGTATTCAATTTTCTTCCTACTTGCTTTTAGTTTCTTCAAATTAATTTTCATATATTTTTTATTTCACCTACCTAAACTTACCTTTTTTTGTCATTACCTTAAACTCCTACTTAACAATTAATACATGCCAATCACCTTGGTGTACATAGTGTCTTTTTGACACACCCCTAGGTCTATCAAGTGTTATTGGGGGTAAAAAACTTATCGATTCTCAGTTTTGCAATAAAATGCAAACCCACATGTTATTTATTTCCCAAAAAAAAAGATGGTGCAGGAGTTCCAAGATGGGATTAAAAGGAACTCTATAAGTTGAGCTCAAATTGAAGTCAATTTGTACAAACCAAAAAAGAGGGCATTCAGTGTAAATGAATCATATGCAACTGACATTCACAAGACATACCACAATCCGGACTTAGGAGGAATCATTTATTCTCCCTATAATATCCTTTATAATTAATTGTGGGTTTTACATTGAAATGACAAAAATTCCCAAGATTCCTTAACAATTCCAAAATTTCTCAAGTTACAAGTCTCATAACTTTGCAAGCTCATAACTCCCACATAAAAATTCAAATTGAAAAGCTCTAATAGGAAAAATTGTAATCATTGAAAAGACCTTTTCTAATGCCATATTATAGGCTCCAATTGAAGGTCATTTGACCCTTATTTCTTGTGTTTTACTAGGTGGGAATCATTCTTTTAACCATAATTTGTGTTTCAAATCTTCAAATGGAGAATGAGGACCTTTTTAAAAAAAACAGCATTGATCTAAAAAAGGCCCACTTTGGACAATGTTTATTCCTCGAACCTTGTCCTAAAGCTTTAAGAAATTTATGGGACTCCAACTCCCAAATGGGAAATCCTATTGGGAATGTTAAGATTCATTTCCTTGCACTCTCCCACATTTGTGGGAGAGCACTTGAGTTTAAAAGCACTCTCTCAACATACTTCGTTTCTTGTGTTTTAACCTTAATAGTGAACCCGAAGTTAAGGTCATGACATTTGCCTACTTACCCACTCGAAAGTAATTTACTTGCACCTACTTGCCATTAGTTTTTTGGAAATTATAATCATAGTACCAAATAACAAATGGAATGCAATAAATTCATTTCTTCAAGTCTAATAAAAAAAATGGTAAAATGGATGAAAGAATGCAATACCTTGAATGTAACACATAAAGGGGTTTACAATACCTCATTTTCTATTAATTCATTATTATTATTGTGAAATTGATTGCAATATCCTCATTTGTTATACAACTTGTAATTGATGGTGGGAAAATGAATGCATGTTTCACATTTGACATGAAATAGACTTTATGTCTTTGAATGAGAATGAATGTTAAAACACCTAGATTGTAAAAAAGTATGGAATCACATTGTAAAAGGAAAGAAGTGCATAGATTAATAATCATGTTATAGAAATGTACATGGAAATCCAAAAAATCCCCTAACCAATCCATCAATGTATGAAAACTAATGGCACATGCTACTTTGACTATGTAGGAGGACCATGTCTAGAATTAGACACAACACTTCATTTAGTTGTTCCATCCGGTGGAATCATTTGCAAAATGGTGTCCCTATCTAGGGGTAATAAAAACCCAAAAAAAAAAAAAACTCAATAATAGCATGAGAAAAAATAATAATAAAGGTAAAGAAAGATGAAGATGAATAATGAAAAAAACTAAAAGGGTTTATGATTTGGAAGGGGGAGGGGGAGAAGTTCGTTTTTCCTAGTTTTCTAATTTTTCTTCTAGTTTTTTTTTCATTATTCATCTATATATATATATATAATTTTTTTCCCTCTTTTTCCCCTTCTTTTTCTTTTTTTTTTCTTCTTCATGTTTTTTATTGTTATTTTCTTTTTCATCACCAAGAAAAAACAAGATTGATGAAGGAGTTAAAGAGCCAAGCTCCCTTGGCTTGTTACAACAAACACATAAGAAAATGATAACAAAGTATGAAGAGGAAGAAAAAAAATAAAAGAAAAAACTTAAGAAAGAATAATATAATAAAAATATAAAGACAAAAGAAACATGCATAAGAAGAAAAATAGGGCAAAAAGAGATGTAAAAGCATAGTGGGAGCTAGAGAAACAAATGCAAAACAAAGAGAAAAAAAAGAAAAAGAAAAGGGGATAAGGTATCTCCAAAACATGTTCCTCTTGTTTTCCTTCGTGGGTTAATCATCAAATTCTCTAGGCTTCACTTTTGCATGCATGCAACTTGCAAGAATCAAAGTCAAAGGAGCTTCAACATGAAGCTTGGAGAGTTAAAGGGAAGTTTCAACTTGGAGTTTGATGATAGAGGCAATGAGCCCATGGAAAAATGGGGGAAAGGCCTAAAAGGGAGGTCAAGGGATAAATAGGAATGAGGGAGCACATGTGGGTAGGTAAGAGGTGAAAAAAGGGCCAATAGGAATAAACATAATTGGAATCAACTCACATCAAAATTTAGTTCATCCCAAACACACTTATAACAATTTTTTGGATGGTGGATTGTTGTGGTCAAATCACATCAATTTTTGTAGATTTTATTCACCTCTCCTATTCACCTTTCATATTCTACTCATTAGATGGGTTGCTTCCCAAGTTTTGTTTATTTGATCATTCCACCAACAAAAAAAAATTTTAATTTAACAAGCTTCCCATAAATACAATTTTTATTTGAGGATGGTGTGCTTCCCCTTTGGCTCACCTATATAGGTGAAAAGGTGAGAACTTTGGGCAAAGGATATGAGATAAAGTGAGGTGCTATTGGGAACACCCTTGAAAAATACATTGGGAACTTGGAGAGCATCATGGAAACAAATTGAGAACTTGATGGGAACTCAAGAATTTAAAAACTTCATCTTCACACACATCCTTCACCAAAGGAAAAAAGATGAACCCTCTTGGGTGTATGTTTAGTTGTTTCATTGGTTGCATGCATGTTATATTCCTAAATGTGGCTATCACATCTTCTAGAAAGTCATCATGTATTAGAGAGTTATTACATCTCTTGAAAAGAAAAAACTTCCAAAAGTTTTTCATCGTTATTCACCAATTATTGCCCATTAGTTTGAACCCCATCTTGTTAAAAGGTTTGTCCACTTGAAAGACTATCATCAAAATAATGTCTTGCAAGTCTTAAAATGTGTCACAATTCCTTTATTCAACACCCCCTTCAAAACCTTCATTGAAAACTAAAAAGCTTTCAATGGTGCAATAACATTACGTTGTGAGTAGGTGAACCTTACAAAAAAAATTAAAATATCTTTCTAACATGGTAGAATATTCATCAAACATTTTGCACCACATGGGATTTTATTTTTTTTGGACATGGATGAATTTTTTAATGGATGACCTTTTGGGATGAATGTTGGAAATGGATGAAATATGTGGGTGAAAGTTGGACAATGAAGGTGGGTGGCAAAGGTTTCTATTGGTTAATTTAATAAGTTTATGAACAAAAACTTAGGAAGTTAAACTTAAAGTTCATCATTGGGCAAACCAACTTCAAACTTTGGATGTATTTTTTCACACTTCACATTCACCATAGGTATTGACCAAGCAAATTCTAAAGTTGATCCACATGTCTGGAACACATAGCTATAACACCCAATCACTTGGATGCATGCACCCCAAATAGATGAAACCAAGACACATGCACCTTAATTTTGTCAAACCATGGGTGTTGTGCACCTTACTTTCCCATCTTAAGGTGCAATAAACTAGGTATATGTGTCAAATGAAAGTTCTAAATGAAAGTTTTGGAACAAAGGTGGGTGGCATAAGTTTTTGTTGGTTAACTTTGGAAGTTTATGCACATAAGGTTAAAAAGTTAATTATGCTTGAGGCACACTATTGGGCAAATTGACTTGCAACTTTGGATTTATTTTTTTTGCATTTTGCATTCACCACATGTATTGACCAAGAAAATTCAAGAGCAAAGACAAAAGAACTTGACAAATGTGTATATCTAATGTACTCTCCATCTACACATACAACAAGTCTTCCAAAGTCGGATTATGCTTCAAGTTTTACATCAATTAAAACATTTTTCACCTTTAACAACTACTAATGCTACTACTTTAGTTTTGGATACACTCTCTCAAACAATGCATTCACTTGAATAATTGACCAAAAAAAATCAAGTGCAAAGCCAAATGAAAGAATTTGAAAACAACCCAAAAAAATGAAAGGATTTAATTAATGTGCTTTTCATCTTCACTTTGCCAAATATTTTCTTTTATACTTCAAGCCCTACATCAAACAAACCATCCTACATTTCAAAGCTAGTTTAATTTGGTGAGAGATGTAATCGCTTGCAAATATCATATATACGAACATAAGCCATATATGCACATTTACATCCCATGTCTACAAATTATTCTTATTATGTAGCCTTGGCACGAATTATTATTTTATGAACTTTGTTCCAATTCCATGTTGAATAATGAATGATAGTTTCCATTTGCCCACAAAACATGACATGTTGCAAAAGGTAATACATGTGCTTAAAGTGGACCTGCTTCCCCCACTTGCCCAAGGAAGGTTCAATGTTTGGATCACTTGCATTGTGTAAAGGATGATTGTAATTGATTTGTCCATTCTAATGCTTGCAACGAGATTGTCTAGATCAAATAATTAACCCATATTTCAATCAAAAGGTAGATCATGTTGGGTCTTCTACTTTTTTGCTTAGATTTAAATTTTACAATTATTTCCCATTTTGTGTTGACAATTGCAAAGGTCAAATTTATTACATTGTCCATATAATCCAATCCATTTCAAGAGTGGCAATTCACCTTGGTGTGCAACTACACCTTGTTACAGATGATAAGTGTAAAGAGATTATGGAGGAGAATAAAATGTTGAAAAATAGGTTAACCAAACATTTGATGTGAAAACATTTGCCAATGATTTGAATGCCAATAAATCTTTCTTGGCCAAACATTTTATCACTAACTACAACAATGGCAACCTCAAGATTCTCAAGGGCAACCAACTTGAACAAATGTAGGACAAGTTCATTGAATTAAACTCTCCAAATATTTCTAACCTTGTTCTTTCGTTTAAGCATCATCTAAATGGAGGTTACATTAACAATATCCTTAAATTGGAATCCATCATGAATGGTTACGATAATTACATCTAGGGTAATTTTTTTGTAATAAAGTCTTCATTATCAAAATGTATGTTAATGGGGTTGGGAATGAAATGGACCTTGTTGCACGAATGTAGCTTGGGGGAGATTTAGAAAATTCTTGAATCATGTTTAACCATGTCAAGTGCATCGTCAGTTGGATAATAATGGCTTGCCATTTATATGATTCAACTTATTATAAGGTCATGACCATTGTTATTGTGACATGCAATTTGAAGACACCAAAGTGCAATATATCATGTGGACAAAGCTCAATAACACAATGGTCAAGCATGGCCATTTCAAACCAAACTTCAAAAGATTGTTGGATAATGCATTAGCAAATTGGAATGTTGTTAAAATTGTTTACGATTTTAAGGATGCAAATGTTATAATGGTTGACAAAAAATATACATGTTTGCTCCACTGGACTCAATCACTTGACATGCATACTAAAAAACTAATCAAACTTGAATTATAAAATTAGCATGAGGCCCTTTGTTATGAGTACAAAGATGCCAAGTATTTAAAAGAGGTGAACATTTGATATGCAACAATTTGTTGCTATTGGCTTTTGTCCAGCACTATGTGTGAAATTAAAGTTCACAAGCTTGATAACTTGATTAGTTTATGGCATTTTCATGGTAGACAATGGGGTGGGTTCATGGTTCATGTAAGGATTTCCTTTGCACATTATGTACAACAATTTTTTTTTGTCCATTGAGTCATTCCACTTGTGGTTTAATTTTGTTTTGCTGGTAATTGCAAAAGTTTAGCTATGTCAAGTGGGCATACATGCCAATGTGCAATCTTGCTAAGAATATGCATAACATTTAGTTGTAATAATCAAAAAAACATGGCATCTCTTTGTACACAACAACATTCAACAATTATGTTCATGTTTTTAACCAATCCACATTATCCTAACATTACTTGTGAGGTGGTGCACCTGACCATGGTCCTAATAAGAATGAATTCCTATTGAAGAAAGCCCATTTGTCAAAGGATGTTACGAAGTTTTTTGCAATCATTGCCAATTATATGTCATAGGCATAAAAACAACCAAGAGTATAAGATTTCCTAACCAAAACTAGAATAAAGGTAGATTACCTAATTCTAAATCTAGATCATGAAATAAGAAGAACAAAAACATAACACATGCAAAACAAGAATCCAACAAGATTTTATTACAAAAAAGGAATAGAACAAGGTTATGATAAAGAAATGTACCGAACACTAGTGTTGAATAGACAAAAGGTAACAAGGAATGTACCTTTATTTATACGCTTTGGGCACTTAGCTCAAGGAAATTTCTCAAAAAGTTTTGAATCTACATGTGACCCATCTTCACCCATGTGCACCAATGTGCATTCATGTGTGAACTATGAATGAAATAAGATTCAACTGATAGTGAACTAAATTTCAACTAAAAATGAATTTAGAGTTAATTAGAAGTGAACTAAAGGTTAACTAAAAATGAATTGAAAGTGAACTATGAGTTAACTAAAAGTGAATTGAAAGTTAACTATAAGTGAATTAAGTGTTAATTATAAGTGAACTAGAATTTGATTAAAAATGATCTAAAATTTAACTAAAAGTGAATTAAGAATGAATTGGAAATGAACAAAAATTTAATTGGAAATTAGTTAAAAATGAATTGAAACTAAACTAAAAGTTAGATACAAGTTTATTATAAATTATGGAAGAACATTCAAATGAATGAACCCCATGGCATCGGCATTCGTGACATTATGCCTCTAGGTCCTCATTCATAACATGAATTTTTCACCTTCAAAAGTGTTTGGTTTGGTTAAATGCAACACATTATTTTCCCAAGGTAAATGACAATTGGCATAGGTCAAACAATGTCAATTTTTCTCATTTACATGTGCTCATTCCCCAAATTCAACCCAACATTGTTGACGAGATGCACATCCAATTATTCTCATTTGGTTCATGAAACATGTATCTTATAGTTTTTCAAGGTGGGATAAAAGTAAAAGAAATTATATTTGGGATGGCCTATGGCATATTGATTAATGCCCTCCTAATTTTAGAGTGTAATGTTCTGCATTGCAAATAAATACAAATGTCAAGTGCATAAGAAAGATCAATACACACAAATGACAACTTGGATCCCAACTCCACATTGTTATCGTTTTGTGTTCAATTTCGAATAATGGCTTTTGAGCACCATAAGCATTGGTTTTGTTCAAATGACTCAAGTCATTGTGTGGGTGGGTTTATGTGAAAGTTCGCGATTGTTAGGTCACAAGTTTCAATTGTATGGCCGGTTCAGCATGGTGTCAACTTCATTCAAAAAGAGGTATCATGTCTGGAAGAAATTGGGTTTTTTTTGTCTTTGAATGTAGGAATAACCTTTAAAATCTATTTAGAGGTGAAGCTTTTACTACAAGTAGTTGCTAGGGGCCTTTTTTTTGCACACAAAATTTTGTCAGGCTTGTAAATGCAAGCAATTGACTTACATCATAGTGTGGCAAAAAGGTGAAAAGGTTTTTAATATTCAAATTAACACAACACACACCAATGATTGGGAGGTTGGTAAATTATTCATCCTTGCGACTATTTTCCCCCCTATGGATGTCCAACTTCTAGGGTATGGATGAATCTAAATAACGTACTTTCTAGCCACAAACATTGCGATGTGATAGTTGGAAATTACCTAGGTTGTTCATGCATATATATTTTTACAATGTCAGCAACCTCTTTGGGCAAATGTGAGGGATGGGTGCAATGTAAGCACAAGTATCACATCCAGGTCCAAATTGTTTAAAGAGTACGAAAATGTTATCACAATGTCACCTTTTCTATACTCCTTTACATAGTCTTATTTGACCATGTAAAAACACAAAATGGATGAAATTGATGGAGTTTAAAATTGTAGTGGTTTAAAATATGGTACTTATAAAATATTTGACACATTTTGATTGATTAGTATTAATGGAGATCAAAATATAGGACAAAAAGGACTCCATTAAGGACTAGGCCATTTTTGTCCTTAGTGGTACATTTTAAAGAATTTGGATCCATCCTACAAAACATAATGTATTGTGAGCAAATTGAAAAGTTCATTCATTATCCCACTTGGAATTGGGATGAGGCTCAATGTATGTTGGTATGTGTTAAAACATGTGAAAGACAATGATATTATAATAAAAATACATTTACATCAATTTTTTTGGGTGTATTTCATTTAGACTATTCACAATAATATTTGTACAAAAGTATAATTAACCATGCTAGTGTTAGTAGAAAAGTTCAAAATATTATGTAAGAAAAACTAGTTTAATACTACATAATCAAGAAATTCAATTATGGATTAAACATAGTTCTATCATTCTTGGAATAACTAGATTGTTTCAGTTGTCCAAAATGTTTCAAAAGTGCTACATTTAAGCTCTACAACAGGATATGGTGAAATTGTCAACCATTTTGCTACATTTGTGATCAAATTTCATTTCTTTGGGATCTTTAACCCACTTTATTTAAGGTTTCCATGCTTCAAAACCCTCCTAGGTTAGTCCTACAAATTGTCAAAAACATCATTTAAACTAATACAACCATTGCCAAAACAATCTATCTTCACATTAGACCTTTATCCACATGGCAAAATATTCCAAATCTCAACAAGGAATATTTTGCTATGTCACAAAAGTGAATCCATGTGGCATATGAATATTCAATGATGTGGCATGGAATATGTTCCAAAGATTCCTTCCTACTCCCTTGAGCTTGCTCACCGGTTCACCGCTCACCATTCATTATTCACCCATTAGCATTGTTGGTTTACAAATAGCTCTTCATTAATATAACATCTTCAACAAGCTAAGGGCATTATGACACAACATTTGGGGTCACAATTGATGGCCCAACTTATGTTGACGCTTTTGACGACTTGCTTACCATGGTCCTTGCCATTGGCATAGTAATTATCAACTCATGCACTTGTCCTGATGTGGCAACTTAACTCCATTGCTCACCACGGGATCACACCAAATGACATTAAAATCAAACAAACACATTAACATTCAATAACACATACATCCAATAACCTTCAAGCAAATTGTAACACACGACTTAATTTGTTGCCATTAAGGCACAAGCTTGACTTTTAACTCAACAAATCTCTTAACTACACCTTTACAATGCAAAATGTGCTAGGGAAAAAACACACTAGGGTGTCAAAATTTTGACAAATTAGAGTCCCTTTTCAAAGTCCTTTTCTAGTGTGATTAAAAATTGGCTTAAAATATGAATATTTAGATGATATCATAAATTAAAAAAATTTCCATTTCCAATTTCAAAGTATGATGCTATAAGACATATAAAAAAATATCTCAAAAGAAATCATTTTTTAAAAATTATTTATAAATGCCTTAAATTTTTTTAAAAATAATTACAATTTTTTGAACTTAAAAAAGTCCATAACATAGTAAATTAAAATCACATTCCATTCATTCAATGGATCTTTAATTTCTTAAACATAATTCATCCAATGTCCCAAAGTTTCAAACACATAAAATTAACACATTGCAAAATAAAAATTCATATCCATGAGTTTTGTAAGTGTGACAAAAAATGTGGGCAAAACTCAAAAGTCCACTATTTATTGACTATCCACAATTTTAATTTGATTTTTTCATTTTGAAAGATTCTAATAGCTTTAGATAAACGAGTCCCCTTTTTTTATTATTTCAACATGTCTTATTTTATTTATTTTCTTGTACCTAAGGAATACAAGAAAAATTGCCATTGTGATGTCCATATAAGGTCATCATAGTGTGCAAACACCCACTAGGCAAATCTATCTCAAGTCTTTGAAATTATTATTATTTTTTAAAACAATGAAAGGCATTTTGAAATAATAGTTCAACAAGAGGTAATAGGAATTGACAACCATAATAAGTTTACCATTTCAACGATGGTGGGGCAAGGTCATTCACACTTGAACAAACAATCATTAGCAACAAAACAATTATTACAAATATTTGATGGCATGGAAAAATAGATGGGGACACTAGTAGAAAATGGCCATTTTACAACTGGTCCATGTGACTAAGTTTTAATTGCAAGCAACATTTGCAACTAAAATCTTAATAGTCACGTTGGACAAGTCGCAAACAACACTAGTCGCAAACGACAACGAATTTTGGATGAAGGAAAAAGTCAACAAAATACGCCTTCATCCTTTGACTTGTCACATACATATTGTCGTTTACAACTAGGATGCGACTTTTTTGGTGAACAATGGGAACAATTTATGTGTTGCTACGTGTCCCAACTTTTAGTAATTAAATTTTTTTTTATTCTTTTGAAATAATCCAAGAAGTTTAATTTTTATGTTTATATGGTTTAAATTGTGACACGTGGAATATTAATTGAATTTGTCCAAATTTAATTTAAATCAATATTTAGGTATGTAGGTTGAACTAGGTACCTACCTACCTATATAACTACCTACCCATATAGGCTAAAGACCTATCTAGATAGGACCTATTTACCTACCTAGGCCAAATACCTACTTAGGTAGGTATGTAGGTAGAAAAGTAGGTAGGTAAGTTAGGGCAGTATGTAGTTAAATGTAAATACATGAATATTTATATTTTATTTTGGGTTAAGTCTTTTTCATTGGCTCATCCCATATGTCCATATTTTTAAATATGAAAATATAAAGACAAAACACCTTGTTT
>Ga0209611_10009984_pt1 | contig 14129 bp, 16 predicted proteins | sample S1TSphgellanicum_3_FD_187693 | JGI IMG/M metagenome (GOLD analysis project Ga0209611, IMG submission 187693) | Host-associated microbial communities from peat moss isolated from Minnesota, USA - S1T2_Fc - Sphagnum magellanicum MG (SPAdes) (version 2) | ecosystem: Host-associated > Plants > Peat... | reverse complement strand
TAAAAAAAACATTCACTAAAGATCACGAGGCACACAATCACGAGAGCATGAAAACAATCCTCATAGCTTTCAAATTGTTGCCAAAAAATGACCAAAACCAAAAACTGCCCAAACTTTCATCATCCCGACACATAATTATTAAAAATGGTCATTCTAACGCATAATTGTTGATCGGGTGACCATTTGTAATTGTCATGGTTAATGATCATGACGTAATTGTCTTAGTGATGAAAAAAAACCCTATACATGGTTTATATAAACCAATTCCAATTATCATCGTCACTAGAATTTTCAATAGCAAAAATCATGTAAGAATCAATATCTCCCACATTTTGAATCCAAATTTTACCAAATAAATTCCATTAAATCCTGCTCATCAAGAAAGATCTTTTCAAGAACACCAAATGCACATTCCAATTCCTCTGAAAAATTGTCGCTACAATTTAATTTCGTTTTCAGGGAAAAAATCATTTAATATTCATGAACTTTTGCACCACAAGTCCAAACGTCATGGAACCAAGCCCATGCACCCCTCCTCGACGAGAGCTTTCCAAAGACACCAAGAACATGATCTCCTGTTTGGTGGATCTCATAGCTACAAAATAAAATAAAACAAAACAAATCAAACTACTTTCTAAAAATAAAACAAAACAAATCAAACTACTTTCTAAAAATAAAACAAAACAAATAAAACAACTTTCTAAAAATAAAACAAAACAAATCAAACTACTTTCTTTCATAGATAGATGATATTTTATATTAATTCAAATTAAATTTGCCATTGACATAAATAAAAAATGACGAACTAGTGAAAAACATATGGGAACATAAGAAAGAAAAAAAAGGAAAAAAAAAATAAAAATTGATCATCACTGGTAGTGCGGAGCCCAAGTTAATTATTGGACGGACATGAACCCCTCCCTTTTAGTCCGGTGGGTACTGAAAAGTTGGGCTGTCGTTAGACCTTTTGGTTTTCCTGATTGACCATTTGACACCACGTGAATTGGAATCACAGTCCAAGTCACAGTCCAGATCTCAAAACCGTGCTTGGAATTTTGGGAATCTGAATCCAAATGTCGATTGGATCGAGAGACAGGCTCTTCACTCCACTACGCTTGTGGTTGCACCTCGATCGATTTTCAGGACCTCAAATGAAGGACAGCGGAAGGGAATTGTCGGCCGATACCTGCGGCTTTACATTTGTGAGGAGACTGGGCAGCCTTTTTTTTTTTTTTTTTTTTTTGGGGACTGGCTAGATCGTAAAATTATTGTCAAATTCTGGCTATTGAAAATCTCCAAAAAAATTGCATAATTTTAGACCTTTTATCTTTTAAAATAACTTTCTGGCTAAATGTATACCGAAAAGCTATTTTAAAAGCTGAAAAGGATAAAATCATGCTTTTTTGGGGAGATTTTCAATAGCCAGAATTTGACAAAAAGACTAAGGAAATTCATTCACAAAGTTTTCTATACATTGTTCACTAGTAGCCAAAAATATAGACGGATGTTTTGAAATTTAATTTTTTCATATTTGACTAAATCTTCAAGTGCATCAGGACTACTTCGACTACAAAACAAAATTGACAAATTTAAAAAAAAAAAAATTGACCACTGAGACTTGTGCACCCAATCAAATGGCTTCTTTTGTGTGTAAGATGAGGCCTCTTTGCTAGGTCCCCTATCAATGTCGGGCAAGTTACCTACCTTCTTAGGTGGGGTAATCATGGTCGGGGTTTCGGTTAGTAAGAACCGAATCAAAATTTGATTTTGTTTTTTTTCCTGAAAAAAAAACAAGACCCAGAATTGGGTTTCTGGTTCTATTAGAGGGTGCGGAACTGGAACTAGAATTGAGGGGTTTTGAAAAAAGTGACATGCATCATCGGAAGTTAATAAAAAAAATCGACCTTCAATTCAATTCGGGTCCACATCATATATATTAATTCACTGTCTGTGACAGTGACTTCGGACAGACAGTGGCCACGGACAGTTGTTTGAAAAAAAAAGTTTTTTTAAAACACCAAAAACATCAACCAAACATTGTTGAAATAACACACCTGTGCATTATGCACAGGGTTCACACTAGTAAGAGTAGATTAGAGTTATTGTACTCCAGTACTTCCTGCATACTTACTTGTTTTATACTTTTAAAAGTGTCGGTTTGCAATTATTTTGATTTAAAAAAAATAGTTATAAATAAAAAACAATTATTACTCACAGATACAACTTGCATAATATATTTTATTTTATTTTATTTAAATTGGCTAGCTCATACCAATACATGCCTGGAAATCAACACGAGGTTCTAGTGTACAGAATACCAAAAAAAAGAGTCGTATTGGTCTCATTTGTTCTAGAGTAAGTCATGTGTCCAAAGGTCGAACCCAAAGAGGTATAAATGATTTTTGTCCTATCCAAAGGCAAAAGACTTGGTCCTTGGGATATTGACCTACACACCCTAGGACTTGCTTGGCTTCTTAGTATACAACTAGGATGCAGGGCCCACATATTTTCCACTCATGGCTCTCAAGGGATGGAGGGGGGAGGGCTCCAGCCAATCACACGAATTACCGAATCAAGCATGTGCAGACACCAATTATTTTATATAAGTAGATGTCTTTAAAAAAAAAACTCAGGACCATAAGGTTTGAGAAACCTAGGAGCAAAGGATTTCAAGGCCAAAGCCTTCATGCTTTTCCAATCCTAAGATGCTAAGGCCTAGGATGTGAAGAAGAATATATATTGGCTCTAGGACTTGCAAACTAACTCAAGGAAGGCCCAAGAAAATACTTACCTTAAGCACCTTAGGCTCAACAAGATTCTAACCACAAAGCCCAAAAAGACTCACACTTCAAACCTCATGGGATTCTAGCCCTAGGTCCAAAAAGACTCTACTAGCTTGATCTTTAACTATAGGGCTAAAAAGGTTTGAATGTCAAGTCTAAATAGATTTTAAATCTAGGCCTAACTAAATTCTAGCACTAGGCCCAAATTGTATCTACTCTTAAAAGACTTTAACTTGAGACTACCCTAAGCCCTTGAAAGAGTTCTAACTTGAAGGCCTTAAATGACTTAAACCCTATGCCCAAATTCTATCCTTAAACCTTAAGAAGATTTTAACTCTAGCTCCAATATAAATTTTAACTTTATGACTATAATGATTCTCATCTTACCTTGGCTTCCATAGATTCTGAGCCTAGGCTCAAGAGAAAGTTTTAACTTGAAGCCTTAAAAGATACAAAAAGTCTTGTGAGCACCTTAAGCCAAAATTATTATGAGTATTATTTTAAGTCAAATATCCTAAATAACAAACCTAAAGGTGTATGAACACCTCTAGACAAATGACTTGCAAAAGAGCATGAGTCAAATGTCCTTGGGCCAAATGTGAAATCACCCTAAACCATAGAAAGAAAAAAACATATTTAAAAAACTTAATTTGTTGTGGCCTAGTGTAAGACTCTACTAAGCCACATAATTTAAACAGAAGCCCAAAAACATGTTTTGATTTGAGCTTAGGGTCACAATATTTTTGACAATATATTTGAGTATTTTACCTTAGAGTTATTAGAATAATCATTCTAGACATACGGGGCTTAGAGTTAAAATATTTTTAGTATCTTGGCCTGGGACCGACCCCAAATTTGGCTCTTTTTGCATTCCATACTAGTGCCCTCGTTCCCATGCCCAAAACAACATAACTCCCTTTACACCAGGCCTTCCCTCCTACCCAAGCAACCAGCTCCCCCAGAAGCATCACAAATATGTGGTACCAGTTGAGCTCCACAAAAAGGGGGCAATAAAAAAAGAAAATGAAAAGAAAAAAGTATTACATATAGGAAAGGACGTCGTGAAGCATCATTTCATCCATCTGTCTCGTGTAGGTAAGTAAGTGGGAAAGGACGTCGTGAAGCATCATTTCATCCATCTGTCTCGTGTAGGTAAGTAAGTGGGTAGGGAAGTGGGTGAGTGTACCTAGTGACCGGCTTTTTGAATTAGGCACCTATTTATTCGATGGCCAGTGTTTTTTTCCCATTTTTTTATATCCAAAATTTAGCAAAATTTAACCAAAAAAAAAAGGTTAAAAAATTATTCAAATTTACATTATGAAAAAATCCAAAAATTTCCTAATTTCTTTGTAAAAAATAGAAAGAAAATTTTCAAAAAACAAAACATTGGCCCAAAAAAAAAAGTTGCATCACAACAAAAAGAAGAAAAATAAAATAAAAAATACATAGGTAAATAAATAAATAAATAAATAAATAGATAGGTAGGTAGGTGAGGAGGTGATGCACTTTTTGGATGAGGTGTGGATTTGTGTGACCATATGGTAGGGTAGTAAATTATCTTTATCACAACAAAAAGAAGAAGAATAAAAAAGAAAAGAAATACACAATTAGTTAAATAGGTAATTAGTTAGATAGGTAAGTAGGTAGGTAGGTAGGTAGGTAAAGTAATAGGTGATGCACTTTTTGGATTCCAAGTTTAGCTTATTCCATTAAATCAGGACCTGAATTTAAGGTCCTAAATTTAGGAGCTCCAAATATGAGCTTGAAAAAAAAGGACCTCAAAAAGACACCTGGATTAAGACCTCGTGATTCAAAGCCTTTCTTCTTCCTCCCTTGCTCCTCTCATCCGCTGCAGTTCCTTTGCACTTGTGGAAGCTCCATCGCCGCCATTGCCATCTCTCTCTCTCTCTCTCTCTCTCTCTCTCTGTGTCGTGCTTCTTTTTTCCTTACAACAGAATTTTTTTTCTTTTTGTTGACTTTTTTTCAAGAAGCGGAACGACCTTCTCGGAGGATTATTTGGTTGAGAAAGTCGGAATCTTCTTCCCATTTTTCTCCGCTCTTGCTTTTGGTTTTTCTTCTCATGGACGCCTCCTGCATAGAGCGAGAGAGAGATGTGTATATAGAGAGGTAGAGAGATTTTGAAGCAGAATGGTCGTTGGAAAATGTTGTTGCAATTTGGAAGAGTTTGTGGAAGTTCGGAGGAGTCGTTATTTTTGACTGTCCACCGGCTTTCAGGTTTCTTTGTCTCCAGTTGTTACTGACGTTTGGTGGAGGAACTTTGAGTGCTGTGGGGCTTAGTGTACAATCTTGGCGAGATCGGTCTAGAATTTGGTGTAAGGAATTGCTGGGAATTCTTTTGCAACAAGGCATGACAAATCAGGCGTCTTCTTCTTCTTCTACTTCTTCTTCTTTGTTATCGTCTCTCGGTTCCGTACTGCCGCACTTTTCTTTGCATCGCGCTACCAATGTGTCGCCGAAGCGGCATCCGGCGTTACAAAAGTTCGAGAGCAGGCTTGCGGAGAAGCTGGAAGCGTTGAAACTAGCAGGGGAAGAGCTAGGGTTTCTTAGCATCGACTGGTTTCTTCAGTCCATGACTGTCGTGCTCGCCTCGCATTCAAACGTCGAGGCTCTGATCCCAGACCTTCAGTTCCCGCTGTCAGACAAAGACGATAAGTGGATGGACGAGTACCTTGACGACAGTGCCAAGCTCCTGGATGTGTGCAATGTGTTGAAAGAGGGAATCTCGGATGTAGAGCACTATCAGATGCTTGTGCAGGTTGCGCTTGTGAACCTCGACAACAGAGAAAGCTTCAGCGAGGCAAAATACCATCGTGCTAGAAATGCGTTACAGGATTGCAAAGAGGCTATCAAGACGAAAGATACAGAGTACAAGCAAGGCCAACCCAAGTCCAAGCTTGAGAATTGCAGCTCCATGCTACGCACTATGGGGGAGAAGCTTGTGAATCCCAAGGGTGTCGATGCTGTGAAAGGGAATGGCTTCCTGAATGCTATATATGGTGCCAAGGTAACCACCATCTTCCTCTGTGGCTTACTGGTCATTGCTCTGGCTTGCAAGCCAAAGAGACCTCTAGTAAACCTAAGTGTGACAAACCAGTATCTGTGGTCATCCTCTCTCATCAGCTTGCAACATACAGTCAAGGAGGAGACAGATAGACGCAAAAACGGAGGTTCAATTGCGCTACTCTGTGAGCTTGACAGTGTGGATTCCTCAGTCCGAAGATTGCACCAACTCATTGACCGAAATTTGTTGGAGAAGAAATTCCCCTTGCACAAAGATCAAGCAGGGGAGCTGAGACAGCTAGTCGAAGATTTGAGCAAAAACTCAGCACATCTTGGCAGTGGATTGGGGCCTCTGGAGCAATATGTGAACGAGCTTTTCAGGATACTGATAGACAGCCGTCTAGCCCTGCTAGACATTCTAAGCAAGTCGAAGAAGAGGCAAGCAATCTGAGTTTCTGCAGCATCTGAGGAAAAGCAAAATGTGCAATTGGTGAACAGCAGTGCACTTGCTGCTTTTCCCTCCAACAATCCCACTGAAGAAATAGCTGCTATAGAAGCTGCTCTCCTTCTCCTTCCCTTTGAGCCAATGTCCCCTTTTTTCTCAGTTGTGTATATGAGGAAGAAGCTGAGGATTGAGTCAAACTTAGAAACCTTGTATGATATGTACTGGCAAGAGGACTGGACACTGTGTATACAAGTAATTTAGCTTCTTGCAGATTGTTAGGTCATATTTTCAGAAATATGCATACCCAAATAGATAGATCAGCAGCATGTATGGAATCAAATACAAAGAAACAAGTTCATTTGTAAAACTCTGCTTAAAAGCAGCATATTGCACAGTTTTGTTTAGAGGCTTGTGACTACCTTCATTGCAGAAGGAACGTTGACAGGATAAGTAAGAGAAGTGGGTGGGGCTCCTTGATCCTTGATGTAGGAGTTTTGTTTGCAGTTGATTAATGCCATGTTGTGCTATATGAATGCAAATTTTCCAACAGTTTCTCTTTTATTCACAAATGCATTGAAAATGGTGGTTTTTGTTGGTTCTAGGTTTTGTGATCTTATTAGAGACCACGGATTGAGCTCTTGTTACTGTTGTGCTGCCTTTCAGAATCCCCTTTTTTATTTGCTAAGTTTGTTCATACTGTTATCAAAATTAGGAAACTCAGTTTGGGGGGATGGAAGGGAATTGCAGGAAAGGTTTTGCAGTTGTATGGTTCTTATATCTGTCTACTTGTGAAGGTAAATGGAATGGTAGCGAAAAGGTTCTCATGTTGGAGGACATTGGACCCTACTTACTCCTTTCAGCTCTGAGCCTCTTTCTGCTATTAGACTTATTTGCAGATCTACTCCCATGCTGGAGATCAGGCAGGTACTTCTCTCCTGTCCCCACTCCTCCCCTTCTTGAAGACCAGTTACTCTGAAGCTGAAACTGACCCACCACTACTCTTGGTCATCTCTTTCACACCCCTGAACTTTGCAAAAAGGATTGAGGCAATGAAAGTTTCTTGAGCATGGCAAGGACTTGTTACAGAAATGGCAAGCCTTCATTTCAAATCCTTTGTTGGCATTTCTCAATGATAGACCTGCGTGTCAGACTAAAGCCAAAATGGAAGATGAAAAATTTGGCAAGATATTGGTGAACATTCAGGTTGACTCCTTGGAGTCTCGTTTTCTTGATTTGGTTTGAATATCTCCAGAACGGAGATGCTGGTTTCAGTTGCTGGATTGTCACCCACTCTTAAACCACCTTTGCCCGCACAAGTCCCAGCTGCTTGAATCTTCATTTCTTTGTCACTGTGATCAAGGGAAGTTCAGGGTTTGCTTCTTGTTGATCAGTATCACAACCAAAGCTTTTTTGAGATTGAAGCCTCACCTGCTCTGTTGCCTGCCAAATAATTTTCAGGCAGCTGCCCTGGAATTCGCACCTTGCACAGATCAATGTTGCTAAATGGCATGGTCCTCTTGACAAACAGTGCAGCTATACATCAGCTGCTTGAGTGCAGCAACCCAACCCTTCACTCCAAAGGGCTTTTGTGGTGTTTGAATCAACTCAAGCAGGAGATGTGAGGGCATGTCCCACAGCTGAGGATATTATTTGTAGCTGAGCACCAGTAGCATTGCTTTTGTCCAATGAGTTGATCCATTCTCAACTACTGAGGCTATGTCAACGCAAGAGACTGGTTCTTGTAATTTGAGCTTCTCATGTTGAAGTAGACCCTCAGTTATCAAGTGGCACTACCATCTCTAGCTGTCTCTCCCTCTCAACTGCTCTACAGAATAGCTGCCACAACAAGAGGGTACCACGACACATCCTGTTATCACTATAAGTAAGTGAGAGTCAAGTTACATCCCATCTGTCAGTGTTATCGCAATGTCCACATATTAGCTAGACATGCAAGAGAAGTATCCAAGACAATCATCTAGGAACCATGACAAGATTGAAGCAGGCGAGGGTGGGGAGTGCGGTACCATATCAGAATCCATAGGAAGGGTGTGCTGGAATGGTTGGCATACAAGTGGAAGACTTCAGCACACCTGCTCTGTTTTAAGTGTTATAACCCTGTCACAAAATGCCCTGTGATTTTGACAAACCTTATTCCTGAAAAGAAAAACATGAGTCAGTTTTAAAGTCATTCGGAACACATACTGTCAAGGCTTCTTCTCAAGACTACTGGGCAATAATCTGCAAAGACTATTATTGCCCAGAATTCTACCTTCAACAGAGGCTCTGGAAAAAGCTGTTCACTGTAATTTCCTGTCTGTTTCAACTTTCACAAGCCTGCCAAAATTGGAACATTTTTGGTTTTCTAAGTCTGGATGTTGGGACTTCTATTGTTCCTGGGTCCAACAGAATGTAGCAAAAAACACAGAATGAGGGTTGTAGCAACCTACATGCTGGAAATCCCAAAGTGATACTCCAGTATGTCTAGCATGCATGGCATGCCAATACACTCTTCCTCATGATGTTGCTTTTAAGCAACTTCTGACTCAATAGCCTCTGTGAGGACTATGAGTTCTCTGACCTTGTTCACAAATCCCAATCTTGTCAGCCCCCTGTCAGGGAAAGGGATCCTTTATCTCCATTGATGGAAGCTCTCTCCAGTTGCCTTGTGGCATGGAGCCGCAGCGGGCTCTGACATCAGATTGCTTCTTCCTCCTTGTCTTCTTTGCAACACAGGTGCCTTGACGCTAGAAAAGAGAACTTGATCACCGCAATTAATCTTGAGCTTCTTCAACAGTGGGAGCTGGGCAATGATCTGGCTGTCTTTCAAGTCCGCCTTCACCATTTGCTTTCCCCATGGGAACAGTCAACTGTGACCCACCCATCATTACCATATGAGCCACCTTCCCCTCAATTACTCTGTCTCTCAATCACCAACGTCTGTCACCCTCTGTTGCATCTTCTTCAGCAAATGATTCTACCCATTGATTTCTCTTCAATGACATAAGAGTCTTCTTTGTCACTTCAGCCAGAGATGTCTTCTTACATTGCTCAATGATATCCTCAAAGCCAGAGGATACCATTTGCCTGTCCTTTACCAACAACTGATTTCACCATTCCAAGTGCTGTCAGTGCTCAGCACTTGCATTCCAGTGACCATTTCCCTATTCATCATGCCTCCATTCTCCTGGACACTCATTGTCCACAGTTGATGATTGACTTTGGCCTGAAATTTGGGGACCCAACTCCTGCTCCATAACTGGTAATTGCTACTCAACTGTAACCATTACATTCTTGACTTGAATGGATCAAACTTTCCTGGCTGGTTCCCCTCCTTAACATCGACACTTGGGCATCCCCACCCATTCCCAGCATTTGGGCCACCAACTATATATCGCACATCCAGGAGCTTCTAGTTTCCCAAGCCCCATCTATAAACCTGAAAACTGGGACTGGAAAAGGTGGGAGACTGCTAATGTCAATCAGAAACAGGGAGCAGCAGTCAAATCATATTTGTTAGACTCTTCCGTGGCTTTTCTGGGACCAAAGAAGATGTGCATTTTCCATGACCCACAGCAGTCTTCCAGTGAGCATACTGGATGTGACTGCTGCACCTCATCCAAGACTTCTAGTGCAGGGTGGTTTACTGCTTGTGACTGGGGATGCTCTTAAACACTCCTCTATGATGGTTACAATGTCTTTTGATGGTAACAATGTCTTCCAGTGCAGTTGCATCCAACAACATCACCTCCCTGTTGTACTCCTGGAACAAAGAGAAACACCCTGCTCTACCTCTGCAAAAGCATGCATCTCCACAAATTTCCTCTTTGCATGATCAGCTTTTCATCTTTCCAAGACCATCTATCTGTTGCTTGTCTTCAACATCCTTCTCTCCTAACATTTTCTCCAAGTCCTCAGGATTACCTTGAGCACTTTGCACTGTATTGAGGTTTCCATCCCAGAACTTTCCCTCACCACCCTTCAGATTGTCTGCAGAAGAGACTTTTTCTACTCTCCAGAGCTTGTCTTGTGGACAGAGTTCACCCAAGTCCAAGAGTTTGTCAAGGAGTTTGTCGAGGAGTATCTTCCCATTCCCAAGAATTCAGCTTGAGACAGGAGTTATTCCATTTCTGAGGGTACCAGAACGGTTGTCTCTTGGTGTTTCATAGGTACATGCTGTTGTCTTCCATCAACTTCACCATCCTCCTTGGCAGGATCTCCCTCTCCATAGAAATATCTCTTGGTATCACATCGTCATCTCCATCAACCAGAGATAGCACAACTTCTACAGGATTGTGGATCATAGCTCTCACCTTTTCTTCAACAGATCTTACACTCATAAATTCTGTTTCAGCTCCCCTATCTCCTCTTGTAATCTGTTCTTTCACATCAACTGCCTCTTCTTCAGTGCAATCCCTGCTATCACCTCCCTCTTCATCAAGATAATCTGTACTAAAAGAGTCATTCCCCTCTGTTGCCCTTGTCTTGCCATGATTCAGAATCTCCTCAACAATTACCTCCTGGACATGCAAAAAAACTGCAGGTTCTTCAAGGATTTCATTCACTTCTAGCCTGATGTTTCTCCCCTTAACACCATTTCTAGAAGACTCCACACTGATTTCCTCCTCACTGTCTTCCTCCTCCTGTGGAGTTCTCCCCTCTTCACACCCTATTATACTAATGAGGAACTCTTCGTCCACTTCATCCTGCATCTTTGATATGGGATGAGTTTCACTGGCATGCTCTGAATAACAGAAAAATTGAGTGATCAATCCAGGAGTTAGTTGTAGGTGTTCACCACCTGCAGCCTACACTTCATCAGCAATGCTGGGTATCTCTTCATCATCAACTCTGTGAACCTCATGAAGGGCCTTGTCATGTTCAGGGTCTCCTACTCCATTAGTTGAGATGCTGAAATCCTTCAGACCTCCCAAAGAGCATTCCATCTCCATAACCACATCTGCCTGAACATTATTAGGAGCACACTGTTCAACAATCTCCCATTGTTGTCTAAGAACTGGTCCCTGTTTCCCTTCCTCCAGCACTTCCATGATGTCTTCATAAGCCTTGAGATCAGTGCCATCCCTCTCCCTGCTGTTTAGTTCAAGAGCCCCTTCTCTTGGTTTACGAAACCCATTCAAAGATGGACCTACTGATTCTTCAGAATAATATGTGAGAACATTCCTGTCTGCTTGTGCGTTATGAAACCTGCAAACAAACTGGGATCTTACCTGATTTCTTTGTAGCACAATGTTGGGTGGCAGATCTTGGTAACCCATCCTGAAGAAAATGTAAAAGAAGGGTTTGGAAGTGACCGCCAGCATCCAGGCCCTCATTCTGGGTTTTATGCCTGCCAACCCTTATTAGCTTGCCTTCCTTGGGCTCTTTCTCAATGCAAGCAGTTCGATTCTCTTTCATGACTCCTATATACTGATCTTCTCTCATGAGAATCTGTTCAGTACCTGTGTCAAATGATCTTCTTTCCCCTGGATCTCTGTCACCAATTCCCTCATTACATGACACCCCTTGCACCCCACAGGAGATTCTCTTTCTGTCAATTGCATTCTCAACTGGCTCAGTTTCCTTTGGCCCATTGCCATGTTTCCAAACCTTATATGACATTGAATCAATGCTTGCATCTTTCATCTTTACAGAATTACCTCTTTCCTCTGGACTTTTTTGAGCCTGCTTCTCTCTATTTTGCAAACGGTATCTTGAGTTAGAATCCATGAATTCTATGGATGCTGCTTCTTTAAGGTATTTGCTATCACCTTTTATCCATGGTGACCTCAAAGGCTGTAAACCCTTGTCCTCTCGCCTTTCCACTGCCACCTTCTTCAAGCTTCTTCTAACAGCAAGTTCATGCTCTGGACAACCTTCAACAACCTGTGCTTCTTTGAAGTCTACTTCACCTGGATCAGCCCACTTTTTATGATGCCTTTCATCAAAACTTGCCTTCCATGTTTCTGGTGGATATTGTTGTAGCTTCTTGGAACTTCTTCCCTGAAGAGTGTTGAATTCTGCTCTAATCTGATGCAGGAGCAAATCCAGGCCATCTGATTTCTTTGCCTTGGGTTGAGTCTTGAAGACAGTCACACCTCCCCAATCCCCAAAATGGGTAGTCTCAAATCTCTTCCTTCTTCCACAGTCAGCTCCAATCTGCTCCTGCACTGACAGCAGCATAGCCATGTGCTCTTGTTGCCCTCCTCTCCTTTGATTCTCTGTGGCTTCAGGTCCTTTTCCCAACACCTTTTTCTTATCACAAACTTTGTTATGAAATGTTGTTTTTAGAGGTTTCTGCATGACTGTTGCATCAACAGTAATGGTGCCCTCCCTCATCCCTAATTTTTCCAAAGAGGTGAGAATGCTTCTTTGCTCTGAATCACACTGCCGTTGGCAGGGTTCAATGTGGTCTGCAGCAATCATAGATTTGTTCCTTCTATCCTGTGCTACCTCAATTGCATTCACAATCCCCTTCCTCTTCTTCATCTTCTGCTGCTGCTGCATACCACAAGTGATCTGACCTGCAATAATGACTGGTTTGATGGGTACCACCACTTCAGGCTTTTGCTTCAGACTAAATGTCCATGCAGGTCTCTCTTGGAGTACAGATGTGCCTTCATGTGACACAACTGTACTAACACTGGGTTTGGAATTAGCAATCATTCTCCTTCTCTGCTGTTCTACAACAGCATTGGTGAATTTCCTTCTCCTTTCAGAGTCAACTTCTGCTGCCTCCCTGGATTTCACCCCTTCACCACCATTGATCTGGGTTGCAGCATCCTTTGTGCACCAGTGGCTGTACACCGCAAGTCTCTCAATCCCACATGAATCTGCTCCTCCAATTACTTGGCTCTTTTTGAGGCCAATGTGTTCCTCTGCTGCCATGGTGATCACATTTGAGCAACCACCAGGAGGAGCACATTGATCCCGTCCATAACTCTTGTACTCCTTTGCTGCCATGGCAATCACATTTGAGCAAGCATCTGGTGCCCAATGTGGATCCCGACCATAATTCTTGTCCTTCTCTGCTGCCATCATGGTCATCACATTTGAGCAACCACCAGCCCATGCATCCCGACCCAGCCTACCAACTTGGAACTCTCTCTCTTCCTCCTCTTGTGGCATCATCATCATCATCAGCTGTTGCTTTTGATGTGCCTCTTCAACCACAGCCAGTTGAAAGAACTCTCTGCTCTTCTTCTTCTTCTTCTTCTTCTTTCTCTTCTTGTTCTCATCAGTGAAAATTCTCGGAAGTGTTACTGATGGCCATAATTCCTTCGCTGCTATTGGTGGTGCTACAACTCCTTTCCAAGTTGCCAAGGACCGTCCCATGATCATCACCCTTTGCTGCGGTGGACTGCTGCTGCTGCTTCTGCTCAGGCTTCTTGTTGTTCTTCGTCTTGTTTTTGTTGATCTTTTTCTTCTTGTTCTGATTCTTTTCCTCCAACATTCTGTGTTTGCTCACATTCCTTCACTGCTTAGATCGCTGCAGACGAGAGAAGCAAAGCCAAAACTGGCAATTTTTGGGCAACAAGAAGCTCACAAGCATCACCATCGCCGGCCGACTGACACCAACACCTCTGCAGCCAAATACATTCCACATTCGAACCGTCAAGATGTTCAGCAGACGCGATCCACATTCGCCAACTACCTACCTACCTACCTACCTACCTACCCACCCAACCAACAGACACACTACTGTTGGCGACCAATTTCGCCAAATTTATAAATAAAATTAAAAAATTAAAAAAAAAAGCTCATCAATGCTTCAAGTGATTTTGAAGGGTTTCCATCACCAAAAGCAACCAAAAACAAAATTGAATCACAATAAATATCATATTTGAATTGGCAAGATGTTTAGCAAATACAATTCACATTTT
>Ga0209611_10009982_pt1 | contig 14131 bp, 10 predicted proteins | sample S1TSphgellanicum_3_FD_187693 | JGI IMG/M metagenome (GOLD analysis project Ga0209611, IMG submission 187693) | Host-associated microbial communities from peat moss isolated from Minnesota, USA - S1T2_Fc - Sphagnum magellanicum MG (SPAdes) (version 2) | ecosystem: Host-associated > Plants > Peat... | reverse complement strand
GAGAGGAAAGTAGACCAAAAATTGAAAAGAATCTTGCTATAATATTTTGGCAACCTGCTGCTGCTGGAAACCAGCTATTGTCTAAAATATATGACAAATTTCAGGAATATTTCTCTCAATATTGATCTGACCACTTTGGCGCTTTTTTTTTTCCCCACAAAAACTCCTACATGAGTGGCACTAGATTGTTTTTTTTGGTTGCGGAGCGAGTGGCAAATGTTTGCCATAAAACATTTTGTCTCTACAACTCTCTCTCTATATATGCTTTTTGGCAAGTTCAAACTTCAAACCAGCAAACAGTTAAAAATAAGGGAAATGTTTCATAAAAGTCCCCAAGAGATGACTATCAACACCTAGTGAACATTCCCCCAAAATGTGAGACAAAATGAAAAAGCTACTTCATTCCCTAGTCTCACCACCCTTATTACAGGCAGAGCCAATAAGAAAAACAAGAAAGGCACTAGGTAAGTACGGTATTGAAGAGAGAGAGTAATAAGACGTTGAGCCTTTTGTTTGGTGATCATTATTGCAGATGAAGTAATCTGCCAGAAGCAAAAACATTACAGCCTACAACAGAATACGGCATTTCCTGTGGGACACTAAGCTTTGACACTTGGGTGTGGTAGTAATGGCTCATCTATCTGTGAAGCAAAGGTAGTTTGTTTTGTTTTGTTTGTGACTCACTCTAAAATCTCCCAAACCATGGTGCTTCATGTCGCGCTCTCTTGATATCTTCAGAAATCTCTCTCTCGGTACAGGTGCACCGACTTGGTTTGAGACTGTTTGGAGCTACGGTGCAGCAGCTATTAATTATTGAGCCATTTTTCCTATGAAAACTAAATAAAATTGAAACTGAAAACTGTATTGAAATTTAGGGGTGTTCTTGGTATTGTTGGAAAGCCCGTCGATGAGTCAGATTTAATGGAGTTTATTTCAGAGTTTTCAGAGCTAAGGTGTGGAAGATATTGATTTTTGAGTGGATTTTGTTGGTGGACATTCAACAGAATTGCAAAAAATTGGGTTTGGAATGAAAAATCAGTTGAGCCCCTAAATGTGTTCACATTGCTGAATTTAGAAAATTTTAATTCTGAAAATGTGAAATAAAGAATTTGTTCACATTTGGGCCAATGGCACAGGCTAGGCACTTGTATTATACTAATGTAAATTTTTTTATGGATGAAGGATTGGGCAAAGGGGCCATATTATGGTCCCAGGTTTGTCCAACTTAGGGCCATAATATGCCCCCCTTGCCCACTCCCTGATGCAAAAGTACCAGGGACTCTCTTCTATGTGTACACAAATGTTATAATCTGCCACCACCCTCGCAGATTCTGCAAACAGAGCCATCAAGGCTACATTCCTGGACATGGAAAGTTGCTGATTTTGTGCATAATGTTAAGCCTTCATGGACTTTATGAAGAATAAACTAAACAGCACAGCTACTACTTAGGTATTTCACATAGAAATGGATGAAACCTTGAAGGTTACCTCCCTCGAATGTCTCATGACCCATGGATGATGGCTTTGTCAAATATGGCTCATTGACAACATGAATATGTGTTGCAATTGACGCACATATGGTAAACCTTACCATGTCCATTATGTAATAATATGCAACAACAACAAACTTAGCTATTATTATTGTTATGTTATTCTTTGCTATTTTAGTGGTGTTGCCATTTACAAAACTCTAGCCATAACAACTACAAGTGATTTTTCTCTGAATTTTGGATCATTATTACCCAAAATTGGAAATTATTTTTTCTTTTGACTAAAATTTTGCTAATTTTTTGAAAAAAAATCCCACCCATTTTTTTCCCTTGGATATAAATAGAAACAAGGGGTGTGTTCACACTGTGATCTTGCCACTTACATTAAAAAAGTATCTTAAAGCAAAAGAGGAATTATAGAAATTTTAAATATTTCACCATGAAAAAATATAATCTTAAAAAAATCCTCTAAAAGAAACCAAAAGATCCTTTAAGATATTATAACTCTATAACTAATCTCAAGTTTCAACAAAAGCCAAAACATCATCTTTCAAAAATCCTTGTATGAGAATAGACTTATTATTACCTAGGGGCCTATAAAAATCCCTTAAGCTACTATACTCTATAATGAATCTAAACACAATATCCTTTGCCTTGGGAGGCAAGTCCAATAAAAATGCTGATAACAAACACGCCCCCCCCCTGCACCCATCATTGTGGGTCCTTCTTTCTTTCATTCATTGATTGTGGGGCTATTCCTGGTTTGACCCCGTGTGTAAGAGTCAAATGGAGAGTATGATTTTAATCTCCTCTCTCCATAGTCAAGTAGAGAGAGAGAAAAAAAAATGAGAGAGAGAGAGAGAGAGAGAGAGAAGGATGCGGATATGTATTATTATTTACACAAGGGTTGGGTGTTGCTGGTGCCCAAAGGAAGGAATTTCTGATGATGAATGACACAAATAGAGTAACCTACTTGAGGAACACTCTGACTCTAGTACGATTACTACTACTCGTAGTATGTAAGTACTTGTAAAAGGATGTCGTTGAAATAACATTGGTGTATACTTAGTACTTACTGCCACCAATGTATTTTGTTCAATTTTGTGATGTACCCAAAGTGCCGATCATGAATTTTGTTCAATTTTGAGTTGTAGACAAAGTAAAGCAACATACCAAACAACACTAGGTAGTTATAGTAGTAATAAGCTGGATATTTGTTTTGGTGGTGAATTATTGTTAATTTTCAACCTGAGAAATCTGATTTCAACTTGTACAAAGGGATTTTTAATTTAAAAAATGGTCCACATTAGCTGGATTTTAACAATTAAAAACATACAAATGGTCAGAATTTTATGATAGGTTCCAGTGGGTACCTACTAGGTCAAATTATAGAAGGATGCTTCTTAAGTTGTTCTAACTTTTTACATCTAGTTTATGGCCAAATTTGACTTAATCTTCTTTTGATGGGGGATTTGATTGTTGGCATTTTTTTGAGGAATTTGTGAAAATTTTTGAGGAACAATTGGAAGTTTTTTTTTGGGGGTTTCATTCAGTATATAATTTTTTCATTGACAAAAAAATTCACCATTTTTGCAAAATAAAATTGGAAAAAAAGAGGGAAAGAAACTACCTATGGATCAGCATGATTTTTTTTTGGGGCTCATTTTTTGTATGGGGGCGAAACTGGGGGAAAATCTATTTCCAGTGTAATTTCAACTAGATTTCTATTTGTTGGGGGAAAATATTGCCAATTGGAGAAAAATCACAAAATTAGGGGAAAAAAAATCCCTACTTCCTTACAAAAACAAGGGGTGTGTCACACTGTTGGTGGCCTTGCCATGTACATTAAAAAGTATCTTAATGCAAAAGAAGAATTATGAAAACTCAAATATTTCACCATGCAAAATTATAATCTTAAAAAAATCCTCTAAAAGAAACCAAAATCCTTCAAGATGTTATAACTATATAACTAATCTCAAGTTTAAACACAAGCCAAACTATCATCTTTCAAAAATCCTCATATAAAAATAGACCTATTATTATTACCTAGGGGCCAAAATCCCTTAAGCTACTATACTCTTATTGAATCTAAACACAATATCCTTGCCCTGGAAGGCAAGGCCAAAAAGGGTATTATGATTAGAAGGGGAAAGTTGAAACAAAAGAAAAAAAAAGAGCAGTGGATTTTGTTTTTTAGCAGCGCTTTTTTTTTTTTGGGGGTCTTTTTTATGGGGGAATAAATGTGTAGCCGCGCATTTGGGTGACAACATGATGATGGTCAGTTGGGCGATGGACGGGGGCGGTAGTAATTAAGAGGAGGAGATGGATGAGTAAAGCTTGGACGATGGATGAGTAAAGCTTGAGCCATGGATGGGGGGGAGGAATAAATATGAGGAGGAGATGGATGAGTAAAACTCGGGCCATTGATGAGTGGGCTCGTAATTATGAGGAGGTGATGGATGAGTAAAGCTTGGGCGATGGATGGGTGGGCTAGTAATTATGAGGAGGAGACGGATGAGTAAAGCTTGGGCGATGGATGGGTGGGCTAGTAATTATGAGAAGGAGACGGATGAGTAAAGCTTGGGCGATGGATGGGTGGGCTAGTAAACTATGAGGAGGAGATGGATGAGTGAAGCTCGGGCGATGGATGAGTAAGCGCAAAAGGGGAGGGGAGGGTGTTATTATATTTGAAAATGTAGGGGGGGTTTTGCTTGCTTGCTGGCTGGCTAGCTGCGTCTCGTCCAAGGGAATTCATTCCAGAAATGAATGCCTGGCAATAAAATTGAGCAACATGATCAAAGCAAAACGTGCGATTTGAAGGGACTGACTCTATTGCCGTAATTGCTGACGACAGGGGACAGATCACTTCGCTATTAGATCTCTGCGCAGCACTAATTCTCTTCCATCAATGCTGCCCCTGCATATCTGCTGCTGCTGCCCCGCTCTCTCCGCCCCCCCTCCCCAAAAACCTAGTTGCTGCTCCTCATCACAGGCACTGTAGCCAATTGACTCCTCAAGGACTCCCCGGTGCCCACCTCTTTTCTTCGTTCTCTCTCTCTCTCCTCTGTGGCCAGGCGCTTCATGTTTTCTGACCACCTCCCTGACACCTGTGTGTCATTTCAGAGGAGGAGCAACGGCACGAGTGTAAGTAAGGTGGTCGCGGATCCTCCTTTTTTTAATATCAAATGTCGCCTGCTGATTTTTGATACAGCCCGCTGTATTTTGAATACAGAAGTTTTTATTTTTTGGTGGAGTTATTTTTTTGTTTTGTTTTTGGTTTTGGCCTTTCTTTCGCCTATTAATTGTCGCCAATCACAACAACAAAAAAGGCAAAACAAACAATGCAGAGAAAGAAGGATTTTGGAATAATGTGGATCTCTATTTTTTTCACTCAAGAAAATTCGCCAGAAAGAGAAATTAGAAATTAAAAAACTTGAACAGGAAGTGACTTTGGAGGGTTTTGATTGCCAATTTTAATGAGGGAAAAAACATGAGTAAAAAATTTAGCCAGATTCTATAATTTGGTTTTCAGTGCGTAGCCATAAATATAGAACCTCAATTAAAAAAGATTTGTACTTGGTATCTGATTTATAGGTATTGGCTAAATCTTCCTATGGATGATTGTCACTTAGGCTACAATTAAAAATTCCTAAAAGAAACACTGCCTGCCTGCATGCAAGTGTTTTTTTGCTTTTCAATTTTGTGATGTTGCTCAAGTGACAAGCATCCATAAGTATGGGTAGCCAAATTTGGCGATATCCGAGTATGAAAGTAAAATTAAAAAAAACATCTTTCATAACTTAGCCAATTATGGCGATTTATGATATTTTTTAAAAATTATTTTTTGGCGAATTAAAAAAGAAATTTGTGACAGAATAAGTCACTTTTCCAAAATACTTTTTCCCAAAATGGCGAAAATTCGCCAAGAAAATAAATAAATAAATCACTGCTGCCTAGTGACCGGGGGAGTGAGCGGGCAGGCGTGTCGACAGCATCCGGATGAAAAGGGCAACCAAAAAACACAGTAAAAACATGAAGAAGGATTCGGATTCCGGAACAAGTTAGGTCCGGGGGCCGAGGGAGCGGGCAGGCAGGTAGTGTGGACCGCAGAAATTAGTTATAGCCGGGAGACGTGCAATCGCAGTGCAGTGCAGTGCAGGGCGGGTTTCTTATTATTATGAAGTATTTTCATAACAGTAATTGCGCTTTGTTGTCCGTCCCTCTCGCTTTACTGCACAAGTCACCCTCGCCTCGCCTCATCTTTTGGGCGGGTAAGTAATTAGAAACGAGTAATGTGGGATTGAAACGACACGATTCCCGCATTAAATGAGGCGTTCTCAATTCTGCCTGCATGGCTCCTCCTCGCAGTGTTTAAAAAAAAAAAAGAGGAATTTCTGTTTGTGGCTAAAGTGGCGATCATTGATTGGAAGATGTTGAAAAAAAAGAAGTGACAATCATCCATCCATCCCTAGGAAGATTTAACCAAATCTGGCTATAGACCAGAAACAAAAATGACAAATCTTTAATCATGGTTCTATATATGTTTGGCTACAAGATGAAAACCACATATATCATGAATCTGGCGATTTTTTACATTAAAAAAAAGTCCCTCTCACTTTTCACTTCTGGAGAATGAAAACCTGCAAACTCACTTAAATTTTTCGATCTAAAAAAATTATTTGGCATTTCTGGCGAAACATCGTCAGTGAAAAAACAAAGGCTGATGTGGGGGGCGGGGTGTGAGTGGGTTGGTTGCATTTCTTTAGTATTCTAACCACCGCCAGCCGCTACCAGCTCCACAGACTCCTCGGTTCCCATTTCCCCTTCAAGCTCTTTCTTTTAACTTTTCTCTTTATCCATCTGCAGTTCTAAATACTCTGCAGGACTTCCTTCTATGAACGCACAATTCTAGCTTTGCAGCAGCAGCATCGGTCCCTCCCCAGCAGCTCCCCCTCATCTTCTTCTTCTAGCTACAAGCTGAGAGAATCACCACAATTGGGTACCATTGTTGCATAGCTGCAGCTCGTGGCTTAATGAGCTTCTTTCCATTCCTTTTATTAGCTTTGTATTCACAATCTGGCTTTATAGCCCACCCATAGTTTCAGTACTTGTGCAAATTCATCATCTCTCTCTCTCATCCACAACGCTTCTATGTACAATCTGGCTTGGTCCACAACGCTTTAGTTTTTTCTTGGGCTAGTGGAGAAATCGTATTAATATAAGGAGTTGCTGTGTGCCTAGTGTTGTCCCAGGAACGTTATGCTTCATAGCTTGGCAGCTAACAGCTTTTCCAATTGTTGTTGTGTCTTTTGAGTTTGCTGTGACACCAAACTCAGTACTGTTGTTTTGTCTTTCTGTTTGCGAGGTTTGTTGGTATATGAACTGCTCTCCATACTAGGGTTGAATATAGTTGTTGTTTCTTGGTTCTGGTTGTGAACTTGTGACATCTTTGGGGTCTGGTGGTTATCAATCTTCCGACCCTGTCTAGTGGATTGGAGAATAGAAGTTGTTATGGAAGTCGCGTGGAGAGCTCCGGAGCAGCTGAGTCGTAATGCAGGTTTTGATATGAAGTCGAAGAAGAAGCAGCAGGCCGGCAGCAGCAGCTGGGGTGTCGACGCACATAAGGTGCTGCAACTTATGATGGGTCAGCAGCAGCAGCAGCAGCAGCAGGATTATAGCACGTCGCCGCCTGCAAGCTCTATTGATGCAGAAGAAGCGACCCTGGATTTGTTGGGACTAGAGGCTGCTAATTCTTCGCCTCGTCCTAGTAGCGATCACAACAACTTCATCACGGAGTTTCCAGAGCTCGATCCTGACCAACCTAGACTACCTCCTGATTGGAAGACGTGCCTTGACTTGAAGGTCCGGCTGCTGACGTTGTTTAGCATGCATTTTTTTCTAAGTGACTCGCATGCTGTTTCTTTCATTGGAGACTGACTGACTTCAGTGCCTCTTGATACAGCAGACCGGCAAACTTTCCTTCGTTAATAAGACTACGGGTATCACCTCGGAGAATGATCCGCGGAAGCAACCGCTGAACGTGGCTCCCCTAATGGCGATAGAGCCGTCTACGCATGAGTTCCTGGGGAGCAAGAAATCCGAGATTCTCCTTGAAGAGAGCTTGCAGCAGCAGCAGCAGCGAACCGGCTCGTCTTCCTCGACGTCCGGCTCAGCTTTTGGAAGAACTAGTCCGCAGATGTTATCATTCTCAACAGGGACGCAGGTTTGGAATCTGCAGCTTGCAGATCACAGTACGAATATAAGCCTCATAAACGATATTAGCTGCTGCACCCTGCTTGCTGCTGCTGAGGATCGTGATCAGGATCGAGCTGCTCATGAGAGATCAAAATTAAAGCTTGATCTCAATATGACAGCCGGTGCCGGTGCAGCAGGCTCGCCTTCCCGTACTCCGCGTGAGCAAGAGCAAAGCGTCTGCAATATGGAGATGGTGCAGAGAGCACTTCGACTGAGTACAGATCATCCAGCTGCGCCTCATCAGCAGCCGGATCATCAGTGCCGTAAGAGTCGAGATCAACCGTTCCCGATCGCCGCTGGCAATGCAGCTCTACCCAAACTCTCGGGTTCACCTGCAGCTCTTAGCTCGTCTTTGACTGCAGCTTCTACTCGCGGGTCTGACCCAGCTGCTGCTGCATGGTCTAGTCATGGCGGCTCTCCATCCACCAGCAGCTCGACATCGTCCACTACTTCTTCACGTTCTCGGCAACAGCAGCTAGATCATGGAAATCAAGCAGTTCAACTAGCTGTTGCTGCCGATTCTTCGCACACGGGAAGACAGCCAGCAGCTGCTGCTACGCCGTACGTCCAGCTTCACAACCTTAACCTTTTGTGATCTGTTTGCCGAACCTTATTTTCGTTTGGTGAGTCACAGGTTGATTTACAGCTGGCAGCTTCTACAAATTGGTTAATGCTTGACCGGTAGAGCTGTGAGATGGCTGTGAGCACAGCTAATTGAAAAAAATAATCAAAAGCTGCTGCTGCGATCACAGCAGCCTAATGGGAAGATGTGCGAATTCTTCACTGGTACTTGAAGTTGAGTCCATGAAGAATTCGCAGATGTTGAACTTGAAGTTGTTGCAGCAGATTCTTGTGGGTATTCTAGGGTTCATGCTTGAATTTGTTGTATCTGAAGAACATTTTCGGGAATATGGACTCATGTGCTTCACGATCTTACTTTCTGTTTGGATTTCAGTTCTAGCACAATTCATGAGGCAGAGGGCGCTGAGACAGCTGCTGCTGAGGAGGCTGTACTAGTACACAGACACTCTTCTACTGTGAGTACTGCGGCAAAAGTCATCAGCAGCAGCTTGGTAATGGGAGCGTGCACTCGCTGTCTCATGTACATCATGCTGGACAAATGCGACCCGAAATGTCCGCGCTGCGGGAGCACCAGCGATCACACGCCACTTGATTTCGCGCCGCCTCTGCACTGCGGCAGTCGGAATGTAATGAAGCGACAGAGATCAGTCGAGCAGCTAGACGAGCTAGATCTCATGAGAAAGTAGAAGAAGCTGCTGCAGCCGGTGCTACTGCTGTCTGTCACTAGTGCAAATTAGACTCTCCCCAAATCAATCAACCCTTCATCACTAGGATATGGTGGATCTAAGACCAACAATCCACTCTGTAAATTTTTTCTTGCACATGATCTCTCACCATCTTCTGCAAGACAATGAGCTTGAAGAATTATTATTATTATTTTATATCTACACTCAAGTTTTAAACCGTTTGTAATTTTCTTCCTGGATCATGATGCCATGCATGCATGGCCGCCACTATACTACAATGCCAACAGCACTTTTTCTTCTTCAGATTAAGAAACTACCACACATCCTCTTTGGTATCATAATCAAAACCTTGGGTTTCCTTTGATCGCCACCACAGCACAACCAAAATTATTTACTCAATGCAGCAGATACGCTAGCCAGCCAGTCAGCCTCGGGAATTGGATTGGATCATCATTTCAGATTGTAATTTGGCTTTGGCTTATTTGCACAGATTTAGTCCCTTAAGGATGTTGTGCATCTCTACTCTCAAGTGTTGCAAACAAAGACTTGATAGTAGAGATTTAGAACATGCTTTACTTTATTTCTCACTACAAGGAGGAAAGAAAAGATGACTCTTTACACGGAAAGAACACAAGCTGACTTTCTTTCTCCCCCTTTTTTCTTGGAATTGAAAGAACCCACATATATTGTCCCATCACATGCCCAATTCAATCTGCTTTTTGACTCCATTAGTACAACTCCCTTACGATAAGTCATCAGATTTTGAGGGGAATTTTTTCCTGAAATTACCATATTTAGTCAATTGATTCCAGTGGGTCGCCAAAATTTTAGCAGGATTCTTAGAATTTCCTACTTTCATCTCTGGCCTGCAGCCAGATTTGGCTAAAATCCTCTTGTGGATGATCAACCAGTGCTATTTCGACTTTTCTCTTCTTCAAAATTTCAACTCTCTTGTCTGATGATTGAAAGGATGAGTTATATACTCTGAAAGAGACAACAGTAAGAAGGAATCTCTCCTGAAGACAAAAGATAATTTCTTTTTATTCTTCATTTCCTGATTCTCACATCTGAAGACTGATAGAAAACAGTTAAACCCTAAAAGAAACAACAGAAAGCTGGAATCTAAATAATTGTAAAAGATCATTTTTGTGTATGACAACAAGTCCTACTCCTACTAATAGGTTTAGAATCTTATTTTATTTTATTTTCCTTTCTCTTTTTTCTGCATGACTTCTGCTCACTTTTGAAGATCAGGATTTGAATTGGGCTTTTTTTTCTTTTTTTTCTTGGGATAAAATTTTATTCATTTTTCTAAGACAAATAATGATTTGGGTCTAATAAATCCTAAGTAAAAATTGCAGCAGCAGGAGCAACAGCAGGCAGCACAGACTGTTGAAACAGGTTTTCTCATTAACTTGGGTTCTCGTAAACTTAAATAAGTTCAGTTAATGGGTCATAACTAGCAAGCCAAGAATTTCCAGAATAATAATATCAGGGACACCTCCACAGAACTCATGATCATGAGGGCTCTTAAAAACAACAGTTGCTATTGATTCCTTATTACCCTCATGGCCCCCATTAAAACTGACCTAAAAAGAGAAGAATGTGAGTAAAAAGTAGGGCTGGTGAGTGATGGCCTGCAGCCAAAAACAAACTAATAAATCCTTGTTAATTAAAGACCAGTAGTAATAATAGACTCTGCCCTTTTTCCCAGTGCTGCCCTCCTCTTCCCCACCTATCTAAACTACGGGAATCATGGTTATCAGAATGGGGGTTTTGATGGGATTGTACTTGGAATATGGGCAGCAACATGCTAGACAGCTGAGGCAATTAAACAATTAGAGAACAGAAAATTTGAATGGGTTGTAATTCCTCTCATTGTTTTATGAGCATTAACTGAGTTGTAATTGTTCAAGTTGGAGCTGAGGCAAGATGCCCACATTATTATGATGGCATCATGTCACATTACTCTTTTGCTTGCTTGCAGCTATATTTGTGGAGGAACAAATACATTGGAAGTAAGTAAATGTAAACATTCAAGGCATACTCAGTTGATGATCAGCTCACTTCATGACATGTACATTTTTATCACCTTTGCATTATTGGCTGGCAGATATCCAAGCTCCCCCAGCAAGCATTGTGGAATCCTCCCATCGCAACATACCATACTACCTGGGCAGCTTCTTCAGACTAGTCACTAATTATAATATTTTCAAAAATGTTGAAATTTTGAAAGGAAATGTTCTTTTCCAAGATTTTTTTTCTGTAAAGGAAAATATTGAATTGTCAGGAACAATTTTTGAAGCGAAAAATTCAAAGTTAATTAATTATTTGACAAACATGTGTTGAAGTTGTGCCTGCAAACCAAGTAACCACCCGACACAGGTTTGAACTTTGAACCCTAAACCCTTAACTTAGGCATGCACATTGTGAAGCTCAAAAGAAAAAACCTGCACAATTAGGGGAAGCATATTTGATTAATGCTTTTCTTCTCTTATTTAGCTGAAAATTTCTACCCTTTCCAAAAATCTGTCTTGAAACTTCGCCCTCTTTTTTTTTTGGTCGGTAAAAGGGGGAGGCAGAGGAAAGGGGAGAGGGAACTGGGGAGAGAGGGATTTGGAGAAAAGGAGTTCAATAAAAAAGAATGCTAATTACTAATTTAGATTTGCTTTCAAGATAGAAAATCAATCACCCAATGTGGGAAGTGGGTGGAGAGGGGGGATTGAGGCATCAAGGGAGAGTGACTTAAAAGAGAGAGCTGAAAATTTAATTACACATTATTGGTTTCCTTCTGCAATGGATTTCTTGAAAAATCACACAAAAAATGTTCTCTGGAATTCTTTAAATAAGGCAAAACCAAGTACACACAGAAATTAAGACCCAAAATTGATCTGAACACACACACACTCTCTCTCTCTTGATGAGTCTGGACTAGTCTTCAAGTTCCTCCCTCCCTCCTAGTAATTCCCATGAGCCTCTCTTCTGTGCTCTCTCCTTTCCTCTCTCCTTCCTCATAACACCCACTCTCTTCATAAAGTCCACTTGTTGTTTGGAAATTCGAATTGTCAGAAGGATTGCAAGCAAGTGCCAGGAGGCCGGGGTAGGGGTGGGAAGGAAGGGGGGGAGAGTGAGGGAAGCTGTCAGCAGGTGTGGTGAAGGAGTTGAGTGTAATAAATGAGAACACCCATGGCAGGAGGAAGATAGGGGTGTCAGATATTATCCTAAATAATAAATCCCTCTTGTAATTGTTGTAATAGTACTAAGTTTTAGTAGTAGTAGTAGTAATCGTGCTTCTGCTAATCATCACCATCATTAACTATCTTACTTGCCAGGCCAGGGGACGTTTGGACTAGTTGTTTTTCCGGGTGGGAATTGAAGGCTATATCAAACACTGACATCAGGTTATATGTCCCCTCTTTACTTCTTCTTAATGAGCTCTTTACTCATCTCTTTAATGGTGGGGGAGGCAGGGATGGGAGAGAGTCTTTTCCTCTCTCCTCCTCCTCTTTTGCTCAAATTAACTTCCTTTGCAAAGCAATCTCATCAGGCAACATGTAACGTGACCCCCACTTTTGACCATCAGAAAAGAGAGTGTTTTCCACAACCCATTGGGGGGAGAGGGGGGTGGAGAACACTCTGGGAACAAATAATTGAGAACGTGATGGGAACGCATTGGGAACTTTATGGGAACACATCAGTAACACCAAATCCAAAAAAATAAAGAGAAATTAAGAGAAATATTTAGTTGTTATCACTGTTGGGTTGTTACATACCCAGTTTAATAAAATCAAAGTGGAACTAGGTCTGATTTTTGGTTTTGGAATTTGGTTCCAAGACCAGAATTGGAAATTTCTTATTTTTGAAGAACTGGACCCAAAACCAAACCAAACTATTTTTTGAATTCCCAATTCATTCATGTGTGGAACTGGAGCTGGAACAAAACAAGACTAGAACTGGGGAGCTGACCTGAGTTTATTTACCTGCCAGTTCCAGGCTGGGTTACCCAGAATCAGGTCTGATTTTCAAAACTAGGAACCAAAACCAGATTTCAATTTTTCTTTTGAAGAACTGGACCTGGAAAATGGGATTTCCCCGAACCAAATTGGAACTGGGAATTTCGAAACCCTAACCCTAAACCAAAACTGAATCCACTCTAAATTTCTTTAAAGAACCAGAATCAGAGATTCTTCATTAAATTAAAGGAACGGCTCAACACTGAGGCTGGACGATCAATGTGGTGATGAATTGAACTCTTGAGTGTCTTGAAAGATTTTGTGTTATTCTTCATTAATCTTTTTTGCTTACTGTGAAATGTAGTAATGTAGCAACTTAGTAATGGTGCTTATTAGCTTGAAGAATCCCTTGAAGCTACCATACTCTGTAATAATTCTCAACACAATATCCCGGGCCAACAAATTGAGTGTTGAGAGAAAACTCTTTCTTATTATACAAAAAAATATTTGGCTCTCTTTTGGAATGAAGTACCTCCGTAGTGCTGAATTTTGGTCAAGAAGAATATTATCAGCAGCTGCCTTCCGGCTCTGTGATGCTACTACTGCTGGGGATCAAAACAGAACAATGAATGGGATAGTAAGGGGGCAGTTCATTTGTAAAAAGAGAGAGAGAGAGAGAGAGAGTGTTGTTATTTATGAGGCTTTTATGGAAATCTCCATTTATGTAAAACTGTAAATGAGACAATAGTTGCTGTTGAGCATATTGTGTCCCGTCCATTTATGCTCTCTCTTGGTCAATGCTTGGAAGCACCAGCAGCACCACCATTAAGTAGACTTTGGAGGATTAGTGGGTACTCAGCATCTGGGAGGTCTTTTTTTTCATCTCTTTTCTTGTGGGTGCACATACAGTACTTATAAATGATGTTCAGCACACTTGTTTGCCAAATATTTTATTTATTTAAAGAAAGAAAAGAGGTTCAATAGTTTCAAATTCAATTTTCCAGAATTTCAAACAGTTGAGAAACAAGTATGCAAAAATACATCTTGTGTTGTTGTGCATCTGTAATAACAATAACCACCACCCAATGGTTTTCAGTACCTAATTTCAATGAATACGAATAAAAAAATTCTCGTTTTTCAGCTCGACATTTTGCAAATTATTTTG